>Ga0164290_1001165_pt1 | contig 48831 bp, 49 predicted proteins | sample Micstemetagenome_FD_108782 | JGI IMG/M metagenome (GOLD analysis project Ga0164290, IMG submission 108782) | Contaminated culture microbial community from soil near Moab, Utah, USA - Microcoleus steenstrupii SON62 (Illumina Assembly) | ecosystem: Environmental > Terrestrial > Soil > Soil crust...
GGACGCCGACCGACAGTCCCGGATCGCACACGACGCGCCAGACCTCCCAAAGGCCGCCAGTCGATCACCTCGGACAGCGACTTCAGCTTCCCCCGCAAGCTCATCCGAGGATCCAAAAACGCTTCCGCAAGGCTCAACTGGCGATCCGACATCAAGGCTTCCTGTCCAAAATCCCACAGGAATCGAATCACAACATCTGCCGCAAAACCACCCCAACTTTCGCAGAGGTCTCCGCCGGGAGAAGGTGGCCGCGAAGCGGCCGGATGAGGGCCGCGCGGGCGCGCGGGCTGCCCCACCGGGGACTGCCCTCACCCGCCTGCCGGCACCCTCTCTCACGGCGCGAGTGGGAACTACCCCATCGCGTCGATCAACCCCTTCGCCCGCAGAATGATGCGCCTGGTCTCCGGCCAGAGCGCCAGCGCCTCCACCTCGGCGGGCGTCTTCCACGTTGCCGCCATGGCGTCGTCGCCCGCCACCGGCTCCCCCGCGACCCAGCGCGCGGTGAGGTCGATCAGCGTGTAGTGGCTGCGGATGCGCCCCGCCTCGTCGGGATAGATCGCGTCAACGACATCGACCAGCACCGCCGGCCCGATGCTGACGCCGGTCTCCTCCATCACCTCGCGCGCGCCGGCCGCGGCCACCGTCTCGCCCACTTCCTGCAGGCCGCCGGGCAGGCTCCATTCGCCGAGCCGCGGCGGCTTGCCGCGCCGGATCATCAGTACATGGTCGCCCTTCCACACCACGACGCCCACGCCGATCATCGGCAGCAGCGGATACTCGCGATTCATCGAAACACCCCCGGAACCGCGATTCTAGCACGCGGGCTTTGACAGCGCCGCGCCCGGCCGCTTCTGTGGCGGCAAAATCGGAGGAACGGCCATGAGCGATCTCGTCACCCGCCGCGACGACGGCAATGTCTGCATCCTGACCCTGAACCGTCCCGAGGCGCTGAACGCGCTCAGCCCCAGCCTGTTCGGCGAGCTCCGCGCCCATGTCGAGACGCTGGGCAGGCAAGGCGACGACTTCGGTGCCGTCGTCCTGACCGGCGCCGGCCGGGCCTTTTCGGCGGGCAACGACCTGAAGGCCATCGCCGCCGGCGAGAAGGCGCCGACCCCGCACTTCCAGGCCGAAACGGTTGAGATGCTGGAAGCGCTGCCGCAGGTCGTGATCGGTGCGGTGCGCGGGGCCTGCTACACCGGCGCACTGGAGCTGGTGCTGGCCTGCGACCTGATCGTCGCCTCCGACACGGCGAAATTCTGCGACACCCACGGCAAGTTCTCCATGGTGCCGCTCTGGGGCATGACCGTGCGCCTGCCGCGCCGCGTCGGCGTTTCCAAGGCGCGCGAGATGATGTTCACCGGCCGCGTGGTCGCAGGCGCGGAAGCCGCCGCCATCGGCCTCGCCAATTCCTGCGTCGCCGATGCCGAACTCGACGCGGCCGCGCTGGCGCTGGCGAAGCAGGTCGCCGCCAACTCGCCCTGGACGCTCCGGCACGAGAAGGAACTGCTGAACCGCGCCGTCGGCCTCGGCTATGGCGAAGCGATCCGGTCGGAGCGCGAGCACAGCCCCGGCCGCGGCCCCGATTCCGCCGCCCGCGTCGCCGCCTTCGCCAGGCGCTAGTCGGATGGGGGAAGCCCTTGCGGCGGCGGTCCCGCACCATCGGGTGATCGCTCCGGCGGGGTCTTCCCGACCCTGGCTGGTGCTGGTGCACGGGGCCTCGCAGCACAGTGGCCTGTTCTCGGCCCAGCTGGCCGCGTTTGGCGAGCGCTGCCGCCTGCTGCTCGTGGACCTCCCGGGCCATGGTGGATCGGCCGCGCTGCCGGGTCCCTTCGGCCTTGTCGAATATGCGTCCGCCGTGCGGCACGCGCTCGACGATGCCGGGATCGGCGAGGCGCATTACTGGGGCACCCATACCGGCGCCGGCGTCGGGCTGCTGCTGGCATTGTCCGATCCAGCCCGTTTCCGCTCGCTCATCCTCGAGGGGGCGGTCCTCCCGGGCCGGGACATGCCCTACGTGACCGCGACCGTCGCGCGCGCCAGGGAGACCGCCCGCCTGAAGGGACTGGCCGCCGCGCGCGCGGAATGGTTCGACGAGGCCGGCTGGTTCGAGGTCATCCGCCGCCATCCCGACACCTGCCGGGCGGCCGAGCATCGGTCGATGATCGACGCATTCGGGGGCGCGCCCTGGACGGATGCGACGCCGCCGTCACCGGTGGCGCCCGTCGCCCGTCACCTCTCCTCCCTCGATACGCCCACACTGCTGATGAACGGCGAGTTCGAGCTCGCGGATTTCGTTTCGGTTGCCGACGAGTTGAGCGACAGGATACCGGATGCGCGGCGCGAGGTGATCGCGGGAGCCGGCGGCTTTCCGTTGTGGGAGTACCCGGCGCGAACGAATGCGCTGGTGGCGCATTTCCTGGACTCGCTCGGATAGCGGCTCGAATTTCGGACGGCTGGCATGAACGATACCCATATCGAGGCGATCGACCATCTCCTCACCTTCGTGCCCGAGCTCGACGCGGCGGCGAGGACCTTCGATGCCCTCGGCTTCACGGTGACGCCGCCGAGCGAGATCACCGCCATGGGCATCACCAACCGGCTGATCCTGTTCCGGGACTGGAGCGGCAACGCCGCGCATTTCATCGAAATGATGGCGGTGACCGACGCCGGCCGCCTGCCCCCGCCCATGGCCGCGCTGCTGCGCGGGCCGGCCGGGATCAAATCGATGGTGCTCTCCCTCACCGATCCCGCGGCGGCGCAAGCACGCTTCGCCGCCATGGGCCTGCCCTTCGGTCCGCCCCGGCATGTGCGGCGCGAATGGAAGATCGACGCGTCGACCTCGGTCTGGCCGGAATTCGACGTGCTGCTGCCCGTCGACGACGTGCTCGCCTTCAACGGCTGCCGCTATGCGAATGTCGAGCTCTACCGCCGGGCGGAATGGTCCGCGCATGCGAACGGCGTCACCGGTTTCGACCGCGTGCTGTGCTCGGCAGCCGATCCGGCCGCCGCCGCGAACCGCCTTGCCCTGATCCTCGGCACGGAGGCCGTCGCCCGCGATGACGGCGCCTCGACCACGCTGGGCGGGATCGAGGTGCATTTCGAACGGCACCCGACCGCCGCCGCCCGCTATGACGGTTACCGCCTGCGCGGCGCCGATCTCGATGCCGTACGCCGGGGCGCGGAAACGCTGGGCCTCCTTCCCCGCACCGGCGGCGGCGGCACGCTCGCCCTCTCAGCCGAAGCGGCCTTCGGCCAGACCCTCGTCTTCAAGGGCGCTTGAGCAGATACCAGCCGCCAGATTGCACCTACATCCCTGGTCCCCGGCTGGCCCTGCCGGCGGCACAACTCTCTTGAGGGGAATTTTACTGGATATTTTTGATATATTGCCTTATTATTCAAACAAGCCGGACCGCTGGAGACCGGCCGTGCGTGCTCATGGACAAAGTGAAGCGACAGGGGACCGTCCGCACGCCGGCGGTCATTTTTGTCCGGACAGTGATGTATGCGACGACTTCTTCTTGCCGCGAGAGGTAAGATATCTGGCGGAAATCGGCCAGATTTGGCTCAAGGCCGGCGAACGCTGGTGCAGCGCTGGACCGAATTGGCTCGAATTGGCAGGAATTGGCTGAGTTTGGCAGGGGCACAACCGCCCAAATCCAAAACTCCTCAGCAAGATCAACATCTAGCGTCATGCCCGGGCGAAGTCCCGGGTATCCACGGCCCTCCGCCCGCGCCAACCCTCCGCCGGAAGAGACGCGGCAACCGCGTGGATACCCCGATCAAGTCGGGTGCGGGTGACGAGCGGCCAGAATTGTCCGGACAGAACTGTATGGAAGCGCGATCAATCCCCTGCCGCGTCGACGAAGGCGACGGCCGGGGTGGGGCGCCGCTCGACCCGCATGGTCAATCCGCCCTCGGGGCGAAGCGTGATCTGGCCAACCGGCTGCACCACCCGGTCTTCGGCCAGGCGCGGGCGGAAGCGGCGGGCCAGGGTCGCCAGCACCAGGACGCCCTCGGTCATGGCGAAGCTGGCGCCGATGCAGATGCGCGGACCGCCGCCGAAAGGGAGATAGGCGAAGCGCGGCCGCGCCTTCACCGCCTCGGGCTGGAAGCGGTCGGGATCGAAGCGCTCCGGATCGGGCCACAGCTTCGGGTTCCGGTGCGTCACCCAGGGCGCGATGGTGACCACCGCGCCGGCCGGCACCGCCGTGTCACCCAACCGGTCGGGACCGATCGCCTGGCGCGAGATGGTATGGGCGGGCGGGTAGAGGCGCATCGACTCCTCGAAGACCTGGCGCGCATAGACCAGCCGGGAGAGATCGGCGAAGCCCGGGTCGCGGTCGCCCAGCACGGCGTCGAGTTCGGCATGCAGGCGCGCTTCCTCCGCCGGGTGCCGGCCGAGCAGGTACCAGACCCAGGCCAGGGCGTTCGCCGTGGTCTCGTGCCCGGCCAGGAACATGGTCATGACCTCGTCGCGCAGCTGCGCATCGGTCATGCCCTCGCCGGCCTCCTCGTCGCGCATGGAGAGCAGCATGCCGAGCAGGTCCTCGCCCGGGTCGCCGCGCCGGCGCCGTTCGGCCAGGATGCCCGCGATCACCCGGTCCAGTTCGGCGATGGCCCGGAGTTGCTCGCGCGGGCGCCATCGCGGCAGCCATTCGGGCAGACCCAAGAGGTCGAACAGGCTGGGATCGCCGAGGCGCAACATCGTGTCCATCGCCCGGCTCACCGCGGCGATGGTTCGGCCGTCTTCGACGGCGGTGGAGAACATGGTGCGGGCGATGACGCGGAGCGTCAGCGCCATCATGTCGGCGGCGACGTCGCGCCGCCCGCCCGCCTCCCAGTCGGCGGCGGTCGCCCGGGCCTCGGCGGCCATCACCTCGGCGAAGGCCGTGATCCGCTTGTGGTGGAAGGCGGGCGCGGCGATGCGGCGCTGCCGGCGCCAGAAATCGCCCTCGCTGGTGAGCAGGCCCCGGCCCAGTGCCGGCTCCAGGATCTGCCGGGTGAACGGGCTCTTGGTGTAGTTGCGATGGTTCCCGAGCAGGACATGCTCGATCCATTCCGGCCGGTTCACGAAGACCGAATGCAGCCGGCCCATGCGCCAGACCACCAGGTCGCGGCTGAAGGATTGCGGGCCGTAGACGGAAATCTGGTTCTTCTTCAGGAGCCGGATCGTCTCGATCAGCCCCCGCTTCGAACGGGCGACTTCGGGGGTGGATTCGACCATGGCGCTCATTCGGTCACCATTGACTAATATTGCACCGCAGCGCAACCTCCCGCCCCTGATGGTCTTGGTCCATGGAACCTGCGTGGACCTCGGCGGAAGCGGCGTTCTGCTGCGGGGGCCGCCGGGGTCGGGCAAGTCGGATCTGGCGCTGCGTCTGATCGACGGCGGTGCCCGGCTGGTTGCCGATGATCAGGTGGAGATGACGCGTGACGGTGACGTCTTGATGGCCCGAGCGCCCGCAGCGTTGCGCGGACGGATGGAAATCCGGGGAATCGGCATCGTGCCCGAAGAGGGCGTGGACGCGGCCAGGATCTGCGCCGTGGTGGAACTGGTTCCGCCGGACCGGGTCGAGCGCCTGCCCGAACCGCATTCGGTCGAGCTGCTCGGCCTGGAACTGCCCGCCCTGCGACTGCACGCCTTCGAAGCATCGGCCGCCGCCAAGGTGCGCGCCTTCGCGCGGCTTCACGGCGCATGACCGCCCTTCCGACCTTCCGCCGCGCGGTGGTGGTCACCGGCCTTTCCGGGGCCGGCAAGTCCTCGGCGCTGCGGGCGCTCGAGGACGCCGGCTACGAGGCGATCGACAATCTTCCCCTGTCGCTGTTCGGGATGGTCGCCGGATCGGCGGTGGAGATCGCCCCGGATGCGCCCTCGGGCCTCGCCATCGGCATCGACGCCCGAACCCGGGGCTTCGATCCGATCGCCCTGATCGACGAGACCGTCGCGCTGAAGCGCCGCAACGAGGTTCGGATCGACCTGCTCTTTCTCGACTGCGACGCCGACATTCTCGGCCGGCGCTTCACCGAGACCCGGCGGCGGCATCCGCTGGCACTGGATCGCCCGGTGGCCGACGGCATCGCCCGCGAACGCGAGTTGATGGCACCGCTCCGCGACGCCGCCGACGTCAGCATCGACACCACGGCGCTGTCGCTGCCCGACCTGCGGCGCCTGCTGGGTCAGCGCTTCGGCCTCGACGAGGCGCCGCGCCTGACCATCGACGTGATGTCGTTCTCCTTCAAGCGCGGCGTGCCGCGCGAGGCCGATCTCGTCTTCGACGCGCGGTTCCTGCAGAATCCCTATTACGAACCGGCGCTGAAGCGGCTGTCCGGCGAGCGCCCCGAGGTGCAGGAATACATCTCCCGCGACCCCGCCTTCGCGGATTTCTATGCCAAGCTCGCGGATCTGCTGCTGAGCCTGTTGCCGCGCTACGGCAGCGAGGGCAAGAGCTATCTCACCATCGCCATCGGCTGCACCGGCGGCTTCCATCGTTCGGTTTTCATCGCCGGGCGGATCGCGCAACAACTTCACGAGGCGGGCTATCAGGTCGCACTCCGCCACCGCGACATGCAGGCCGGCCCATGACAAGCAGGGGATGCAGGAATCGATGATAGGGGTTGTCGTTGTCACCCATGGACGGCTGGCGGAGGAATTCATCGCCGCGACCGAGCATGTGGTCGGCAAGCAGAAGAACATGCGGGCGATCTGCATCGGCCCCGAGGACGACATGGAGCAGCGCCGCCGGGAGATCCTGCAGGCGATCGAAGAGGTGAACGACGGCGGCGGCGTCGTCCTGCTGACCGACATGTTCGGCGGCACGCCGTCCAACCTCGCCATCTCGACCATGGAACGCGCCAAGGTCGAGGTGATCGCCGGCGTGAACCTGCCCATGCTGATCAAGCTCGCCAGCGTGCGCCAGAAGGGCACCATCGACCAGGCCGTCGCCGCCGCGCAGGAGGCGGGCCGCAAATACATCTCGGTCGCTTCCAAGATCCTGGCCGGGAGCGGCAAGTAGCGATGGGCGAACTCCGCCGCGTGGTGAGGATATGCAACCCCAGGGGTCTGCATGCCCGTGCGGCGGCCAAGTTCGTGAAATGCGCCGCCCTCTTTCCGGCGGAGGTGACCGTCACGCGCGACGGCAGCACGGTCCCGGGCCAGTCGATCATGGGTCTGATGATGCTGGCGGCGGCCTGCGGGTCGGAAATAGAGATCCAGGCGAGCGGCCCGCAGGCGCAGGAGGCGCTCGCCGCGCTCTGCGCGCTGGTCGAGGGCGGGTTCGAGGAAATCTAGCCTTTCAGCCGTTCCGCCGCGCGGCGGCGGAACCGATCGGCGGGCTCCGCGCCGAACAGCAGTTCCATGATGTGCACCAGCGACATGACGGCCGGCATCCACACGACCCCGCCACCGGCATCCATGCCGCCGATCAACCGCTCGCCATAGGCTTCGATCGTCGATTGCAGATCCGCATGCAGGCCCCGCATGCGCTCGCCGATCGCCAGATCCTCGGCGAAAGGCAGGATTTCGGTGAGGGCGACGGCCCGCAGTTCCGCCCGTTGCACCGCGCCGCTCCGCAGGCGATCGTCGAAGGCCGCCGGAAAGATGGTCCGGCCGGTATCCCAGCCCTTGAGGAAAGATCCGCTCACGACCGAAAGGGCGCTCTGCAGGATCACCGCTTCAACCGCAGCCGCCAGCGCCATCCTGACCCGGCCGATGCGCGCGTGGAACTCCCCGCCCTTCGGCAGGCCGATGGTCGCGGCGTAGCCGCGCAGGATGCGCGCCGCGGCGACGACCGCCGCGATGACCGGCCTTTCGTCGGCCTCCTCCGCCGGCGTGGCACCGAGCGGGGCCACGACCGCTTCCAGCGTCTCCACGACCCGCTCGACCACACAGTTCAGCTTTCGGGACCAGTTCTCGCCATAGCGGTCCCTGGCATGAAGCAGGCGCACCACCTTCAGGATGTCTTCCGGCTGGCGCAATCGACCCATCAACGCATGCAGCAGGTCGACCACGGCCTGCGGGCCGCCGATGGCGCGCACACGATCGCAGGCTTCGCGCACCAGCATGGTGTCGCTGCCCGACAGTTCGGCGATCGGTGCCGGCGGCAAGGCCTGGCGCAGACAATGGATCTCGTGGCCGAGGCGCAGGACCCGCGCCATCTCGATGAGATCGGCCGCCGCGGCAGCGTTGCCCATCGCGTCGATATGGGCGGCGGTCGGTTCCGCCGCATCGGCGATGTTGCCGAGCGCGGCATCGGCCGCCGCCCATATCGCCGCCAGGGCCGCGCCTTCGGTATCGAAGTCGACACCCTGATAAAGGGCCCGAAAGCCATCCACCGCGATCGTCAGCGCCGCGGTCGAGCGATCACCGGCCAGCACGCCCACCAGCCGCGTTACCGAGAGGCGATCCACGCGTCCGGGGCGTTTCGGCCCGGCGCCTCGTTCGACCAGCATGTCCGCGAAAGGCAGCGCGAGGGCATAGTCGCCTTCGCGCGGACGGCTCGGCGCCACGGTCTCGAGATGCGGATGAATGGCGACGAAAAGCGACGCGATGTTGAGATCGCCGCTGGACCCCAAACCCGCCCGCAGCGCCGCGGCGATCGGTTCCACCTGAGCCGAGGGCAGAGCGCGCACCACGTCGCGGATGCGGCGGCGCAGCGCATAGGTGAGCTGGGACGCGCCTGTATCCTTCACGCGGCACCCCGCACCGGCCGCGCGGCGGGGCGCCGGCGCGGATCGGCCGCGATGGCACCCAGGATGTCGCGGGCGGCGAGTTCGGCGAGGCCCCGCGGCAGCTGGCCGCGATGCACGGGTTCACCCGACATCGCCGGAAGGATCTGAGACAGGACGGCGGCCAGTTCCCGGCGCTGCAGTCTGGTATCGAGGTCGGCCGCGTTCCAGGCGGAGAGCACGAGCTCCCACCCTTCGGCGACCCAATCGGCTTCGGCCGCCTTGAGCTGGAGCGCCGCACGTCCTTCGCTCATGGCGAGCACGCGGCGCAGATCGCGGAGATCGGTATCGACGGCCTCGATCAGCCGGCCGAGGCGATCGTAAGTCGCATCCGCGACCTGGACCACGATGTTGGCCGGTGAACGCGCCTCCGTCGGCTCGTCCATGGCGAAGAGGTCGACCGATTCGGCGAAGGCGCCGATGGCCTCGTGCAGACGATGCAGCCGATCGGCCGGATGCCCGCCGTCGCCGAAGCCGATGCCGACCAGTATCCCGGCGACTTCGCCGGCACGCTCGAACAGCACCGCGGGTTCCAGATGCACGGCGGCGGCGGCGACAACCAGCATCATCTGCATCTGGTCGGGTTTCAGAACGGGTCCGGTACCGGCCGCGAGATCCGCCGCGGCGTTGCCGTCGATCTGCCCGAGCAGATCGGCGAGCAGGCGCGCATGCAGCACGTGCCGGCGTCCGGCCTCCGCCCGGATCTCGTTGCCGGCGATCTCGCTCTTCACCGCGCCCAGGATTCCGGATGCCGCCACGTTTCGCACGCGCTGGCGCGCCAGCGCCGGGAACAGCGTTCCGGGCGTGACCGTCAACTCCTCCCACAGCATGCGGTCGTGCACGCAGAGCGTGGTGACTTCCGGCAGGTAGTTCCACGGGACGATGTAGTCGCCACGATTGCCGAACAGCGACGGCAGCACGAGTTCGCGCCCGCCGCCCGGCGCCGTCCTGATCCGCGCGAAACGGATCCGCTGCGTGCGGAAGGAAGGGGCTACCCCCTTCTGGCGCATGTAGCGGTCGTTCAGCGCAGCCAGCGTCTCCATCGAACCCTCGAGGCCAAAGCGAAGCCGCCGCGGGGCGGCCGTGGCCCTGCAGGATGACGGTGATCGGTTAACGAAGCTTTCCGTCGCTCCACGACAAGGTCCATCGCCCCGCACGCCCAAGAGAGTGGATCCAGCAGACCGTCTCGAGATCGATGAAAAAGTTGCTAGACTAGGCTGAGCGACAGATCGTCGCGCTCGGCCACCACTTCGGTGAGGAGGTCGAGCACCTTGTCGGCCGCCGCGCCGAGGCGCTCGCGCATCACCCCGGCATCGATGACGACGATCGCCGCCGGCCCCTCCAGGTCGCGGGTCAGCACGTCCCAGAGCGCATCGAGGTTGTGGCCGGTGTGTTCGGGCAGGCCGAGCTCGGTCACCAGCGCCGCGTAGAGCGCGTCGATATCCTCAACAATCGCGCCGTCGATGCGGGCGGTGATCATCGCGGCACCTCGTGGAAGCTGTCGTAATGGTCGAGGGTGATGAAGATCAGCCGGTCGCTGGAGAAGACGATGCGCTTCGCCCCCCGCCTGCCGCAGGCATAGTCGAGATCGGCCTCGGTCCAGCGCCGTCCCGCCGCCTCGGGCAGGCGCTTCTCGCGATTGCCGAAGCGGTCGCCGCCTATGGCCTTGCCGCGCGCGACCTGGCAGAGATCGCGGCCCGGGCGCCAGCCGGCGCTCTCCGCCTCCCTCTTGGTCAGGTAGCGTGCCGGCAACCGCCCGGTGCTCTCGATCGCCCGCACCGTCTCGACGAAACCGCGCACGTCCTCCAAACGGTGCTTCCGCGCGAAGGCCTGCAGCGCCGCGTCGTCGTCGGCGCAGGCGCCGAGCGGTGCAATCAAAAGGAACAGCAGGACGAGGAGGAGACGCACGGGCGGAGCTTGCCGGAAGCCGAAGGTTCCGGTCATGTAGAGGGAACAGCAATCACCGACAAGACAGGGAATGGCCGAGGCTGATGCGATCCTGCTGGGCAAGGGCGATGTCCCCGCCCTTCTGCTCACGAAATTCGGCAACCGCCATGGTCTCATCGCGGGCGCGACCGGTTCCGGCAAGACGGTGACACTGCAGGTGCTGGCCGAGCAGTTCGCGGCCCAGGGAACGCCGGTCTTCATGGCCGATGTGAAGGGCGATCTCTCGGGCATTGCGATACCGGGCGAACCGAAGCCGCATTTCGTGGCGCGTGCCGAACTTCTCGGTCTCGATCCGCACGACTTCGCGGCGCCGCCGGTGGTCTTCTGGGACATCTTCGGCGAACAGGGCCATCCCGTGCGCACCACGGTGTCGGAGATCGGCCCGCTGCTGCTCTCCCGCCTGCTCGACCTGAACGAGACGCAGGGCGGTGTCCTCAACATCGCCTTCCGGGTGGCGGACGACCAGGGGCTCCTTCTGCTCGACCTGAAGGACCTCCGGGCCATGCTGACCCATCTGTCCGCGAACGCGAAGACGATCGCCGCCACCTACGGAAATGTGAGCCCGGCATCCGTCGGCGCCATCCAGCGCGCGCTGCTCGTGCTGGAGCAGCAGGGCGCCGACCGCTTCCTGGGCGAGCCGGCCCTGGAACTGGCCGATCTGCTGCGGACCGACATATCGGGCCGCGGCGTGGTCAACATCCTGGCCGCCGATCGCCTGTACCGGGAATCGCCGCGCCTCTATGCCACCTTCCTGATCTGGCTGCTTTCCGAACTGTTCGAGGAGCTGCCCGAGATCGGCGATGCCGCGCGGCCGAAGCTCGTCCTCTTCCTGGACGAGGCGCATCTTCTCTTCGCCGATGCCCCGAAGGTACTGACCGAGAAGATCGAACAGGTTGTGCGCCTCATCCGATCGAAGGGCGTCGGCGTCTATTTCGTCACGCAAAATCCGCTCGACCTGCCCGAAACCGTGCTGGGCCAGCTCGGCAACCGGGTGCAGCATGTGCTGCGCGCCTTCACGCCGCGCGACCAGAAGGCGGTGCGCACGGCGGCCGAGACCTTTCGCCCCAATCCGAAGCTCGATACCGCGCGGGCCATCACCGAACTCGGCGTCGGCGAGGCGCTGGTCTCCTGCCTCGACGCCAAGGGCACGCCCAACCCTGTGGAGCGCGCCTTCATCCGGCCGCCCCGCTCGAGGGTCGGCCCGATCACGCCGGACGAGCGCCGACGCCTGATCGCGCAGAGCCCCGTCGCCGGGCGCTACGACAGGACGATCGATCGCGACTCCGCCTACGAGCGCCTGGCCGGCCGCGCCGAACCGGCGGCCGATTCACCGCCGCGCGGCCCCTGGGGCGGCGGCGCCGTACCCTCGGCCGGCCGGCGGGCGGAACCAGAGGCGCCGGCCCGCGTTCCCACCCCCCGCCCCGCGCCGGCACCCCGCGCCGGCACACGGGCCAGTCCCACCGAACGGCTCGTCGGTAACATTGCCTCGAGTGTTGGGCGGGAGATTGGTCGACACCTGATCCGGGGTGTGCTCGGCACGCTCTTCAAGGGACGCTGATGAACGACATGACCCCGCCCCGCCCGCCCGAGAGCGCGCTGACGGACCTCGACAAGGCCCTGATCGAGGCCGCCCGCGACGTCATCCGCGCCCGCTACAAGGAGAACCGGCATCATATCGGCGCCGCCGTCCGTACCGCGTCGGGCCGGATCTACTCGGCTGTGCACCTCGATACCTATGTCGGCCGCGCATCCGTCTGCGCCGAGGCCATCGCCCTCGGACAGGCCCTCGCCCTCGACGACACGCCGGTGGTCGCGGTCGCCTCCGTGCGCCATCCCCGCCCGGCGGAGAAGGCCCGCGAGATCGGCATCGTCGCCCCCTGCGGGATCTGCCGGGAGATGCTGACCGACTTCGCCCCCGGCTGCCGCGTCGTGGTCCCCGGCCCCGCCGGCCCGGAAGCCCGCAGCGTCGAGGATCTGCTGCCCAACAAGTACCGCCGCCCGGGCTGAGCTCCGGTCGCGGTCATTTGTGCCGGCCGACACTTCAATCGCCGCATTCTGGCGTATAGTGGTCGAATGCTGGCGCGGCTCTTCCTCTTCGTGGCGCTGGTCGTCACCTCGCAAGTCCAGGCGCAATCGCCCGGGCAGGGGCTCGATTTCGGCCGATACCACGCGCTTGTCATCGGCAACAACGACTACCGCCATCTGCCCAAGCTGCGCACCGCCGTGGCCGACGCGCAGGGCGTGGCCGATGTCTTCGGCAGCCGCTACGGCTTCAACGTCGAACTGCTGCTCAATGCCGACCGGGACCAGATCATTCGCGCCATCGCGCAGTACCGCAATCTCAAGGACAGCGACAACCTCGTCATCTACTACGCCGGCCACGGCATCCTGGACGAGGCTTCCGACCGCGGTTTCTGGCTGCCCGTCGATGCCGACAACGACAACGAGGCGCGCTGGATCGACGTCGCCGTGGTCTCCGGCAACCTGCGGGCGATGAACGCCCGCCATATCCTCGTGATCGCGGATTCCTGCTATTCCGGCACCCTCACCCGCAGCACACCCGCCGCCCTGCCATCCGCCACCGACCGCGGCACATGGCTGAAGCGGATGCGCGACCGCCGCGCCCGGGTCGCGCTGGTTTCGGGCGGACTGGAACCGGTGATGGATGGTGGCGGCAGCGGCCATTCCGTCTTCGCCCGCGCACTGATCAACACGCTCCGCGAGAACCGCGACATCCTGCAGGGCACCGAACTGTTCGATCAGCTGCGCGGCCGCGTGGTCGTCAATTCGCCGCAGACGCCGGCCTATGACGATATCCGGATGGCGGGGCACGAGGGTGGCGATTTCCTCTTCGTTCCCAAGGGCGACGCCCTGGCGACAGCGGCGGCACCTGCGGTTTCGTCCGGCGCCGAGGCCTCGATGGACCTCGCCTTCTGGGACGCAATCAAGCAGAGCGGCAATCCCAGCGACTACCGGGCCTATCTGCAGGCCTTCCCGAACGGCCGCTTCGTGCCGCTCGCCCGGCTGCGTTCCGGCGCGGCCGAAGCCGCCCCGCCCCGCCCCGCCCCCGCGGAGGTGGCGGCAGCGCCCGTGCCCCGGCCGGCGCCAGCCCCAGCCTCAGCCAGCGTGCCGGCACCGCAGCCGCAGCAGACGGCATCCCTGCCGCCGCCCCAGATGGCCGTGCCGGCCCCGGCCGCGAACCGCGGCGCGGTCGCCGATGCCGATGCCTTCCGCAATCAATGGTCCGCCATTCGCAACAAGCTCTGGCAGGAGTACGAGCGATCCTGGCGGGGCCACGACAACGCGATGAGTTTCGAGGGCGTGACCGGCTACAAGCTGGTTTCGCTGGACGGCAATGCGCTGGTGATCGAACTCGACTACCGGGCAATCGACGTCGTCTTCACCCGCATGGAGAACCGCTCGGCCACGGTTCGCCTGAACAACACGCCGAACTTCGAGATCCTGGAGTGGAAGCGGCATTGAGCGCGCATTGACGAGGCCCGGATTTCGGGTGAGCCTGTCGATCGTTTCATGAGGAACGATCCCTTATGCCGGAAAGCCTCGGCGCCTACGGCGCCTTCCCCGTCCATCCCTTCCGCCGCCCCGCCGGACTGGACGGCCGCCCCGAGCAGATCCCCGTCGCCATCGTCGGCGGCGGGCCCGTCGGCCTCACCCTGGCGCTGGGGCTGGCCCGCCAGGGCGTGCATTGCGTGGTGATCGAGCCGCGCGACCGGGTCAGCTTCGGCAGCCGGGCGCTCTGCCTCTCGCGGCGCAGCCTCGAGATCTGGGAGGGCTTCGGCTGCCTCGCGCCGGCGCTGGCCCAGGGCCTCGCCTGGACCGGCGGGCGCAGCTTCTGGCGCAGCCACGAGGTGTTCAGCTTCGTCATGCCGCACGAACCCGGCGAGAAGCACCCGCCGATGATCAACCTGCAGCAGAACCGGGCCGAGCAGATCCTGATCGACGCCGCGGCGGAAAGACCGGAAATCGACATCCGCTGGCAGTCGCGCGTCGCCGGCATCGAGGGAACCCGCCTCGCGATCGAAACACCCGAGGGCCCCTACACGCTCGAAGCCGCCTACGTCGTCGCCTGCGACGGTGCCCGCAGCTTCATCCGCGACGCGCTGTCCTTACGCATGCAGGGCACCTCCTACGAGGGCCGCTACCTGATCGCCGATATCGCGCTCGAGAGCGGCCATCCGACCGAGCGGCGCGCCTGGTTCGATCCGCCGTCGAATCCGGGCTCCACCGTCCTCATGCACCGCCAGCCGGGCGACATCTGGCGCGTCGACTACCAGCTCCGCGACGAGGAGGATGCGGAGGCCGAACTGCAGGAGGCGCGCGTCGGCGCCCGCATCGGCGCGCATCTCGCCATGCTGGGCGAGACGGCGCCCTGGACCCTCATCTGGCACAGTCTCTACAAGGCGCATTGCCTGTCGCTGCCGCGCTATCGCGAAGGCAATGTGCTGTTCGCGGGCGATGCCGCGCATCTGGTGCCGATTTTCGGCGTCCGCGGCCTCAATTCCGGCATCGACGATGCTGCCAACCTCGCCTGGAAGCTGGCCGCCGTGCTCCAGGGCTGGGGTGCCGACAGCCTGCTCGACAGCTATTCCTCCGAACGGGTCTTTGCCACCGCCGAGAACATCGCCCAGGCCCAGAAAAGCACCCTGTTCATGACGCCGCCCAGCCCCGGCTATGCCCTGATGCGCGACGCGGCCCTCGGCCTGGCGGTGTCGGAAGCCTTCGCCAGACCATTGGTCAATCCGCGCCAGACCACGGCGATCACCTTCCCCGATTCGCCGCTTTCCACCCCCGACGAGGAGGCATGGGCCGACGGCCCGGTGCCCGGCGCCACCCTGCCCAATCTGCCGCTCGGCAACGGCCACCTGCTCGATCACCTGCGGCTTCGCCCGATGCTTCTGGGCATCGGCACCGAGGGCGATATCCGGATCGACCCGCGATCGGAAGCGGCGCGGCGGCTGGACGCGCCGGCGGGCGCCGGCTATCTGCTGCGCCCGGACGGGCATGTCGCCGCCCGCTGGAAGCGGATGGAGGGCGCGAAGCGCGATGCCGCCATGGCGCGGCTGCTGGGCGGGGTCGCGTGATGGGTCTTCCGGTCGAGGACATGGAAGCCTTCTGGGCCGCGCTGGCCGAGGCGGTCGATCGCGCCGGCCCCGATCGCGACCGGGTGATGCTGGCGAAGCTGGCCCTGGCGCTGGCCGAGCGGGTCGGTGAGCGCGAGAGCGTCATGGCGGCCCTCGCCGCCGCCGAACGCGACCTCTGATGGGGCTCAGCGGTTCCGCGTCGGGTCCTCGCTGAACAGGAAGTCGGGGCCGAGATCCTTCAGCGTCGGCGCGCCCATCTGCGCCAGCGTCAGGTCGATCTCGTTCCTGAGGATGGAAAGCGCCTTGGCCGCCCCCGCCTTGCCGCCCGCCACCGCGCCATAGAGCGTCGCGCGCCCGACGAAGGAAAACTTCACCCCCATGCACATCGCCGCCACCGCGTCCGAACCCCTGCGGATGCCGCTGTCGATCATCAGGGTCATCTTGTCGCCCACGGCATCCCTGATCGCCGGGAACACCTCCACCGGCGAGGGCCCCTTGTCGATCTGCCGCGCCCCGTGATTCGACACCATGATCCCGTCGACGCCGAGTTCGGCGGCGCGGATCGCGTCCCGCGGGTCCATGATTCCCTTCAGCACGAAATGCCGCGGCCAGAGCGCGCGGAATCGCTCCACATCGGCCCAGGTGAGCGGCGCATTGGTCTGGCTCGCCACCAGGGCGGCGACGTCGGCGTTGCTGGCGCCCTTGGGCGCATAGGGCGCCCAGTTGCTGAACAGGGGCTCGCCATGCTTCAGGAAGCCCGCCATCCAGGCCGGATGGGTCAGCGCCTCGATCTTGGTCTTGAGCGACAGCTTCAGCGGCCTGCCGAAGCCGTTCCGCCGGTTGCGTTCGCGGTTGGAGGAGACCGGCACGTCGACGGTCAGCACCAGGGTCGACAGGCCGGCCACCCGCGCCCGGGCGATCATGTCCTCTGAGATCGCCTTGTCCTTGGCGGCGTAGAGCTGGTACCAGCCGTGCTCGGGCGCGACCCTGGCCAGATCCTCGATCGAGGCCGTGCTGGCGCCCGACATGATGAAGGGAACGTTGGCGTCCCTGGCGGCCTCCGCCAGCATCATGTCCGCGCCGGGCCTGAACAGGGCGGCGAGCCCGGTCGGCGCGATGCCGATGGGCGAGGCGTAGGTCCGCCCGAACAGCGTGGCCGACTGGTCGCGCTTGGAGACGTCGACCAGGTAGCGCGGCACGATCGACAGGTCGCGGAAGGACCGCTCGTTCCGCGCCATCCCGACCTCGTCCTCGGCGCCGCCTTCGATGAAGTCGTAGGCGATCTTGGGCAGCCGCCGCTTCGCCATGCGGCGCAGATCCTCGATATTGATGGCCTTGTCCACGCTTCCGCTCCCTTGCGCCGATCTGTCCGCCGGCGTCCGGGTGGCATCTTCGCCGCTTCGCGCCGCCGCGCAAAGAAAAAGGGCCGCTCCTTCCGGGGCGGCCCTTCTTCGCTCCCCGAGGGGAGAAAGAAATCAGCGCGAGTAGAATTCGACCACGAGATGCGGTTCCATCTTCACCGGATAGGGCACGTCGGAGAACTGCGGCGCGCGCACGAACTTGCCCTTGAAGCCCGAGGAATCGACCTCGATGTAGCTCGGGACGTCGCGGTCGCGGGCCTGCAGCGCTTCCAGGATGACGGTCATCTGCTTGGACTTGTCGGCGATCTCGATCTCGTCGCCGTCCTTGCAGCGGAACGAGGCGATGTTGACCCGCCGGCCGTTCACCTTCACATGGCCGTGGTTGATGAACTGGCGCGCCGCGAAGGGCGTCGGCGCCAGCTTCATGCGATAGACCACCGCGTCCAGGCGCCGCTCCAGCAGGCCGATCAGGGCCTCGGAGGTGTCGCCGCGGACCCGCGTCGCCTGCTCGTAGGTGTTGCGGAACTGCCGTTCCGTGATGTTGCCGTAATAGCCTTTCAGCTTCTGCTTCGCCGCGAGCTGGACACCGTAGTCGGAGACCTTCTTCCGCCGCAGGCCGTGCTGACCGGGCGGATTCTTCCGCTTCATGTTGAGCGGGCTCTTCGAGCGGCCCCACAGATTCTCGTTGAGCCGACGATTGATCTTGTACTTCGACTCGATCCGCTTGGTCATCCGGTTGTCTCACGCTTCCCGACAGGATCACGCATATGAATGCGCGCACGGGCCGCCCCGGGGGGAGCCCGCGAAGACGGGCGTTCTATACGGGGCACCCGGAAGCGTCAAGCGGAAGCGGGTCGCCTTCCGCGCTAGGCTTCGGGGCCCGTTAACCCTCGTAAAGGCCCCGCCCATGCCCCTCAAAGCCCACAACCCGAAGAAAATCGCCCCGCCCACCGGCTTCTACAGCCACGGGATCGAGGTGCCGCCCCATGCCCGCTGGCTCTATGTCACCGGCCAGGTCGGCATCGATTCGACGGGAAAGACGGTGTCCGGCCCGGAAAGGCAGGCGAAACGGGCCTGGAAGAACCTGATCGCCGTCCTGAAAAGCGCCGGCATGGGCGTCGAGGACCTGGTCCGGGTCAACGCCTACCTCATCGATCCCCGCTATGTCGAGGCCTACCGCCTCGCCCGCGACGAGATCCTGGGGAAGGCGCGGCCGGCCTCCACCGTGGTCATGGTGCCGTCCCTGGCGCATCCGTCCTTCCTGGTCGAGATCGACGCCGTGGCGGCCAGGGCACCTTGACCACAAACCGCTGAAATCCTTTGTAAACCGCTCTCCCGCGATGCTGCGGCGCCTGGACGGGCGATGGAGGACGAGGATGCGGCGCTTCAGCTTTGCGATTCTGGCCGGCATGGCCTTTCTGGCGGCACCGGCCGGCGCCGACGAGATCTACGACAAATGCGTCGACAACCCGGCCAGGGCCAGCAACGCCGACTGGGCCGAATGCGGCGCCGCCCTCCTGAAGCGCGAGGACGACAAGCTGAACGCCGCCTGGAAGAAGGTCTTCCCCCTGGTGGAGGGCCAGACCAAGGCCGATCTCCTGGCCGAGCAGCGGCTGTGGATCGCCTTCAAGGAGAAGTCCTGCCTGATGTTCACCAATGGCGAGCATGGCCGCGAAGGCGCGGTGCTGGGTTTCCCCAGCTGCCGGGCCGAGGTGATCGCCGCCCGCACCCGGCAGATCGAGAGCTACGGCAAATCCTTCGAGCCAATGTAGGCCCTGGGCGGGTAAGACTCCCGACCTCCCGGAAGTCCCTTGGTCAGGATCGCCCATGAACGCCGAAGCCCCCGTCGCCATCCACCGCGCCGACTATCGCCCGACGCCCTATGCCGTCGAGAAGGTCGAGCTGGAGTTCGACCTGGAGCCCGAGGCGACGGTGGTGACGGCGGCGGTATCCTTCACCGCCCGCCCGGGTGGTGGTGGTGAGCTGAAGCTGAACGGCGAGAAGCTCGAACTGCTGTCGATCGCCATCGACGGTCGGCCGCTGAAACCCGGCGATTACATGCTCGACGGCGACGGCCTCATCGTCGCCAATCCGCCGGCCGCCTTCACGCTGACCACGAAGACGAAGATCAACCCGCAGGGCAACAGCGAGCTTTCCGGCCTCTATCGGTCGTCGGGCGTCTTCTGCACCCAATGCGAGGCGGAGGGCTTCCGCAGGATCACCTGGTTCTACGACCGCCCCGACGTGATGGCGGTCTACCGCACCACCATCCGGGCCGACAAGAAGAGCTGCCCGGTGCTGCTCTCGAACGGCAACCTCACCGCAAGCGGCGATTTGGCCCACGGCCGCCACTTCGCCGTCTGGGACGACCCCTTCCCCAAGCCCGCCTATCTCTTCGCCCTGGTGGCGGGCGATCTCGCCTGCAACGAGGACAGCTTCACCACCAAGTCCGGCCGCGACGTGAAGCTCCGCATCTTCGTCGAGCACGGCAAGGTGGAGCGCACCGCCTATGCGATGGATTCGCTGAAGCGCTCCATGAAATGGGACGAGGACCGCTTCGGCCTGGAATACGACCTCGACCTCTTCAACATCGTCGCCGTGTCGGACTTCAACATGGGGGCGATGGAGAACAAGTCGCTCAACGTCTTCAACGACAAGTACATCCTGGCCGACAAGGAGACCGCCACCGATGTCGACTTCGCCGGCATCGAGGCCGTGGTGGCGCACGAGTATTTCCACAACTGGACCGGCAACCGCATCACCTGCCGCGACTGGTTCCAGCTTTCGCTCAAGGAAGGCCTGACCGTCTTCCGCGACCAGGAATTCTCCTCCGACATGCGCTCGCGCCCGGTGAAGCGGATCAGTGACGTGCGCACCTTGCGGGCGCGGCAGTTCCCGGAAGACGCCGGCCCGCTCGCCCATCCGGTACGGCCCGACAGCTACATCGCCATCGACAACTTCTATACGCCCACCATCTACGAGAAGGGCTCGGAAGTGATCCGCATGATGCACACGCTCCTCGGCGAGGAGCGCTTCATGGCGGGCATGAAACTCTATGTGGAGCGCCACGACGGCGAGGCCGCGACGTGTGACGACTTCGTCGCTTCGATGCAGGACGCCTCCGGCATCGACCTCGATCAGTTCAAGCGCTGGTACGGCCAGGCCGGCACGCCGGAAATCACGGTGGAAGGCGCCTACGACGCGGAGGCCGGCGCCTACGACCTCACCCTCAACCAGCACCTCGCCCCCACGCCGGGGCAGCCGGAAAAGCTCCCCCTGCACATCCCTTTCGCCATCGGCCTCCTGGACGCGCAGGGGCGCGACATCCCGCTCCGCCTCGAGGGCGACACCGCCGCCCCGGCCACCCGCGTACTGGCGCTCACCGAAGCCCGCCAGACCTTCCGCTTCCTGAACCTGCCCGAACCGGCCGCCCTGTCCCTGAACCGCGGCTTCTCCGCCCCGGTGAACGTGAAGGCGAAGCAGTCGGGCCGCGAGCGCGCCTTCCTGATGGCGCATGACGCCGATGCCTTCGCCCGGTTCGAGGCGGGCCAGGAATACGCGACCACGCTGATGCTGGCCCGCGCCGGCGGCGATGCGCGGCCCTACGACCCGGCCTTCATTCAGGCCATCGCCGAGACGCTACGCGACGAGGCCATCGAAAAGGCCTTCGCCGCCGAGGCGATCACCCTCCCCTCCGAGGACTATCTGGCCGAACGCTCGGCGGTGATCGACGTGGAGGCGATCCACGCCGCCCGCCGGGACCTGCGGCGCAGCATCGCCGAGGCGCTCCGCGACGACCTCGCCCGCACCTACCAGTCGAACCGCGACAACGGCGCCTACAGCCCGGATGCGGGCCCGGCCGGCCGCCGGGCGCTGAAGAACGCGGCACTCGGCTATCTGGCGGCACTCGCCGAGGAGAATACCGGCCTGCTCCGCCTGATCGCCGACCAGTACCGGATGGCCGACAACATGACCGACCGCATGGCGGCACTCCGCCTGCTGGTCGATCTGGAGGGGCGCGAGCGCGACATCGCCCTCGGCGATTTCCACGACCGCTTCCAGGACAACCCCCTCGTCCTCGACAAATGGCTGATGCTGCAGGCGGTCTCCAGCCGGCCGGATACGCTCGCCCGCGTCAGCGGCCTCCTCGCCCACCCGGCCTTCTCGATGCAGAAGCCCAACAAGGTGCGCGCGCTCATCGGCGCCTTCACCTCGGCCAATGCGCTCCGCTATCACGCCGCCGCCGGTTCGGGCTATGCCTTCCACGCCGACCGCACGATCGAACTCGACCGCATCAATCCCCAGGTCGCCGCCCGGCTGCTGCAGCCCCTCGGCCGCTGGCGCCGCTTCGACCAGGGCCGGCAGGCGAAGATGAAGGCCGCGCTGGAACGCGTGCTGGCAACGCCCAACCTCTCGCCCGACACATTCGAGATCGCGAGCAAGTCGCTGGGGTGAGGGTCGTCAACGAGAGGCTAAGCCGCCTTTCCGACCGGTCCTTTGGGGATCGACTTGAGGCGAGCGCCAATCTCCCGTTCGGCGAGCCGCAGGTCGTAGAGCTGCTGCAGGTTCAGCCAGAATTCGGGGCTGGTCGCGAAATATCGGCCGAGCCGCAGCGCCGTATCGGCCGTGATCGAACGGCTGCCATGCAGGATGCCGGTCACCCGGTTGGTAGGCACCAGAAGCTGGCGGGCGAGATACGTCGCCGTGATGCCGAGAGCTTCGATCGCCTCCGCCAGATGCTCGCCGGGGTGGATGGGAGTGCGTGCCATGACGTACCTCAGTGACAATCTTCGGATGCGGCTCCCGATCACCATCGCCGCTACGCGGTCGCGCCCTGCCGCGCGTCGCCCTGGATCAGCTTGCGGGTCAGCTCGGCGCTGAACACCGAGCGCATGGCCGACAGCATGGAGGGGTTGCGCGCCAGGAGCGCGCGCAGCGCCGGCTGCGGCCAGGCGATATAGCGCGTCGGCGCGACCGCGCGGACGGTGGCGGTGGCCGGCCGGCCGCCGATGAAGGACATCTCGCCCACGATGGCGCCGTCCTTCAGCGTGTTGACAGACTGGCCGTCGATCTCGACCGCCAGATGGCCGTTCTGCACCACCATCACCGTCGGCACCGGCTCGCCCTGCCGGGTCAGCGTGGCGCCGGGCGCGGCCTCGGCCCAGCTGCCGATGCGGATCAGCTTGGCGAATTCCACCGGCGTGAATTCGGGAAACACCGTGTCGCGGAGTTCGGCCTCCTCCTCGTTCAGCCGCACACCGCGGCGCTCGGCCAGGCTGGTGGCGATACGGAAGGCGTTGATGCAGGCATAGACGGCGAGCCAGAACATCACCAGCCACAGCGGCCCCACCGGCGGCAGCGCGTTGTAGAAGATGCCGGTGGCAAACGAGAGGATCAGGAGCGAGCGCAGCCAGATCTCGTCGCGAATCCAGTAGGACACCGCCCCGATCGCGAAGGAGAGGTGGCCGATCGCTTCCAGTATCGTCATGCGCCGCACTCCCCCGGCAGATCCCCGGGGGAAACTAGCGCAGATCGCGGGTGGATTGAGCCGGCGAATGCTTGCCGCACCGGGCGACCCCGGCCCCGCCTACCCGAAGCGCCGCGGGCTGAAGGCCGCGATCGGGATCTCCGGTGCCTGCCCGCTCAGCAGCTGCGCCACCACCCGCCCGGTGCGGGCGGAGGTGACGAGGCCGATATGCCCATGGCCGAAGGCATGCACGATGTCGGGCGTGGCCGAGGCGGGCCCGAGGCAAGGCATGCCGTCCGGCGTGCCGGGCCGGTGGCCCATCCACAGCTTCACCTGATCGGGCTTCAGGTCGCGCGGCAGGCCCGGGAAGGCGGCCAGCAGGTGGTCGCGCAGGATCTCGGCGCGCTTCCAGTTGGGCGCGGCCTCCAGGCCGGCGATCTCCACCTGCCCGGCGGCGCGAAATCCCCCTTCCATCGGCGTCGCCGCCATCTTGGCATCGCCCAGCATCAGCGGCAGGCGGGGCGCGATGCCCGGCGCCCGGACCATGGCGTGATAGCCCCGCTCGGTCTCCAGCGACACCCGGTCACCGGCCGCCGCCGCCAGATCCTTCGAGCGCGCGCCGGCCGCGATCACCGCGGCATCGCAAGCAATCTCGCCCGTCTCGGTCAGTACCGCGCGCAGCCGCCCGCCCTCGATGCGGAAGCCCGTCGCGCGCCCCGTCACCCAGGCCGCCCCGCGTGCCTTCGCATGCACCGCCAGCGCCGCCACATAGGCACCGGGATCACGGCATTGCCCCGCCTCCTCCACCAGGATGCCGACCGTGTATTTCGTCGACAGTTCGGGCACCCGCTGGCGCAGTTCGTCGCCGGAGAGCTTCAGCCAGGTGATCCCGGCCTTGGCCCGGATGGCCCAGCTTCCCGCCTCGGCCGCGAATTGGGCCTCCGAGGTATAGGCGTGGATGAGGCCGTTCCGCTCCACCAGATGCGGGACGCCCGCCTCCTCGGCGAGCGTCTTGTGCAGCCGCGGCGCATCGATCAGGAGCGGCCGGAGCGAGAGCGCGATGCGCTCCACCCGCGCCGGCGTCCAGGCCGAGGCGAGATAGCGGACCAGCCAGGGCAGCGCCTTCGGCAGGTAGGACCAGCGGATGGCGAGCGGGCCGAGCGGATCGCGCAGGTATCCCGGCAGCTTCTTCCAGATGCCGGGCGAAGCGGGCGGGATGACGGAGTGGGAGGACAGCCAGCCGGCATTGCCATAGCTCGCCGCTTGCTCGCCCCCCGCCTCGCCCGGCTCCAGGATGGTGACCTGAAGCCCGGTGCGAAGCGCCTCGATGGCGCTGATCGTCCCGACGGCGCCGGAGCCGATGATCACGACATGACGGTTCACGAAGTTGCTCTCCCCCTGGGCGAGGCCGGCCCGCGCCGCTACGCTGGCCTGATGTCGGCCGTACCGCAACAGGGGGAAGCGGCGATGGATGACCCGGTCGTGGTGGAACGCCCAGAAACCGGCATCGTCCGGGTGATCCTGAATCGGCCGGGGCGCAAGAACGCGCTTTCCACCGCGCTTCGCGACCGGGTGTCGGACGCACTCGACACAATCGCCGCCGACGAGACCGTGAAGGTGATCATCCTGACCGGCGCGGGCAACAGCTTCAGCGCCGGCTTCGACCTGAACGAATTCGCTGAAGCCAGCCGGGACGAGCCCTTCAAGGCCCGGCTCTGGGCCTCCAGCGACCGCTACCATCTGACGCTTCTGCATTTCCCGCTGCCGGTCATCGCCGCCGTCAACGGCCCGGCCTTGGGCGGCGGTTTCGATACCGCCGTCCTCTGCGATATCCGGCTGGCCGGCCACAGCGCCCGGTTCGGCCATCCGGAGGCGGCCTTCGGTGACGTGGTCTATGGCCCGCTGCACGATCTGGTCGGAGGGTCGGTGGCGCGCGATCTCTGCCTCACCGGGCGCCTGATCGACGCAGGCGAGGCGCTCAGGCTCGATCTCGTCGCCGCGGTGGTGGAGGACGAGACCCTGGCCGAGGCGGCGCTGCGGATGGCCGCCGGTATCGCCCGCGCCCCGCGTCCGGTGCTGATGCGGTCCAAGGCGAAGTTCATCGCCCGCGCCGCCGTCGGCTTCAGCACGACGCTCGAGCTGTGATCTACTCCTCGGTCAACCGCCGGGTCGGGTCCATCCGCGCGTGCAGGGCGTGATTACCAGCCTCTTCATAGGCGGGCGCAGAAAGGTTCCAGATCCTCGTCGTTCTCGATCGCCTCGAGACGTCCGGCAGCGCAGACGACTCCTGAACAAAGATGGAACAAGACGATTGCGACGGCGCCCTGCGGTCTGCATAGTGAGCGCATGAAAAGCGCGCCGAAGCCCGGATTCGAGCCATGTCCATGAAGGTCGCGGGCCTGTTTGCGGGCATCGGCGGTTTCGAAGCCGGCTTGGCGGAGTCAGGGCTGCACACCAATCTCTTGTGCGAGGTCTGGGCGCCGGCGCAAAGCGTATTGCGTCGCAGGTTTCCGGGCGTTCCGCTCGCGCCGGACGTGCGCGACCTGACCGACCTGCCCGCCGATACCGGCGTCCTCGTCGGTGGCTTTCCCTGCCAGGATCTCAGCCAGGCCGGCATGACGGCGGGCATCGACGGTGCTCGCTCGGGCCTCGTCGGCCACGTCTTCCGTCTTCTGGACAGACGGCGCATTCCGTGTGTGGTCCTGGAAAACGTCTCCTTCATGCTGCATCTCGGCGGCGGCAAGGGCTTGCGGACACTGGTCGAGGCTTTCGAATCCCTGGGATATCGCTGGGCCTATCGCATCGTGAACTCGCTCTCTTTCCTGCCCCAGCGCCGGGAGCGGGTGATTTTCGTCGCCACGACGTCTGAAAGCGGTCTGAGGCCCGAGGATATCCTCCTGAGTGACGAAGCCATCCCGCCCACGGCTTCGACGACGCTGGAGACGCATGCGCACGGCTTCTATTGGACCGAAGGTATCCGCGGCCTGGGCTGGGCTCCGGACGCCATCCCGACGCTGAAGAACGGCTCCACCATCGGCATCGCCTCGCCGCCGGCGATCCTCCTGCCCGACGGGCGGGCGGTCACGCCCGATATTCGCGATGCCGAACGGCTGCAGGGATTCCCCGCCGATTGGACGCAACCCGCCGAGGAAGTGGCGCGGCCCTCCGTGCGCTGGTCTCTTGCCGGCAATGCCGTGACCGTGCCGACCGCGCGCTGGCTCGGACGACGCCTCTCGGCGCCGGGCACATACGATCCCGGCCGGGATAGACCGATCAAGCAGGCCGGGCGCTGGCCGCGAGCGGCGCGCTTCGATGGCGCCTCTCGCTGGCAAGTGGAGATTTCCGCCTTCCCGGAATGGCACGAGCGGGCACCCCTGCACCGCTTCCTCGCCTTCGAAGGGCGCCCCTTGTCCGCACGCGCGACACGGGGCTTCCTGTCGCGCACCGAGCGCGGCACGCTGCGCTTCGTTCCGGGATTCCGCGAACGGCTGAGAGCGCATCTGACAGCCGTCGAGCGAGAGGGCAGCCGCGAGGCGCTCGCGGCCGCCGCCTGAATTCATGCCCTCGCCGGACCCGAAGCGCAGCGCGCTGATGGCGCGGGTGCGCCAGCGCGGCACCTCGGCCGAGTTGATTGTCGGCCGCCTGCTCCGTTCGCTGCCCGTCGCCTATCGGCTGAACGTCCGTGGCTTGCCCGGGCGGCCGGATTTCGCCAACCGGTCGCGGAAATGGGCAGTCTTCGTCAATGGCTGCTTCTGGCATCGCCACACCAACTGCTCGAAGTCGAGCATTCCGTCGAGCAATGCCGCCTTCTGGACCGGCAAGTTCGCCGACAACCGCCGGCGCGACGCGCGCGCGGTGCGTGGGCTCAGATCCATGGGTTATCGGGTGGTTATCGTCTGGGAATGCCAGATTCGGGATATCGACCGGATGCGCTCGCGCCTGTCAGGGGTTTTGAAAGCGGCTCGCGTAGAGGCGGGACAAGCGGTCGATCATCGAGGCGTAGTTGTGAATGTCGCCGGCAGGCGGCGCCGGTGAACGCTCGACAAGCCGGATGGGAGACCCGTCGTTGACGCATTCGATCATGACGATGGACAGGGCGTCGTAGCCCGTGTCGCCGACCTTCGTGCGCCGGCGCAACTGCTTGACCTTGTCGATCGCCATCTGCGCGTCCCGGGGCTGGTTGTGTCGGCTCCAGCGCTTCTCCGTAATTGCTGGGTTCTTGTTGAGATCGGGGCTGAGATAGTCCTCCGCCAGATTGATCATGACGAAGCCGGCCGCGATCGCGTGATCGGTCGTCGCATGGACGGTCTGATGCGACGAATTGAGTTCGTCGTAGAGCCGCGGCAAGGCGCGCTGATGCGCCGTCATGCATGCCTTCGCCTCGAGCGCCATGAGAACGCTGCCGACCGGCGCCCGACGCAGCGGCGGCAAGGCGAGCAAGGCGCTGCGCTCGTCCGTTTCCAGTTGGATCTCGTAGTCGTCGACCATGGCGACGAGTGAGCCCGGCAGTGTCTCGCCGCTCTTCGACGGCGTGCAGAGAACCACGTCGAGATTCTTCTTACGGTCCTGGGCGAAGTCGCGCATTTCGTGGTTGATGCCGAACGCCACCTCGCCGCTCTCGACCTGCCCGCGGAGGAGCGGGCATGACCGCATGAGATCGAAGACGATGCCCCAGCAGGCGACTTTCGAATGGTGATCGCTGCGTGAATGGTACTGCCAGATGTTTCCCTGCCGGTCGCGGCGCGTCGGCCGGCTGAGCGTCCTGACCAGAATCTGCGGGCCGAACATGCGCCTCCCCTCCACCGGCATGGCGGTGCCGGCCCCGGGATCACCCTAACCGACGGTAGCGCAGCTTCGGAAGCGGACAATTCCGGCCGCCGCGGGCTTCGCGGTTATGTCAAACCCGGAAGCGGGCGTGGCGGCGGTGAATGCTGGATGCAGGCCGGTGGAATCATGGTGAAGCCAGCCTTCTGACACGGAAGGCCAGTTCCGCCTCATCGCAGCCAACAATTCTCTCTTGAAGCACATAAAGGCTTGCAGTAAAATATTATTCGCGGCACGCGCGCCAGCCTGCCGCCGGCTCATGGACAAGTGCATCCGATACCCGCTCAGCGCCCCCGCCACAGGGGCCAAAAGCGGAAGCCGGCTTCCGCTTCGCCGGAACTGGCCTTCCGCCAGTAGCGCTGACCTATGTCCATAAGCCATTGACATTGCTCTCTTATCGGAAGATTCCGCGCGGTCTCCGAATTCGGCGAATATTCTCGCGCGAAATGCCGACCCTCCCCCCGCTGGCCCGCCCCTTGCTTCATTTGCGGGCAGTTCCATCCGCCCGAGGTATCCCGGTCTTGTCCTCCGCCCTGCCGCTGATCGACGTTCACACCCACATGTACCTGCCGCGCTACGTGGCGTTGCTCCGCGCCCGCACCAAAGTCCCGCGCATCGCCTCGGGCGCGAAAGGCGACCGGCTCATCATCCTCCCCGACGAGGAGGCGGATGGTTCCACCTCGGCCGGGCGGCCGATCGGGGGCGAGTATCACGAGGTTTCCAGGAAGCTCGCCTTCATGGACCACCACGACATCGCCGTCTCGGTGGTGAGTTCGGCCAATCCCTGGATCGATTTCGTCGAGCCGGAGGAGGCCCCGGCGCTGGCCGCCCTCCTCAACGACGATCTCGAGGCGATCTGCGCCGCTTCCGCGGGCCGGCTCTACGGCTTCGGCGTCCTGCCGCTGCAGCGCCCGGAAACCTGCGCCGCCGAGCTGAGGCGGATCGCCGGCCTGCCCCATATGAAGGGCATCATCATCGGCTCGGCCGGGCGCGGCCAGGGGCTGGACGACCCGGCTTTCGAGCCGATCTGGAAGGCGGCGGCCGATCTCGGCCTCTTCGTCTTCATCCATCCCCATTACGGCATCGGCCATCACCTCTTCCCCGATACCGGCCATGCCATGCTGCTCGCCATGGGCTTCACCTTCGAGACCTCGATCGCGGTGGCGCGGCTCATCCTGCGCGGCGTGCTGGCCCGCCACGAGGGGCTGAAGCTCCTGATCGCGCATGCCGGCGGCACGCTCCCCTATCTCGCCGGCCGCCTCGATTCCTGCGTGAAGAACGACATCTCGAAGGATTTCGGGCTGCCGAAGCCGCCGAGCGACTATCTGCGGCAATGCTGGTTCGATGCCATCGCCTATCACGGCCCGGCGCTGGCCGCGCTCACCGCCTTCGCCGATCCGGCGAAGATCATGTTCGGGACCGACCACCCCTTCTTCCGCCCGCATGTGGGTGACGACGTGCTGGATGTCACCACCTGGCCCTCGCCGGAGGAGAACCTCGCGGCGCTCGGCACGCTGTCGCCCGAAAAGCAGAAGGAGATCGCCTATACGAACGGCCTCGCGGCCTTCGGGATAGAACTGCCTCAGCGGCTGTCGTAGACGCGGATGACGATGGCCTCGAGGGCGAGGAAGAAGGCGAAGAGCACGATGCCGACGCCGCAGAGGAGCGTGATCCCGGCGAGTAGAAGCGCCGTCTCGAAATTGTTGGCCGAGAACAGGATGATGTAGCCGAGGCCGGTCTGGGCGGTGATGAACTCGCCCAGCACCACGCCGATCACCGCGAAGGTCACGCCGATCCTGAGGCCGCTGAAGATATGCGGCAGCGCGAAGGGGAACTTCACCTTCATGAACATCTGGAAGCGCGACATCATCAGCGAACGGCACAGCCGCTCGTAGTTCGGCGGGGCCGCCTGCAGGCCGGTGATGGTGGCGACCACGACGGGAAAGAAGGCGATGAAGACCGAGAAGATGACATTGGCGGCGAAGCCGGTGCCGAACCACAAGAGGAACACCGGGGCCAGTGCCACCTTGGGGATGAGCTGGAAGAAGATGATGGTCGGATAGACCGCCTGCATCAGCGTGCGCGAATAGGAGACGGCGACGCCGAGCGCGATGCCGAGGAGGGCAGCCAGCACGATGCCGGCCACCGCGCCCCAGAAGGTGGGCTGGGCGTGCTCCAGCAAGACGCTCATCGAATTGACGAGCGTGTTCCAGACCTTGCTCGGCGCCGGCAGCAGGCGCGTGCTCACCAGGCCGTTGCGGCTGGCCAATTCCCACAGGCCGAACAGGAGGGCGGCGGCCACGACCGGTGGCGCGATCAGGCGGAAGCCCTGCCGGACGAGATCGGCGAGACCGAGCCAGAGGTCGCGGCGCAGCGGCGCACCGATCACCTGCATCACCGGGCCGCGGGACACCTCCGGAAGCGCGCCGGTATCGCTCATTCGCCGTGCCACTTCCTGACCGCGATCTCGCCCGCATGGACGAGGCCGTAGAAGAAGAGGCCGATGACGCAGAGCACGGTGATGGCCGCCATGATCACATCGGTCTGCAGCAGCGCGGCACTCTTCAGGATGAGGAAGCCGAGCCCCTCGGAGGCGGAGATGAACTCGGCCACGATGACGCCGATCACCGCGAGCGTGATGGCGATCTTGAGGCCGGAGAAGAGATAGGGCATGGAGCCTGGGAAGCGCACCAGCCAGAAGGTCCGCCAGCGCGTGGCGGTCAGGCCCTGGCACAACCGGACCAGCGAACGGTCGGTCGCCTCCAGCCCCGCCACCATGGCGATGAAGATCGGAAAGAAGCCGATGAAGGTGGCGATGGTGAGCCGCGACTGCCAGCCGATGCCGGCCCAGACGATGAAGAGCGGCGTCCAGGCGATCTTCGGCACCAGCTGGATGACGATCACAAGCGGGTAGATCGCGTCCCGCGCCAGCCGGCTGAAGCTGAGCGCCGAGGCGACGGCGATGCCGAACACCGTGGCCAGCAGGAAGCCGAGCACCGTGTCGCGCATGGTCGGAATCGTCTGCTGCCAGATCAGGGCGAAATTGTCGACGATGGCCGCGAAGATGTCGGACGGTGCCGGCAGGATCACCTTCGGATACTCGAAGATCCAGACAAGCAGTTCCCAGGCGAGAAGCAGCCCGGCGGCGAAGGCGGACGGCAGGAGCAGGGGACGCAGCCGCTCGAAGGCCGGCGGGTCCGCCGCCTCGATCGCCGGAGCCGTTTCGCTGGCCGCGACCATCAGTGCGGCACGTGTTCGATCTTGCTGCGCAGGTAGCCGCAGATCTCGTTGAACTCGGGCGTTTCGCCGATCTCGAGGCCGCGCGGCCGGGCGAAGGGAATCCGGATGTCCTCGATGATGCGTCCCGGCCGGCGGCTCATCACCAGCACGCGGTCGGAAAGGTAGACCGCTTCCCGGATGCTGTGCGTGACGAACAGTGCCGTGCGGTGATGCTCCTCCCACATCTGCATGAGGACGAGGTTCATCTCGTCGCGGGTGATGGCGTCGAGCGCACTGAAGGGCTCGTCCATCAGGAGAAGGTCCGGCTCTTAGACCAGCGCCCGGCAGATGGCGACGCGCTGGCGCATCCCGCCCGACAGTTGCCGGGGCTTGTGGTTGTGGAAGCCGTGCAGACCGACCTGGTCGAGGAGCGCGCCCGCCCGGTCGAAATACTTGTCCACCGGCCGGTTCATCGCCCGGAAGGGGAACAGCACGTTCTCGAGCGCGCTCTTCCAGGGCAGCAGTGTGGGATCCTGGAACATGATGCCGGTCTCGGCGCGCGGCGTGGTCATCGCCCGCCCGGCCACCGAGATGCTGCCCTGGCTCGGCGCATCCAGGCCGGCGATCATCATCAGGAGCGTGCTCTTGCCGCAGCCGGAAGGGCCGAGCAGTGAGACGAACTCCCCCGCCTTCACGGTGAAGCTGGTGGGCGCCACCGCCTCCACCTGCTGACGGCTGCCGGCGTTGTAGACCTTGCGCAAGGCCTCGACGACGACGTAGTCGGCGGGGGGCCCGGCGGCGGCAACCGCCGCCGGGATTGCGATCTGGGCCTGCATCATCCGAGCGCGTACTTCGCCGACCCCGCCTTCACCTTGTCCCATTCGGCCGCCGTCAGTTTCAGCTTGCCGACGAAGTCGTTGGTGAAGAGCGTCGCGGGATCGGGCTTCTTGTCCCCCGGCGCGGAAGACGCCGCGACGATCAGATCGGTCATCTTGGTGTAGACGGCCGGATCGGCATAGCCGATGCCCTTCTCCATCGCCTCCTTGGCGACGTAGTTCGAGGCCCAGACGCCGATACCGACCTCGAGTTGCTCCTTGGCCGTGGAGGCGAGCTTCAGTTCCGGCACTTCCTTGAACAGGATTTCGATGGTCTCCTCAGGCTTCAGCAGCGCGAACTTGGTGCCCTCGGCCAGGCCCATCGCCATCGCTTCGCACAACGCCTTCTCCTTGGCGAAGTACTCGTTGGTGGTCGTCAGCGACTGAGCATAGAAGGGCAGGCCGTGCTTGCTGTAGAGGAAAACGCGCGGGTTGACGCCGGCGGCGATGATCTTCGGCAGGGCGCTGGCGACGAAGCAGGTGATCGCATCGCACTGCTTCTCGATCAGCGCGACCTCGCGCACCTTGTTGTCGAGCGAGATCGACTGGATGTCGGCCATGGTCAGCCCGACGTTCTTCAGGAAGGTCGGCAGGAAGGGGTATTCGCCCGAGGTCAGCGTCGAGCCGACCTTCTTGCCCTTGAGGTCGGCGGGAGTCTTGATCGGCGAGTCCGGCAGCACCGCGACACCCATGGTGGTGTCGTAGTTGAAGCAGCCAAGCGAGAACAGGGGCAGGCCCTTCACCGCCTGCTGGATCGAATTGGGCGCGGCGGGAATGCCGAACTCGTACTTGCCTTGCGCGATCGCCTGCGTCGCCGCGGCCGAGCCCGAGCCCTTCTCGATGACGACGTCGATCCCTTCCTTGGCCCAGAACTGCTTGGCCGAATAGCTATAGATGTTCGCCCCCTCGGGCAGCCAGCCCAAGGTGAACTTCACCGTCACCTTCTTCTGCGCGAAGACCTTGTTCGGCACGAAGCCGGCGGTGCCGGCGGCGATCGCGCCGGCGCCCGCGGCCGCTACGAACCTGCGGCGGGAAAGGCCGCCCTCAACCGTCGTCGTGGTCCTGGTGGTGTCCTTGCGCATCTGCCCCTCCGGCTCCTCGTCACGCGATTCCGATGCGGCAGGCAACGCAACATGCGTGCCAAGGAAGCACCGCCGGGCAAAGAGGCCCCCGGCGTGTCGGTGCAGAGCGCCGGGATCGAAATGCGCACGATCCCGAGGCAGCCTGCCCTTTCCGTGATCAGAGTCCGGCGCGGGCGCGCAAGTTTCGGGCGGCTTCCGCATGCATGCGCGCCAGGGCGGTCTCGTCCAGCCCCGGGATCCGGCCGTCTTCGACGATCCATCGCCCGGCCACCATCACCCGATCGGCCCTTGCCGGCGCGCTGCGGATCAGGCCCGCCAGCGCGTCGTCCACGCCGGTGAAACCGAGAGCATCGGCGCGAAAGAGTGCGACATCCGCCTGCATGCCGGGCACAAGACTGCCGATGTCGCGGCGGCCGAGACAGGCCGCACCTCCCGCCGTCGCCCATCTGAGTGCATCCGCGGCACCCGCCCGCCTGACGCCATGAGCGGCGCGCTGCAGCAGGAAAGCCTGACGGGCCTCGCCGATCATGCTCGAAAGATCGCTGGCGGAGGATCCGTCCACTCCCAATCCCACCGCCACGCCGGCTGCTTCCAGATCGGGCACCGGGCAGAATCCCGAGGCGGTGATCATGTTGGAACTGGGGCAATGGGCGATCGACACCGCCGCCCGCCCCAGGCGCCCGATCTCATCCGGCGAGAAGAAGATGCCATGCGCCAGCCATGCGTTCGGACCGAGCCAGCCCAGTTCCTCCAGATAGTCGACCGGCCGGCATCCGAACCGCTCGAGGCAATAGCCGATCTCGTCCGCATGCGCTGCCATGTGCGTGTGCAGGCGAAGGCCGTGCTTTGCCGCCAGGAGAGCACTGTCGCGCATCAGTTCGCGGCTGACCGAGAAAGGCGAACAGGGAGCCAGCGCGATCTGCACCATCGCACCGGGTGCGGGATCGTGATATCGGGCGATCAGCCGTTCGCTGTGGGCCAGGATCTGGCCGATGTCCTGCACCACCGCCGCCGGCGGCAGCCCGCCATCCTCGATCGACAGATCCATCGATCCCCGTGTCAGCGTCACGCGCAGACCTATGCGCGCAGCCTCTTCCACGGCGATGTCGATGGCGGATTCCAGCGCGGGCGGAAAGACGTAGTGATGGTCGGCGGTGGTGGTGCAACCGCTGAGCGCCAGTTCCGCCAATGCGACCCGGACCGCGAGACGCAGATCCGCCTCGGTCAGATGCTGCCAGACCGGGTACATGACCTGCAGCCAGGGAAACACCTCCGAATCCAACGCTGGCGTCAACGACCGGGTCAGGGTCTGGTAGAAGTGATGATGCGTATTCACCAGACCCGGAACCAGCACATGCGCGCTGGCGTCGAACACGGCACAGGCCACCGAAGGCTCGGCGCCGGCCTCGACACACTCCACGATCGTGGAATCGTCGATGACGATGCCCCGCTTCGCCTTCGGCGCCATGATCGCCAGGGGATCACGCAACCACAGCGCCATGGTCGTACCTGTCTTGTTGTCGAAATTCCTGTTACGGCATGCAATGGCGGTGCCGCTGGCACATGACTTGCTGGACGGATTGCCCATGAGTTCTCGTGACATCACCGCCAATGGAATCCGCCTTCGGGTCGCCGAATACGGTTCCGGTCCGCCGCTTCTCTTCCTCCATGGCCTCGGCTGGGACCACCGGCTGTGGGCCGGGGCGCCTGCTCGCTTCGCCACCCGCTACCGGGTAATCCTGGGCGACACCCGAGGTCATGGGCAGAGCGAGGCGCCGCCCGGCCCCTATTCGATCAAGGAATTTGCAGCCGATTGGCGCGCGGCGCTGAAGGAACTCGGCGTTGGCCGCTGCTGCATCGTCGGCCTCTCCCAGGGTGGCATGATAGCCCAGCAGATCGCGGTCGATGCGCCGGATCTGGTCGGCGCCCTCGTGCTCGCCGGGACCTCCTGCCGCCAGGATGAGACGACCACCGCGAATATGGCCGAACGGTTGCGGAAGATGCGCGAGGCGGGGGCGGAGGCCGGCGCCAAGGTCGCGGCGGAAGCCATCTTCTCGCCCGGCTTTCGCGCCGCCAACCCCGACTACCTCGCCCGCTTCGTCGTCGAGCGCGCCGCCCAGCCGCAGGAACCCCTGATCGCCGCCATGAGCGCCGGTGCCGATTATGACGTGCGCGAAGGGCTGCCGAAGCTGACCGTACCGGTCCAGGTGATCGCCGGCAGCGACGACAAACTGATGCCGGTGCCCGTGGTGCAGGCGGTCGCCGACCTCATCCCCGGCGCCGCCTTCACCATCGTCCCCGGCCTCGGCCACATCATGCCGGCCGAACAGCCGGACACGTTCTATCGTCTGGTCGAGGGCTTCCTCGACCGTCACTATCCGCCGGCCAGCGCCGCCGCCTGAAGGAGCACGCGATGTTCGATCTCTTGGTCAAGGGTGGACGGGTCATCGACCCTGCTGCAAAGCGCGACGGCAAGTTCGATGTCGCGATCGTGAACGGCCGGATTGCCGCGATCGAAAAGGCGATTCCCGAACGTGGCGCCAAGAAGGTGGTCGATGCGGCGGGTGAACTGGTCCTGCCCGGACTGATCGACACCCATGCCCATGTGTACGAGCATGTCAGTGGCGAATTCGGCCTGAACCCCGACGCCGTCGGCGTCAAGGCCGGGGTCACCGCCGTCTGCGACCAAGGCGGCCCAAGCCCGCTGACCTTCGGCGGCTTTCGCAAGTTCATCGCCGAACAGGCCGATACCGACGTCTACTGCTTCCTGTCGAGCTACCTCGCCGGCGGCCTCTACGGCCACCGCTATGTCGACCTCTACGGCCCGACCGGCATCAACGTCGATGCCATCGCCTCCATCGTCGAGCCCAACCGCGACATCATCTGCGGGCTGAAGTGCCACGCCGAGCCGGGTGGCTTCTCCCGCTGGGGCGTGAAGTCCCTGAAGAAGGCGAAGCAGGCGTCGCGAAAGGTGGGCCTGCCGATGTACGTGCATCTCGGCACGCTGTGGTCGGTGAAGGACGGGGTCAGCGTCGATCCGGCCAAGCTGGTGAAGGAATTCATCCCGCTGTTCGACAAGGGCGACATCCTGGCCCATCCCTTCACCCGCCACGACGGCGGCTTCGTCTCTCCCGAGGGCAAGATTCATCCGCTCTTGATCGAGGCGCTCGGGCGCGGTGTGAAGCTCGATGTCGGCCGGGGCGCGCATTTCAGCTATCCGAACGCCAAGGCGGTAATCGAGGCCGGGATCGTGCCGGATACGCTCGGCGCCGATCTGCACGGCTACAACACCAAGGCCGCCTATGCCTACAACTCGACCGGCCGCTTCGACGACAATGAAGATCCGGGTGCGGCCAAGGGCGCCGACCTCTCCCCCACCTTCAGCCTGCTGCACTGCATGGCCGAGATGCTCGCGCTCGGCCTGACGCTCGAGCACGTCGTCGCCATGGTCACCTGCAACGCCGCGGCGATGATGGGCAAGCAGGACAAGCTCGGCACGCTGGCGGTGGGTCGCGGCGCCGATATCTCGATCGTGAAGATGACCACCGGCCGCTACACCTTCACCGATGCCGGCGGCGTGACCTTCCCGGCGACCAAGCGCCTGCGCCCCACCCTCACCATCCGCAAGGGCAAGCTGTTCGAGCCGGAATCCGACCTCCTGCCGGCATGGCAGCGGCCCCAGGCGGCGTGAGCGCTCAGCGCCTCTGCGCGCTGGAGGATCTGGCCGACGGCGGGGCGCGGGGATTCCGGGTGGAGGCCGCGGGCCGGCGCCCGCGCAGGGTTTTCGTGGTCCGCCGGGGTGAGGCCGTGTACGCCTATCGCGACGCCTGCCCGCATATGGGGGTGCCGCTACCCTGGGGGGCCGACGCCTATCTAACCTCGGATGCCCGCTTCATCCGCTGCGCCAGCCACGGGGCGCTGTTCCGCATCGAAAGCGGGGAATGCGTTTCCGGCCCTTGCCGGGGCGAAAGCCTCAGGGCCGAGCGGGCGCTGATCCTCGACGGTGCCATTTGGCTGAAGAGTTGAGGGGGCGGGTAGCGCCCGTCCCTGCAAGCCGCTAAAGAAGCCCGGCATTCGAACGATCGGCGGTGATGGCGTGCTGCGACGGCTTTATGCGTGGGTGATGCTCCAGGCCGAGCATCCCCGGGCGATGTGGATCCTCCAGATCATCACCTTTCTCGAGAGCTCGATCTTCCCGATCCCGCCCGATCCGCTGATGATCCCGCTCATGCTGGCCAGGCGCCAGCATGCGTTCCGCATTGCCGCGATCTGCACCGTCGTTTCCGTCATCGGCGGCTTCGCAGGCTATGCCATCGGACTTTTCCTTTGGGAAACCGTCGGACAATGGGTGTTCAACACCTACAACCTGATGGACAAGTTCGATGCGACCAAGGCGGGATTCGACGAGTACGGCGCCTGGATCATCATCCTGAAGGGGATGACGCCGATTCCCTACAAGCTGCTGACGATCGCCGCCGGTGTATTCAAGTTCGACCTGCTCGTCTTCACGATCGCCAGCATGATCTCGCGCGGCATGCGCTTTTTCCTGCTGGCGGCCCTGCTCTACTATTACGGTCCACCGATCCGCGCCTTCATCGAAAAGCGGCTGGAGGTTCTGACGCTCGGCTTCCTCGTCGCGCTGGTGGGCGGCTTCCTGGCCTTCAAGTACCTCTGAACCTCACGCCTCGGTGACGCTCACGCCAACCCAAAGGCCGAGAAAGTCGTTGCCGGCGCCGGTGAAGGAGCCGGCCACGGGCAGCGCCTGCCAGGGCGCCCGGGCAGCGGCAACCCGGATACGCCGGTCGGTCGCCACCGGCAGGTTGGTGGGATCGAATTCGACCCAGCCGATACCGGGTAGGAAGACTTCGGCCCAGGCGTGGGTCGAGGCGCTGCCGGCGCCGGTATCGAGCGAGGAGAACAGGTAGCCGGAGACGAAGCGGGCGGCGATCCCGAGCGTCCGCGCCCCGGCGATGAACAAGGCGGCGAAGTCGCGGCAGGACCCCGCTCTCCGCTGCAGTGTCTCATCGGGTTCGCGCGTGTTCTCTTCGTGGCGGACCTCGTAGCGGAACTCGTGACGGATCGCCCGGCTCATGTCGCCGAGGAGGGTGAGCAGCCCGCCGCCTTCGCGGGCGAAGCGGCCGGCCCAGGCGCTGAGCGTCGGCGTGGCTCCGGCCGAGGCGAGGAAGCCACCCAGATCGACGATGTCCTCCTCGTCATAGCGCAAGGGAAAGCGCAGCCAGTCGGCATCCGGCGTGCTCTCCGCCGAGGCCTGCCGGAAGCTCTCCACCAGCAGTTCGCTGGTGATGCTGAGCGTAGCGGCGGCTTCCCTGAACGTGGCCACCGCGATCGAATTGCCGAAGACGTCGTAGTACCAGTTCAGTGCCGCGGCGGGCGCGATGTCGACCACCGCCGACAACAGCCGCAGGTCGTGACTGTCGCGCGGACGGATCATCAGCCGGTGCGGCCCGAACCGCACCGGATGGGCATATTCGTATCGGGTGGCGTGGGTGATACGCAGGCGCTTCATGACTTATCCAGGGTTGCGCCCGCAGCCGCATCCATGGCGACACGAAGACGATAGCGAGAGGGAACCGGTCGGCCCGGCAGCATACGACAATCCCGGCGTGCGCGCCGCGCCGGCTCTCGACGACTCCCGTCCGGAAATGTCACATCTAGGGCCGCGTTCTGGAGGACACGGGAACATGCTCGGATTGATGCAGGATCGGCCGCTTCTGATTTCGCAGATCATCGACTACGCGGCCGAGTTCCATCCCGATGTCGAGGTGGTGTCGCGCAGCGTCGAGGGTCCGATCCATCGCTATACCTATCGGCAGGCGCAGGTGCGCGCCAAGCAACTGGCCGAAGCGCTGGCCGATCTCGGCGTCAGGCAGGGCGACCGGATCGCCACCATCGCCTGGAACGGCTATCGGCATTTCGAGCTCTATTTCGCCGTCTCGGGCATGGGCGCCGTGCTGCACACGCTGAACCCGCGCCTCTCCCCCGATCACATCGTCTTCATCGCCGAACATGCCGAGGACCAGATCCTGTTCGTCGACCTCAACCTGCTGCCGATCGTCGAGGCCGTGCGCCCGCGGCTGAAGACCGTACGCCATGTGGTGGTGATGACCGACCGCGCGCATATGCCGGCTGCCAGCAAGATCGAGGGCCTGCTCTGCTACGAGGAACTGCTCGTGGCTCAGCCCGGAACCTTCGCCTGGCCCGAGGTCGACGAACGCAGCGCGGCCTCGCTCTGCTACACCTCCGGCACCACGGGCAATCCGAAGGGCGTGCTCTACAGCCACCGCTCCACGCTGCTGCACACGCTGATGATGATCAGCGGCCCGGTTCTCGGCCTGACGCCCGACAACACCATTCTACCGGTGGTGCCGATGTTCCATGCCAATGCCTGGGGCATCATCTACGCCTCGGCCATGTCCGGCACCAAGCTGGTGCTGCCGGGCCCGAAGCTGGACGGGCAGAGCCTTTACGAATTGATGGATGCGGAAGCCGTCGACCTCTCCGCCGGAGTGCCCACGGTCTGGCTGGAGCTGCTGCGCCATTGCGAAGCCTCCGGCAAGAAACTTTCCAAGATGAAGCGCACGCTGATCGGCGGCTCGGCCGTGCCACGCGCCATGATCGAGCGCTTCTGGCACGAGCACCAGGTGGAGGTCGTGCACGGCTGGGGCATGACGGAGCTGAGCCCCGTCGGCTCGCTCACCTGGTTCCGCCGCGGCGAGCGCGACCTCCCGGAAGAGAAGCGCTTCGACCTCACCACCTGGCAGGGCCGCCCCGTCTTCGGTGTCGAGATGAAGATCGTCGACGATGCCGGCCGCGACCTGCCGAAGGACGGCGATGTCGCCGGCAACCTCCTGGTCCGCGGGCCCTGGGTCGCCGGCGGCTACATGAAGGGCGAAGGCCAGTCGAGCTTCACTGCCGGTGGCTGGTTCCATACCGGCGACGTGGCGAAGCTGGAACCCGACGGCAGCCTCGTCATCACCGACCGGTCGAAGGACGTGATCAAGTCCGGCGGCGAGTGGATATCCTCGATCGACCTCGAGAACGCCGCCATGGGTTGTCCGGGCGTGGCGGAAGCTGCCGTGATCGGCCTGCCGCATCCGAAATGGGACGAGCGCCCGCTGCTGATCGTGATGAGAAAGCCGGGTGCCGAGGTGACGCCCGCCCAGATCCTGGAGCATCTGCAGGACAAGGTGGCGAAGTGGTGGCTACCCGACGAGATCGCCTTCGTCGATGCCATACCGCACGGCGCCACCGGCAAGATCCTGAAGACCAAGCTGCGCGAACAGTTCCACGATCACAAGCTGCCGGGGACGTGACGCCCGGCACACGCGGCTTCGCCGCTTCCTCGACGAGTTCATGCAGGAAGTCCGACATGCGACAGCTCCCGATCGTTCGCCCCGTGGCGGCTGACGACTACCCGGCCTGGCTCGGCCTCTGGCAGGGCTACTGCTCGGCGCTGGGCGAAACGGTTTCACCCGACATCACCGAAGGCGTGTGGCAACGCATTCTGGCGCCCGATCAGCCGATCTGGTGTCTCCTCGCCTGCACGGCGGATGGAGCGCCGGTCGGCATCGCCAACTATGTGCTGCACCCGCACACATGGAGCCTGAAGACGGTCTGCTACCTCGAGGACCTGTTCGTCGCGCCGGAAGCGCGCGGCAGCCGGGCCGGGCAAGCCTTGATCGAGGGGCTGGTGGCCTTGGGCAGAAAGCACGGCTGGCGGCGCGTCTACTGGCACACCCACGAGGACAATTACCGGGCACGCACACTCTACGACCGTGTCGTGCCCCGCACCGACTACATACGCTACGACATCGACCTGTGAGACTGCCGGGCCGTACCGCGTTGTGGAGCACTACCTCCCCTTGACGAACAGGAAAGTGAGTTCGGGCACGGCGATAACCACCAAGAGTCCGGCCACCATCAGCAGGATGAAGGGTATCGCAGCCCTGATCACGCTGGCGAAGTCCACCTTGAAGGCGACCATCGCCACCCAGAGGTTCAGTCCGACCGGCGGCGTCAGATAGCCGATCTCGAGGTTGACGATCATGATGATCCCGAAGTGGATCGGGTCATAGCCGTTGGCGACCGCGATCGGCAGCAGGAGCGGGGCCAGGATCAGGATGGCCGAGCCGATGTCCATGATGCATCCGACCGCCACCAGCAGGATATTGACCGCCACCATGAACATCACCGGGCTCTGCACCGTCTCGGTGATGTAGGCCGCCATCGCCTTGGGCACGCCCTCGTAGTCGAGGATGGTGTTGAGCGAGCCGGCGATCGCGAGCAGCATGAGAAGCGTGCCGAGCAGCTTGGTCGTGTCCTCGAAAACCTTGTAGTAGTCGCCGAGCTTCAGCTCCCGGTAGAAGACGATCTCCACGACGATCGAATAGATCAGCGCCACCGCCGCCGATTCCGTCGGGGTGAAATACCCGGAATAGATGCCGCCGAGCAGGATGACGGGCATCAAAAGCGCCAGGACGCCGTCCCGCAGCGAGGCCGCCACCTCGCGTCCGTCCCACTTTCCACCCGTGATGTTCCGGCAGACGATCGCCGAATAGGTCGCCATGAGCAGGGTCATCAGGATGCCCGGGCCCAGTCCAGCCGCGAAGAGGTCGGTGATCGACACCTCGGTCATGACGCCGTAGAGGATCATCGGGATCGATGGCGGGATGATGATGCCGAGGGTGCCGCCCGCCATGGTTGCGCCGAGGGCGAAGGACTTCGGATAGCCGCTCTGGATCAGCGCCGGATACATGATCGAGCCGATCGCCAGCATCGTCACGATCGAGGAGCCGGAAATGGCGGCGAAGGCGGCGCAGCTGAGGATGGCGGCCACGCCGAGGCCGCCCGGAATCGGCGCCGTCAGGGCCGCCATCACGCGGATCAGGCGCCGCGCGATGGTTCCCCGCGTCATGACCGCACCGGCCAGCATGAACATCGGGATCGACAGCAGGACCTCGCGGTCGATGGCGAACCAGATGTCCTGCGCCAGGAACTGAAGCTCGCCTTCGGCGATGAAGACGTGGATGTAGGCGGTCGCCACCGCCAGAACCAGGATCACCGGCTGCCGCAACAGCAGCAGAATGGCGATGATCGCGAAGAGACCGGACCAGATCACGCTTCGATCCCCTCGCCGATGGGCCGCGTGGCGGGCAGCGCCGCGTAGACCAGAAACCGGAACGCCGAGGAGAAGAAGGCGTAGGGAATGATCGCCTGCATCCACCACAGCTTGTTCATCAGCACCATGCCGACCTCGCCGACATCGAAGGACGTATAGGCGAAGTCGGCGGCGATCCCGCCCATGAAGACGCAGATCGCGGAGGAGACGAGGTCCCCCAGCCGGTCGAGCAGCGGGTTCCAGCGGGCGGGGAAGACCTTGTCGATCACCTTCGGCCGCAGATGCCCGTGCACGCCCACGACGATCGCGAAGCCCAGCATGCCGGCAACCGCCGTCGCGTAGACCGCGATCTTCTGCGCGGCGAAGATGCCGTTGCCGAAGAACTCCCGGGCGGCAACATCGGCGAAGAGCAATCCGGCCACGGTGACGAAGGCGAGGACGGCGACAAAGGTCTCCGCCTTCTGCAGATGGGCGAGCAGCGTCTTCAAGCGGTCCTCCGGACAGGCAAGCGGGACGGAAGGCCGCCGCGCCAAAGGCGCGGCGGCTGCCGTTCAGGAACGGGGCGCTAGGACCTCAGCTCTTCTTGCCGAAGCGATCGGCGTATTCCTTCTTGCCGCGCAGGATCGCTTCATAGACTTCGGGCGCCCGGCCGCCGATCGCCTTCACCATGTCGGCCTGGATGGGCCGTACCAGCTTGGCCCATTCCTCGCGCTGCGCATCCGTCAGGTGATGGACGAACCCGCCCTTCTTGACGAACTCCTCCATCTTCGGCTTCTCGGTCTGATCGACCCGGCGGCGCATCTCCTGCACCGGCGGCACCGCATTGACGAAGGCATCGCGGTCGGCCGGGCTCATCTTCTCGAACAGCGCCTTGTTCACGATCCAGGCCGAGGGGTGGTGATAGTGCCGGGTGACCACGTAATGCGGCGCGCCCTGTGCCGCCGGCGTGGTGACATAGTAGAGGAACGGCAGATCGCCGCCCCGGACCAGTCCCGTGGTGAGGCCCGGGAAGAACTCGGACAGCGGCATCTGCACACCGTTGGCCCCGAGCGCCTGGAAGAACAGCTTCGAGGCGGGCGAAGGCGAGATGCGCATCTTCTGGCCCTTCACATCCGCCGGCGTGAGACAGGCCCAGTTGCAGATCACGTCGTTCCAGCCCACATCGGCGACCGAGAACAGCACAAGCCCCTTCTTCGAATAGATGTCCGTCAGTACGGGCAGGGCGAAATTGTCGGTGACATAGACCCGCTCCGGATCGTTCTCCCAGACATAGGGCATGTTCAGTACGGTGCCCTCGGGCACGGCGACGCCCGCGCCGGCGAGCGAGGTCGCCCCGACCTGGATGCGCCCGCGGATCACCTGCTGGGTCATCTCCTGTTCGTTCACGATCAACTGGTATTCGATCGCCCGCTTGCCTTCGAACGCCTTGTTGTGGGCGCCGATGAAATCCATGATCGTGTCATAGAGGACGGAGCCGGGCTGCCCGGCGGTGCCGAGCTTCCAGGTGTCCTTGGCCGCAGCCGGGACGGCAGCGAGGACGAACGCCGCCGCTGCCGCGGCGAACCATTTCCGGTTCTTCATGTTTTCCTCTCCCTAGGTCTTCATGCCCCGTTGTGATCGAGGCGCCGCCGGGGGCGATCGGCGGCGCCTGCAGTCTCCGCTATTCCGCCGCTTCGGCCTTCTTCTGCGAACCCATCATGCCGAAGAGGTGGCCTGCCACCTTGCGGATCTGGATCTCTTCCGAGCCTTCGGTGATGCGATAGCGCCGGTGGTGCCGATAGATGTGCTCGAAGGGCTTGTGGCGCGTGTAGCCGATGCCGCCATGCACCTGGATCGCGGTGTCGGCCGCGTTGCAGGCGAGACGATTGCCGCGGTAGTTCGCCATCGACACCCAGTCGGACACTTCCAGGTGGTTGTTGCGGTCGAGGTGCCAGGCCGTCTTGTAGACGAGGCCGCGCACCATCTCGCATTCGGTGTTGAGTTCGGCGAGTGGCCACTGGATTGCCTGGTGCGAGGACAGCGCCTTGCCGAAGACCTTGCGGTTGCGCGCATAGGCGACGCTTTCGTCGATGCAGTACTGCGCCACGCCGACGCCCGACGCCGCCTGGCGGATGCGGTTCTCGTGCACGAAATTCTGCGCCACCAGCAGGCCGCGTCCCTCGCCGCCCAGGATGGCGCTGTCCGGCACGCGGACGTTGTTGATCGACACTTCCGGGTGGTCGGAGGGCATGTTGAAGGTCCACCAGAAGAAGTCGACCTTCAGGCCCGGCGTGCCGATCGGCACCAGGAAGGCGGTGATGCCGAGGGCGTCGCCCGCCTTGCCCGAGGTGCGGGCGAAGACCATGTCGTGCGTGGCGTGATGCATGCCGGTGTTGAAGCGCTTGGCCCCGTTGATGATCCAATCGCCGCCTTCCTTGCGGGCGGTGGTTTCCATCCAGGTGGCGTCGGAACCGTGGTTGGGCTCGGTCAGGCCGAAGCAGATCCGGTTCTCGCCGGTGATGCAGCCTTCGATCAGCTGCTTCTGCTCCGCATTGCCCCAGTTCATCAGGAGGTGAACGACCGGGAAGTTGCCGACGATCGAACTCTCGTTCTGCAGGTCGTTGTGCAGGCCGAGACCCTTGTGCGCGAGATGTTCGCGAATGATCGCCATGGCGAGGTTGGAGCCGCCCTTGCCGCCGACTTCCTTGGGCAGGGCGAATCGCAGGTGGCCCGCCTTGTCGGCCCGCCGGCGCATCTCGCGCAGCAGGTCCTCCCACTCCTTCCGGGGTTGGCCGTCATTGTCCCAATCGGTCCGGGCATGCTCGCGGCGATGGTCGAAATACTGGATGTTCTCGCGCTCGAGCGGCTTGATCTCGCGCTCGATGAAGGAATCGAGCTCGGCCAGATACGCCCTGATATCGGCTGGTATATCGAAATCCATGGCCTTCGGCCTTCCTGTGCGTTTCAACTCCCGGGATAGGATTAGGCCACGTGTCCGCCGCGCTGGCAATGAGCAGAAAACGTCGCCGCCGGCCAAGTGAAACCAGCCTTCGTACCCGGTGCGTTCTTCCCGTCGCCAGCGGCTGGCGATCTGCTATAGAGCCGGCATGGCTGACCTGATCTCACCCGATTCGATCCGCGGCACGCCGCTGAAGGACGCCCTCGGCGAGCGCTATCTCGCCTACGCGCTCTCAACCATCATTTCCCGCTCGCTGCCGGACGTGCGCGACGGGTTGAAGCCGGTGCACAGGCGCCTTCTCTATGCGATGCGCGAATTGAAGCTCGACCCCAGCGGCGGCTTCAAGAAATGCGCCCGCGTGGTCGGCGACGTGATCGGCAAGTACCACCCGCATGGCGAATTGTCGGTCTACGAGGCGCTGGTCCGGCTCGCCCAGGATTTCGCCCAGCGCTATCCGCTGGTCGACGGCCAGGGCAATTTCGGCAATGTCGACGGCGATAGCGCGGCGGCGATGCGCTATACCGAGGCGCGCATGACCGCGGTCGCCGATCTGCTGCTCCGCGACATCGACAAGGACACGGTCGATTTCCGGCCCAACTACGATGGCGAGGACCGCGAACCGGTCGTCCTCCCGGCAGCTTTTCCGAATCTGCTCGCCAACGGTTCGGCCGGTATAGCGGTGGGAATGGCGACGTCGATCCCGCCGCACAATATCGTCGAGATCTGCGACGCCCTTCAGCATCTGATCAAGTCGCCGAACGCGGCGATCGAGACCCTGGTCAAGCTGATGCCCGGCCCGGACTTCCCGACCGGCGGAATCCTGGTGGAACCGCGCGAGTCGATCCTGGAAGCCTATGCCACCGGACGCGGCAGCTTCCGCCTGCGTTCGCGCTGGACGAAGGAGGATCTGGGTCGCGGCACCTGGCAGATCGTGGTGACCGAGATCCCCTATCAGGTGCAGAAGAGCAAGCTGATCGAGCGCATCGCCGACCTGCTGGGCGAGAAGAAGCTGCCGCTCCTGGCCGATATCCGCGACGAGTCGGCCGAGGACATCCGCCTGGTGCTGGAGCCCAAGAGCCGAACCGTCGAACCCGAGCACCTGATGGAAAGCCTGTTCCGTCAGACCGACCTCGAAACCCGCTTCTCGCTCAACATGAACGTGCTCGAAGGCGGGCGGGTGCCGAGGGTGATGAACCTGAAGGCCGTGCTCAAGGCCTATCTGGACCACCGCCGCGACGTGCTGGTCCGCCGGTCGAACTTCCGGCTGGCGGAGATCGACCGCCGCCTGGAGGTGCTGGGCGGCTATCTGATCGCCTATCTCAACCTCGACGAGGTGATCCGCATCATCCGGGCCGAGGACGAGCCGAAGCCCGTGCTGATCAAGACCTTCGATCTGACCGAGAATCAGGCCGAGGCCATCCTCAACATGCGCCTGCGCAGTTTGCGCAAGCTGGAGGAGATGGAGATCAGGAAGGAGCATGCGGGCCTCACCGCCGAGAAGAAGGGGCTGAAGGCACTTCTCGCCAGCGAGGAGGCCCAGTGGTCGGCGATCGCGGGCGAGGTGGCGGAGCTGAAGAAGACCTTCGGCCCGAAGACGATCCTCGGCCGCCGGCGCACCGGCTTCGCCGACGTGCCGGACCTGCCGGACATTCCCCTGGAAGCCAGCATCGAGCGCGAGCCGGTGACCGTCGTCCTGTCCGAAAAGGGCTGGGTGCGGACGCTCAAGGGTCATCAGCAGGACGATGGCAAGGCGACCTACAAGGAAGGCGATCGCGGCCGCTTCTGGATCCCCTGCGAAACCACCGACAAGCTGATGCTGTTCGGCACCGACGGCCGCTTCTACACGCTGCCCGTCGACAAGCTTCCCGGCGGGCGCGGCCACGGCGAGCCGGTGCGGTTGATGATCGATCTCGGCAACGACCGCGACATCGTGGCTCTGTTCCCCCACCGCGCCGGCCGCAAGCTGCTGGTCGCCGCCACCGACGGCCGCGGCTTCGTCGTGCCCGAGGAAGAGGCCGTGGCTTCGACCCGCTCGGGCAAGCAGGTTCTGAACGTCTCCGGCGACGTCGAAGCCTGCATCTGCACGCCGGCAGAAGGCGATCACGTCGCCAGCATCGGCGAGAACCGCAAGCTCCTGATTTTCCCCCTGGCGGAAGTGCCGGAGATGAGCCGCGGCCGCGGCGTCATCCTCCAGAAGTTCAAGGACGGCGTGCTGGCCGACGCAAAGGTGTTCGCGCTGTCGGCGGGCCTCACCTGGACGACGGCGGACGGGCGGGAGCGAACCGAATCCGATATCCGCGACTGGATCGGCGAGCGGGCCCAGGCCGGCCGCATGCTGCCGAAGGGCTTCAACAAGTCGGGCCGGTTTTCCTGACCGTTCCCACTGCGCGAACGATCGAGGAGATCACCGCCCGGGATCCGGGCTGCCCGCGCCTGAGGTATCGCTTGCTTCCGCCGCGGATTAGCGCTCAATTTTCGAGCGAGTGAGCGTTAGGATCGGTCGCTGGCAGGATTGGGTCGCGCCTCCCCGCTGGGAGGCGTCCTCACCAATCCGGGGGAGGAGCAACCCTGGTCGAAGCAGCGAATTCCGCGGCGCGCAATCGGCTGCTCGTCATGGACGATCAAGCCGATATCTGCCAGCTTTTCGCCCGCGCCGGGGAGACTGCCGGCTATCTCGTGCGCACCGAGATCGATCCCAATCACTTCGCCGCCGGGCTTCGCGAGTTCCAGCCCACGCACCTTATCCTCGACCTGCAGATGCCCGGTCGCGACGGCATCGACCTGCTGCGTGAACTGGCGGTGATTTCCGGCCGCACCGAGGTCTTCCTCACCAGCGGCGTCGGCGGGCGGGTGCTCGATACCGTCCGCAGGATCGGCGAGGAACTGCAGCTGCATGTCCGGGGCGTCATCGCAAAGCCCTTCCGACTCGTCGAGGTGACCGCGCTGCTCACCCAGGCGCGGCGGGAGGCGGAGGAACCGACAGCCGAGGATCTCGCCCGCGCGATTGCGGACGGCGCCGTCACCATCGCCCTGCAGCCGATCGTGGAGACGCAAACGCGCCGGCCGACGGGCTTCGAGGCCCTGGCCCGCTGGCGACACCCGCATCTCGGCATGATCTCGCCGGGCGTCTTCATTCCCCTGGCCGAGGCATCCGGACAGACCCAGGCGCTCACCTTGCTGGTCGTTCGCCAGGTGAAGGAGGCGATGCGGTTCTTCCATACCCGCTCGATGTCGCCCTGGATCTCGATCAACGTCTCCGGACAGGACATTTCAGACGCGGCTTTCTGCCGCCAGCTGACGGAGAGCCTGCGCGACGGCCCCGCCAGCGCGGCGCAGTACAAGTTCGAGCTGACCGAACGGTATCTGACGGCGGATCCCAGTGCCGCGATCGAGAACCTGTCGCGCCTTCGGCTGGCCGGGCATCCTTTGTCGATGGATGATTTCGGCACCGGCCATTCCTCGTTGCTGCAGCTGCTGCGCTACCCCTTTTCGGAACTGAAGATCGACCTCGAATTCGTGAGACAATGCGCGACGAGGTCAGACGCGCTGACGGTGGTGCGCACCTCGATCAATCTCGCCCACAGCCTGGGTCTCGCCTGTGTCGCCGAAGGCGTCGAGGACGACGCGACGCTCGAGTTGCTGACCAGTCTGGGATGTGACTTGTGTCAGGGCTTCCTGCTCGGCCGACCCATGGGCATCGCCGATGCGCTCAGCTACATGGGCAAGGCGCGCGAGACGCTGCTGGCCTTCCCGCGCACGGAAGCGCATTCGCAGAGCAGCGCCGCCGTCGTCTCGCGCCTCGCCTCCGACCTGCAGGACGAACAGTTTGCCGTCGCCGAACGGCTTCTCACCATCCGCATCGATCCGCTTTGGGCGCTGGGCCGCAATACGCTGGTCGGCTGGAAGCCCGCCGATCTCGGTATCGACGTGCTGATCGTCCCCTATGACCAGATCGTCGACCATTTCGCGGAGTCACGGCGCCTGCTGCGCGGCCAGCGGCTGATGGGCGAAGGCACCTTCCATCAGGCGGGCCGGCTGCTGATGGCGACTCCGGTGCATGTGCCCCTGCCCTTCCGCGTGACGACAGAGGGCATCGGCGGCATCCCCGCCGATGTGGTCGAGCGCATCCTGCGCCGCTACGGCATCACCGAGA
>Ga0164290_1001166_pt1 | contig 48810 bp, 38 predicted proteins | sample Micstemetagenome_FD_108782 | JGI IMG/M metagenome (GOLD analysis project Ga0164290, IMG submission 108782) | Contaminated culture microbial community from soil near Moab, Utah, USA - Microcoleus steenstrupii SON62 (Illumina Assembly) | ecosystem: Environmental > Terrestrial > Soil > Soil crust...
AGCCGACTACAACGACCCGAATATCGTCACCAACCCGAAGGAGTTGCAGCGCCTCGGCAAGCTCCGGTCCGAACTCGAGCCGATCGTCATCGCGACTCGCGAGTACCGCAAGGCACTCGGAGACCTCGACGACGCGCAGGAGCTCCTCTCGGATCCGGAGATGCGGGAGCTGGCCCAGGCCGAGATCGAGCCGCTGAGGAGCCGCATCGCGGAGCTCGAGAATCAGCTCAAGCTCATGCTGGTTCCGAAGGACCCGTACGACGAGAAGTCGGTCATCGTGGAGATCCGTCCGGCGGCCGGCGGCGACGAGGCGGGGCTGTTCGCCGCCGAGCTGTTCCGCATGTACGTGCGGTACGCCGAGCGCCGACGTTGGAAGACGGAGATCGTCGATCACGAGGAGAGCGGCATCGGCGGCGTCTCGCGCGTGGTGTTCAACATCGACGCCCCGGGTGCCTACTCCCAGTTGAAGCACGAGTCGGGCGTCCACCGCGTGCAGCGAGTGCCCGCCACCGAGACCCAAGGGCGCATCCACACCTCCACGGTCACCGTGGCCGTTCTGCCGGAGGCGGAAGAGGTCGATCTTCAGATCAACCCGAAGGACCTCGAGATCTCGACCTTCTGCTCCTCCTCGGCCGGTGGCCAGCACATGCAGAAGAACGAGACGGCGATCCGGATCATTCACAAGCCGTCCGGACTGGTCAGCACCTGTCAGGATGAGCGGAGCCAGGCGCAGAACAAGCTGAAGGCGATGGCGGTCCTTCGCGCGAAGCTCCTCCAGATGGAGCAGGAGAAGGCGCACGCCGAGCGCGCCGGAATTCGCAAGGGCCAGATCGGCAGCGGCGACCGCAGCGAGAAGATCCGCACCTACAACTTCCCCGAGAGCCGGATCACCGACCACCGGATCAAGCTCACGGTCCACAACCTGCCGACCTTCCTCGAGGGCGATCTTCAGGGAATGATCGACGCCCTGGTTCAAGAGGAGCAGGCACGCAAGCTGGCCGAGACGGACGAGCAGGCAGCCTGATTCGATTGCTGATTGGGTAGGCGTCTCTGTCATCCCCAGGCAAGCCGCGGGCTTCCAGGGACGCCTGCCCGCGGTCGAGGGAGTCAGACGTAGGCACCCGTGGCTGCGGCATTCCTGCCGCGGATCGAGCGGAGTTCGATAGATATCCACCCCGCTCCCGCCTCCACGCGCGCCGCTTCGGCGGCTCGAGCCTGACCCTTCGGTCTATCATAGGGAACCCAAACCCCCGGTTTGGCCTCAGTGAACACCGTGGACGAGCGACGCCCCGACCCAAACAAAGAGCGAAACGACCCGATGGTGCCGGAGTACTGGCAGCTCGGTGAGGACATTCAGGACACGATCCGCAAGGCCGGATTCGAGACGGCGGCGGTCGAGGGGATCGCCGTCGACGTGCACGACCTCCTGCAGGCGGCGGAGAAGATTCAGAAGCAGATCGGTCCGCGGCTGCTTCTCGCCACGGACGAGGAGCGCGACGAGCTACGCGGCAATTTGAGGGAGCTCGCCTTCGAGCTGGACCACATTCGTTGGCACTGCGATGCCGCCATCGAGTTCCTCGACGCCGCCGTCAGCCGCCTCGGCCCCGAGACTTCGGAGTAATTCCGACGATCGATTGAACGTTCCTCATTCGGAGGACACCTACGTGCAGGTGAACCGAATGAGGAAAATGCGATCCCCTTCTCTCGTGCTCGCGGGCGCGGCGCTGCTCGGCGCGACCGGCTATGTGATTCAAGAACCCGGCGGCGACCAGGAGGGCGTCGGCGTCCCCGGTGTGAACGCTCGGGCGCGCCGGACCGACCGGAAGCCAAGCATTCCCGAGTCGGCCGTTCGGGCGTATGGTGAGGCGGTTCGGCGAACCGCTGGCATGACCAACGATCAGGAAGCCCAGGCGCTGGCGGCGAGGCGCGACCTCCGAGTTCTCAACATCACCTGGGAGGACACGGGGCGCTACAAGGGCTCTTCCGTCGGTCCCAACATCAGCGACATGACGATCCAGGTGCAGCACGGCGGGCGCGCCTACTGCATGCCAGTGATTCGGTACGACAACTTCACGGACAAGACGGCCGACCTCGACCCGCGCGACTTCACCCTGCTCGTAGGAAACCACCGCGGCCAGGGGCTGCGCCGGGTCTCCCTCCAGCAGTTCCTCGCGAACCCAACCGCCTACTTGACGAAGCCGGATTCCTGGCGCTGGAAAGGCCGCAGCCGTTCTCTGCTGGCGGAGCGCGACTCGAAGGTGCTGGTGAGCGCGCAAGCCTGCTTCCTCCCAGTTCCGCAGCAGGGAATCGCCACCTTTAATCCCGTCCTCTTCAACTACCAGTCGGTCTCGGGCGACCCGGCGGTGCTGACGATCCTCGCCACCCGGGAGGGGACGAGCGTCACTGTGATCGACAACAAGCGTGACGCCTTCAGCGAGGGTGGCGTGTGGGGTCAGCGGCTGTTCCACAACGAAAACGGCGAGCGGGCGAGCCTCACGGGGCAGCGCCTGACGGACTTCAAGGCGAGCGACCGCACCGGAGCCGCGGCCAAGGGAGGCTCCAATCTCAGCATGGTGCTGCTGATCCAGGTGCCGCTGAAGCAGCAGCGACCTCGAAACAGCATGATGGGTGGCTTCGGAGGCGGTGGATTCGGCGGACCGGGTGGAGCGCCCGCGGCGGCCGAGAGCAAGGCGATGCGAGCCAGCAACGTCGAAGCGGCCGTGATCGGTCACGGCGACCTGGAGGGCCCGTTCACCGAGATCGACAACCTGCCAATCGAGCGAGACCCGCGCTTCCCGGTCCGCGTCACGGTGCAGTTCTACAAGGCGACCTCGAACGGGGTGGTCTCTCCGGGCGACATCGGCACCATCGCCAACGAGATCGAGAGCGTCTACAAGGCCAGTGACTCGGTCGGCAGTCTCGTGGTCGGCGGGGAAACGGGCCGCGTCACCGAGTACGACGGAGTCAAAGTCCAGCCAATCGGCTGGTGGCGCGAGTTCTGGCGCCGCCACCAGGAGAACACCGGCGACGACCGCGACACCGCCATCCGCAAGCTGCGCCAGCTCCTCGGAAACGATTACGAGAGCCGACCCGTGTCCGAGCTGTACCTCCGCGATCTGCTGAGGTCGTAGTTCCTTCCCGCGCGCCCGTTGCGACTACCGTCGCAACGGGCGCGCGGGAACGCCCTCGTTCGTGAGCGTCACCGGCAAAATGTCGCCTTTCGCGTCGAACCGCAGGGGTTCCAGGCAAACCACGCGATGCCCAGGAACTTGGTCGGGCACCGGACGCCGGTGATACGCGATCACCCACTCGTCCCGGCCAGGCAACTGAACGACCGAGTGGTGGCCGGCTCCCGTCGCAATTCGATCATCTCCCTTGAGGATCGTGCCGATGCGCTTGAAAGGGCCTAGAGGTGAAGAGGACTTCGCGTACGCCACGCTGTACGTCGTGTCCATCCAGTTGCCTTCCGACCAGCTCAAGTAATAGGTGCCCTTCCGCTTGAAGAGGAATGGCCCTTCCACGTACCCCTCGGGCGTGATCTCCTTGAATGGGGTCTTCAGCGACACCATGTCAGGGTTCAGCTCGGCAACCACGCAGTGGCGATGACCACCGAAGAAGAGGTACGCCCGTCCCTTCTCTTGGTACACCATCGGATCGATCGGCTGCGCTCCGTGCGGGTAGTCGGCGACCAACGGTTTGCCAAGGGCGTCGCGATACGGACCGTTCGGGCGGTCGGCGACCGCGACACCAAGGCCCTTACCATCGCCGGCGCCGAAGTACATGTAATAGCGACCGCGGCGTTCGACGACGGACGGCGCCCACGCGAGTCGGTTCGTCGTCCACGGCATCTCGGCGAAGGTGAGAACGCGGCCCTCGGCCCGCCACCGGCGCAGATCCGGCGAGGAGAACGCCTGGAAAGAGGCTTCCTTAGGGTTGTCGTCCGTGGTCGGGAAGATCCAGTAGCGGTCGCGGAAGATGCGGATCTCGGGGTCGGCGAAGTAGCCGGGGATGACCGGGTTACCACCCGTGGCGGGAGACGAGGTCTGCGCGAGCAGGAAATGGGCTACTAGTAGCGGGGTCACACGGTCACCGGGGCAGGAGCCTCTTCAAATCGAAGCGTCTCAGACGACTCTCCCAGGGTCAGGTTGATCAGGAGTGGCTGCTTCTTGTTGTGCTTCCCCCGCACCCAGCCTTCGGCCACGAGGGCCTCGAGCGCGTTCAGACACTCGACGAACGCCGTTTCCTTGATCGCCCGACGTTGCGGCACGGCTTGGTCGAGGAACCGTAGGATATCGCGGACGTCGCTGTCGTTCTGGAGGGCGGAAACCACGAGTCGGAAGGGACCGATGAGCGGGAGAACCTTGCCCTCCTTCACGTAGGCACGGACGCGTTCGATCTGGCCGTCACTGTACGACGGCCGCTCTTCCAGACGGGCTCCGGCGAGATCCAGGCGAAACTCGTTGTATCGGTTGATCGCGTAGGTGGCGGCCTCGCCCGAGAACATTTGCGTAAGGCGCTTGACCGCCGTCAGCGAGTAGGCGCCAACGGAGGCTTGCCCGAGGTCATCGTTGGCGAACCCGCCGGTTCCGAGCCACTGGAACGCCTTCTCGGGGGTCAGGTCCAGTCCCGCCTCTTGAGCGATCTCGCTGGTGAACGCTACGAGGTCCGTGAAGCAGGCGTTGGCCGAGTACCAGTAGTCGGCAAATCGGATGTGCTGGCGGATTCGCTTGGTGTGGAGCTCGTGGTAGGTGTCCTTGAGCCACTGCGGATCGTGGACGCCACGATCGAGTTCGAGCAAGGTGTAGGCCACCTCTCGGGCGCTGCCGTGGGCGAGCGTCATGCCCGCGGCGAGGATCGGATCGGCGAAGCCGCACGCATCGCCGGCGAGGAACCAGTTTTCACCGGCTAGCCGGTCGGCCACGAACGACCAGTCGTTTGTGGTTTGCAGCTTGCCCTCGCTCGTCGCGTTCGTGATCAGCTCGCGAATCCTCGGCTCGGCCGCGAGCGCCTCCTCGTAGAGCTCCTTCGGTCGCAGGCCGCGTTCCTTATAGTAGGCGGCGGGGACGATCAGGCCGACGCTGGTCCGGGTCGGGGAGAGCGGAATGAACCAGATCCAGCCGTAGCCGAGGCTCATCACCTGGACCCGGGTGCCGCCGACGCCGATCTCGACGGCCCAGTCGGCGTTCTGCCAGTAATCCCAGATGGCGATGTTGCGGAGCGACGTAGGGGCGTCGACCTCGACGCCCATGGCGCGCCGGAGAAGGCCTCCGCCTCCGCTGGCGTCCACGTAGTTTCTAGCGGTGATTACGGAACCGTCGTTCAGCACCAAGCCGTCTACGCGGTCTCCGGTTCGCCTGACCTCGACCACCTTCGTCTCTTGCCGGACCTCGCAGCCGAGCTCGGCGGCATGTTCGAGCAGAAGGTTGTCGTAGACGGAACGGTCGACTTGGAACGCCGTGAGCGTCCGCTGACCGGCGTACCTCGCCGGACGGGGCTCTTCGTTCAGCTCGCCATTCGGCACGAACTCGAAGTTCCAAAGGTCGCTGGTGCGGCCCCATCGGTAAGTCGCACCGACCTTGATGGGAAAGCCCGCCTGCTCCACCTTGTCCCAGCAGCCCATCTCGTCCAAGTAGGCACCGATGAGAGGCAACTGGCTCTCGCCCACGTGGTCGCGCGGAAAGCGCTCGCGCTCGAGGATGAGAGCCCGGTGGGCTGGATTGTACTTGCGGAGGAGGGCACCGACGGTCGCGCCGGCGGGGCCGCCCCCCACGATAACGGTGTCGAGCATGCTGGATTAATCCACGCCGCGACGGATTTTGTCGATCTGAGCTTGTTTGGCCTCTTCCGGCATCGGCTGGCGCTTGATCAACTCGATCTTTTCTTCCTTCGACATGTTTCGGTAGTCAGGCCGCGGCTTCCCTTGGACTTTGGGTGCCGCACTGCCTCCGCCGGAACTGCAAGCCACGAGGGTGGCGGAGCACGCGATGACGATCAGGGCAAATTGAGGAAATCGCATAGGTTTTCGGGGCGTGGGCACCGCACGGTGCCCACGCAGGATCGACCTTCTTAAGGATTGAACTCCTTGATCTGGCGCATGTTGGTCTTGATGCCGTCAGACCATCGCTGGCCGTTTCCGGGTCCCGGTCGGTTGTAGCCACCGGCGCACTTGTTCCAGAACTCAAGACCACCCCAGAGGTCTCGATCGACCGACTGGTAGGCATTGACGGACTGCGCGTGGCCGTCGAAGAAGGCTGCCGTGAGGCGGCCATTCCCAGACGCGGCGACCGACGAAGCCGCGGCAGGGTACTGCCCCGACCAGTCGCCATCCGGCGTCATGCTGTATCCCAACTCGGCCGCTTCCGTGTCCGGGAACGGTCGGCGAGTGCCGACGATCGAGAACACTTCGGCCGGCCTCTCGAGGAGCGACAGGTTGCCGTTCTGGTTGTAGACCCGGTCGTAAACCTCGGGCCATAGGGAGTTGCTGAACGAGGTGCAGCCCGCGGCGAAGTTGTTGACGCCCGCGTCCTTGTTGTTCGCCCACGAGCGCGGGAATCGGGTGGTCTCGTCTCCGGGCCATCCGTCGTTCGCCTTCGTCGACCAGGCCGACTGATTCAGCGGAGATTGGAAGATGCCGCCGTCACCCTGCAAGTTGTATCGAGTGCTGTCGGCTTTCGGCGGACGTCCTCCGCTCTTGATGTAAGGCACCAGGCAGTCCTTCCAAGTGCGGCGCAGCGCCGGATTGGCCCACCCGTCGCCGGACTCAACCACGCGGGACGCCGGAACGTGGTCGTCGTGGTCGGTCGTGTAGAGGATCAGGCCGGTGCCGATCTGCTTGACTTGGCTGAGCTCCGCCGTTCGCTTCGCCGCCGCCTTCGCCTGGGCGAAAACGGGGAAGAGGATCGCCGCGAGGATGGCGATGATCGCGATAACGACGAGCAGTTCGATCAGGGTGAACGCTCGCTTCGTTGACGAGTGCATGGTTACGTACCTCCGTTGGTCGTGTATGAGTGCGTGGTCATGGGGCCGCTGGAAGCCGGGATAATTCCGGCGTCGGCCACGAAGAAGTCGGCGGACACCCGGGCGAGCCGGGGCTCTCCCTGGTGTCCGTGCATGCGGTCGAGAATCAGTTGCGCGGCCGTCTTTCCGATGTCGTAGGTGCGCTGCACGATACGGTGGGTCGCCCAAGGCGAGCGCAGCATCATCGGAGGCCAGTCGTTGAAGGTTGCGAGCTCGACCTGGTCCGGCACCGAGACGCCGAGCTGGTCGCAGGCTTGAAGGACGGCGGCGGCGACGAGGTCCTCGACGCAGAAGATGGCGGTGACCGGGTCGTCCCTGTGCAGCAGCGCAACAAGGGCGTCGCTCACGGACTGCACAAACATCTGCGGCTGGTTCTCGAGGTCGCGGTGGAACCAGCGGGTGTAGGACGTAGGATCCTCGATGCCGACCTCGTGCAGCGCGCGGCCGTATGCGGCGTGCCGCTCCAGGACGCTCGAGAAGTCAGGTTTGTGGAAGGAGAAGAAGCCGATGCGGCGGTGCCCACGAGCTTCGAGGGCGCGGATCGCCTTGAGGGTCGCGCCCTCGTTGTCGCTCACGACGGAATCGACGCGGAGCCCCTCGGGGAAGCGGTCCAGCACCACGATGGGGTAGCCAGAGTCGTGCATCCGCTGGATGAGCGGAGTGTTGCGCGCGTCGCTCGTCGGATACAGCGCGATCCCGTCGACGGCAGACTGAAACTTCCTCAGCTGCCGCGCCTCGCGCTCCCAGTCGCTCTTGCACTCGGTGACGATGACGTGGAAGTCCTCGCCGAGCCCGTCCTGCAGACCCTGCGTCAGGTCGGCCTGAGGGAAGTTGTAGCGCTGGACGAACCGGTCCACGACGAGCGCGACCTGCCCCGAACGAACCGGAACGGGCTGAGGAACGGTTGGAGCGACGACGGTGCCCCAGCGGCGCTGACGAACCACGAGTCCCATCCTCTGGAGCTCGCTGAGCGCGCGGTGGGCGGTCGGCCGGCTGACGCCGTAGCGCAAGGCGATGTCGGTCTCCGAAGCCACCTTGGCTCCAACTTCCAACTCGCCGCGCTCGATCTGCCCACGCAGATCATCCGCGATCGTCTGCCACTGAATGCGCCCCATTGCGTCTCTAACCTAAGACAATACTGCCTTCGGTGAACCTATTGTAAAGCGGATCCGCTTTATACGCAAGAGTAAGAGAAGACTTTTTCTAACGAAAACAGCGCCGGGTTTGACCGTTTTAACGATCCCTGAACAACCTTTGCGAGCGAATTGCGTCGAAGTTCCTGTACAGTATTTTTGCTGGGAACATTGGTGTCTTAAGGTTCTGCTCAAGTGTGAGCGGCTCTTGACGCCTCCCTGGCAAGAACCGGGCATGCTGCCCGGGCCCGGATGAACCCGGGTGAGAGGAGAGCAAAATGCGAATCGCAACACGTGCAGCCATCGTCCTTGCCGTCGCCCCCATGGCGGCCGTCGCTTCCGCCCAGAACTTGGCGGTCTTCAACTTCAACGACAGCGTCCAGAACACGGCGCCGGACCTGGTGGTCGATCGCGCCGCCGACGGCGTCGCCGCCACGCTGACGACCAATTTCGCGACGGGAACGCTCAATTCGTTCACCGGAAGCACCGTCAATGCGCAGGACGGAGACCCGGCCGGGCTCGACCTCGCGCTTCAGACCGGTGAGGGCGGAGTGAACAACGGTCGCTTCCTCGAGCTGCGGCTGACCTCCACCACGCAGGTGCTGGATCTCTCCAGCCTGTCGTTCGCCGGACGCCGATCGACCTCGGGCTTCAACGACAACACGATCGCATACAGCCTCAACGGCACCGACTTCACCAACATCACCAGCAACCTGAACCTCGGCACCACCTACGCGGCGTCGACGTTCGATCTCAGCGGCATCGCCGCCCTCCAGGACGTGCAGGACGTGTTCCTCCGCATCACCTTCTCGGGCGCGACGGTGACCTCGGCCACCGGCAACAACCGGCTGGACAACCTCGTCGTGAGCGGCACCGCCGCGCCGGTTCCTGAGCCCGCCAGCCTCGCCGCCGTGGGACTCGGTCTCGCCGCGATGGCCCGCCGCCGCCGCAAGGACTGACGAGCGGTAAGTAGTAACGAGCGACGAGGGATGAGCGACGGGGTGGACTATCGCCTCCCGTCACTCATCCCTCGTTACCGCGTGCCTAGAGTCCCATGACGCGCTGCAGGAGCGCCTTCTGGGCGTGGAGGCGGTTCTCCGCCTGGTCCACTACGCGGCTCTGCGGGCCGTCGATGACGTCGTCCGTCACCTCGTAGCCTCGGCGGGCGGGGAGGCAGTGGAGGAAGATCGCCTCCTTCTCCGCCAGGTTCATCACCCGCTGGTTCACCTGGTACGGCTCGAACACCTTGAGCCGGTGCTCCTGCTCGTGCTCGTCTCCCATCGACACCCAGACGTCGGTGTAGATGACGCTCGCGCCGGCCAGGCCCTCATCCAGATCGCTCGTCTGGCGCATCCCTTCGATCGGCTCGAGCCGGAAGTTCTCGGGGCCGCAGATGGTGAACGGGTATCCAAGGCTAGTGGCGAGCTTCGCGAGGGAGCGGGCGACGTTATTTCCGTCTCCCACGTAGGTGATCTTCACCTTGTCCTGGCCGAACGCCTCGCGGATCGTCATCATGTCCGCAAGCGCCTGGCAGGGGTGCTCCAGCTCCGTCAGCGCGTTCACGACCGGAACGTCGGCGTGCTCCGCGAGTTCGACGAGATGGCGCTGCCAATAGAGGCGGGCGACGATCATGCTGCACCAGCGCGAGAGATTGCTGGCCACGTCCTTGATCGACTCTCGAGAGCCCATGCCGATTGCGTCCTTGCCCAAGTGGATCGGGTGGCCACCGAGTTCACGGATCGCCGTCTCAAAGGAGACTCGGGTTCGGAGCGACTGCTTCTCGAACACCATCGCCACCGTGCGGTTCTCCACCGGCTGGATCACCGAGGGGGCGAGGCGGCGGCGCTGCTTGGTGTAGGCCGCGAGGTCGAGCACGTCCTCCGCCTGATCCGGGGACAGGTCGTCGATGGCGAGCACGTCGTGCAGGGGCTTCGCGGGGCTCACGGGCCGCGCCAAGGCCGGGGTCAGCATCGGAGCCGCGACGCCCATCACCTCGGCGATGGTGCCGATCGCCTTGGTGATCTGCTCCTCGGTCACCACCAGCGGCGGTACGAACCGAAGGGTCGTCTCGTCGGTGGCGTTGATGATGAGCTTGCGGTCGAACGCGCCGCGCACGACGTCCCGCGCGTTGGGCCTATCCAGGACCGCGCCCACCATGAGGCCCCGGCCATGCACCTCCACCACGCCCGGTAGCTTGCGAAGGGCGTCCTTCAGAAACTCACCGACGCGCTTAGTGTGCGCCAGCAGTCCCTGGTGCTCGATCGTGTCGAGCACGGCGAGCGCCGCGGCACAGGCGAGCGGGTTGCCGCCGAAGGTGGAGCCGTGGTCACCCGGCTCGAAGATCTCCGCGGCCTTGCCTGCGGCGAGGATCGCGCCGATCGGCATCCCTCCGCCGAGACCCTTGGCGAGCGCCACTACGTCCGGCTTGACGCCGTGGTGCTGGAACGCGAACCACTCGCCCGTCCGCCCGACGCCACACTGGACCTCGTCGAGCATCAGCAGCGCGTCGTGCTCTCGGCAAAGGCGCTGCGCCTCATTGAGGAACTCGGGGGTGAGCTCGAGAATGCCGCCCTCGCCCATGATCGTCTCGAGGTGGATGGCGGCCGTCCGATGCGAGAACGCCTCGCGCAGTCCGGTGAGGTCGTTCGCGGTGATGTGCCGGAAGCCGGGGACGATCGGCTCGAAGGCGCGCTGGTACTTGCGCTGGCCGGTTGCCGAGAGCGCCCCGAGGGTTCGGCCGTGGAACGACCGGTGCAGCGTGATGATCTCGTAGTCGCCCTCGGGCCGCTTTCGTCCGCCGTGCTTCTTCGCGATCTTGATCGCCGCCTCGTTGGCGGTTGTACCGTCGGTTGAGAAGAAAACGCGGTCCATTCCGCTGATTTCCGTCAGTCTCTGGGCCAACTGGGCTTGGGGCGCAGTGAGGAAGATGTTGCTCGTGTGGATGAGCTGCTGCGCCTGCCGGGTGATGGCGGCCACGACGGCGGGGTGGCAGTGCCCGAGTTGGCACACGGCGATGCCGGCGAGGAGGTCGAGGTACTCGTTGCCGCGGTTGTCCCACAGCGAGCATCCGGCGCCCTGCACGAAGAGGGCGGGCATCCGGTTGTAGGTCCGCATGAGGTTTTCGTCGTCGGCGGACTTGATCACGTCGTACTTGAGCATGGTTCTCCTGGGTCACGGTGGCCGGAATGAGGCCACGGGTGACGGGGCGCGGCATCGCGCAGAGGGCGAGGGGAAAACGGTCGGCTTAAGGGGAGTCGGGGGAAGCGGCGGTGCTTCGGGAGGGCGTTAGACCCAAACTCCCCTAGCTACGGCGGTCACGCCGACGGGCCGCACGCGGCACGCGTGCGTTCGAAAACCAGGCCCGATCGCGGAGGTTCCCCACCATCAACACGAATACCATACCAGACATTAGTGAGGGAACAAGAAGGCGCAACCTTGCGGAAGCCGCTTACGTTGACTATAATGGCGAAGCGTCTGGTGCCGAGTGAGTACGGGTATAACGTGCCGCTCGGGGCTCGCCTCGCGCAAAAACCCGGTCCCGCAAGGGGCCAACACTCAGGAGGTGTTCGTTTATGGTTAAGAAGATTTTCACGCTCGTCATGGTGATCGGCGTTCTCGGTGCTTTCCTCGGCGGCTGCAGCAAGCCGGCTGAGGAGGGTGGCACGACTGGTACGACGGCGACTGCTGGCGCGACTGCTGGCGCCACCGCTGGCGAGACCAAGTAATTACGCTGCGCATTTAGCGAGCAACTTTCGGCCGGGATGGCATGCCATCCCGGCCTTCATCTTGTTTGGGGAAGGGTCCGTCGATCAACGGGCCGAAACATCGTTCAGCATCGTCTGGGCGTCCTCGTACACGCGCTGCGCCTCCGCCAGACGTGCCTCCATCCCCTTGTAGGCCTTGTCCGCCGCGGCCAACTGTTCGCGCAGCTGGTCGGCCGTCTTTTCGGCGTTCTCCTTAGCCTGCATCGCGGCTTGTACCCGCGCCTCCATTTCCCGCTCGACCTTCTGCACGTCTAGCGCGGCATTGAGCCTGGCGAGCTGGATCTCGGCTTCCTTGAGCTTGTCGCCGCTCAGCTCCTTCGTCGCCTGCTCAAGGCGGGCCGCTCCCGAGCGAAGGGCCTCTTCCCCTGAGCTGACGTCAAGTCGCTTGGCGGAGTCCAGCGCCGCTCCGAGGGCGCGTTGCGCGTGCCCGGCCGCGGTTGCGCCGAGTTCCTTGGTGCGGGCGAGGGCATCGTCCTGTTCCTTTGGCGAGCAGCCGAAGGCGAGGGCGAGGGCGAGAAGGGGAAGAAGGCGCCGCATGATCAAAATCTTGTTACGCGCGCGCGGCCGGCAGGTTGCCGCGCAGGCAAAAGGCACAAGACTTGGGGGCGTGGACGAGAGCGGAAGCCTGAAAGGTCCACACGTCGGGCACGTGGCAGGCGAACGTCGAGTCCGCCTGCCCCATGACGACGGGCTTAGCCCTTGTAGTCGCCGTGAAGGATGGTGCTCTCGAGAGGACCGTCCGAAGTGACCGGGCCTGCGAGGATCGCGTGCCGGATCGCTCCGTTCGCCTCCACCGTCGCACCGGGAAGGACCACCGAGTCTTCGATGGAGGCGCAGCGGACCTTCGCTCCGGCGCCCACGACGACGTTCTTGCCAACCTGCCCCTCAACCTGGGCGTCCTCGGCGACGGCGGTGCCACCTCCCACGAGGAAGGCGCTGGTCTCGAGGAACGAGTCGAGCGTGCCGGTGTCGAACCACACGCCCTCGTAAACGCCCGCGAGCACCGTCTCACCGCGGTCGATGAGCATCTGGATCGCGTCCGTGATTTCGTACTCACCCCGTCCACTCGGCTGAAGGTCTGGGAGCACGTCCCAGATCTGGGGGCCGAAGAAGTACAGGCCCGCCATGGCGAGGTTGCTCTCGGGGTTCTTCGGCTTCTCGACGAGCTTCACGATCCGCTCGCCCTCGACGTTGGCCACGCCGAACCGGCTCGGATCCTCGACCGCCTTGACGATGTTCAGGTTGGCGCAGCCGGACTCTTGGAAGCGGCGCGCGAACTCGGCGAAGCCGCGGTCGTACATCGCGTCGCCGAGATACAGGACGAACGAGTCGCCGCCGACGAATTCCTTGGCGAAGCCCACCGCGTGGGCGAGGCCCTTGGGGTCGTTCTGGCGGACGTAAGACATCTTCACGCCGAACTCGCTGCCGTCCTTCAGCGCCTCGCGCATCAGCGGCTCGTTCTCGCCCACCACGACGCAGACCTCGGTGATGCCCATTTCCTTCAGTCGATCGATCGCGTAGTGCAACGTCGGCCGATTCGCCAGCGGAAGCAGGGGCTTAGGGATAACGTGGGTGACGGGATAGAGCCGGCTACCTTTGCCGGCCGCGAGAATGACGCCTTTCATTCGTGTTTGCTCTCCTGACGGTGCGGTCTTCGGTCGAGGCCGAGAGACGGCCAAGATCTTACACGGTCAGGGGGTACGCTCGTGGCCATGAGGCCGCCAAGGATCGGCAACCTCGCGCTCTGCCTTCTCGTCGCCGTCGGCGGCGCGGCGGGCTGTCGGCGTGGCTCGGAAACGACGTACCAGACCTACGGGACGGCCGCCCCCGCCTACGTGCCTCGGGAGGGGAGCGGGAATGCCTTCGACGGTTACGCCCTCGCTGCGATGCAGGTGGAGCAGCAGGGCGGCAAGCACCTCACGCGGGTTTCCTTCTACCCAGACCAGAAGCGCGCCGCCATGGCCATCTGTGCTCCGGCCCTGCGGCTCGTCGCGTCCGCGAGCCGCCAAGCGTGCGAGTTCGAGTACGTGCCCCGTCGGCCGTTCGAGCCCGCCCCGTATCAGCGCGGCTGGCGCCTCATTGGTCGGGCCATGCGATGGCGCATCGAAGAGGCGGCGCAGGCTGAGCGCTGGGGGGAGGCTGTGAGCGAGACCGTGCTCGCGACGCGCTTCGGATTCGATCTCGCCGGGGGTGGCGCCACCGACGCTTCGCTCGGCCTGGCGATCGCGGACGACGCCCGTCAGGCGATCCTGCCGTTCATCGCCAAAATCCCGACTGGCGACCTCGAGCGGCTCAACTTGGGATTGCAAGAGGCGATCAAGCGGAAGCCGAAGCTTTCCGTCGTGGTGGGCCACGAGCGGGACGAGGCGCACCTCGCCGTCGAGACCTTGCAGGACAGCTACCGAGCGGATCAGTGGGACGCGTTCCGGCAGAATCTCGGCCTCGACGTGAGAGAAGCGATCCAGTACCTCCGAGACCTTCGCAAGGAAGGGGAATCGGAGCGGGTCGCGTACTTCAACGGGCTCTACCAAGAGGGCGAGGCGCAACTCGAGTACCTGCAGAAGGCAGCGGACATGACGGCGGCCGAGCGGGCGGCGTTACCGAAGCCCACCCTGAAGCGTGAGCGCCCCTGGAAGCGGTTCGCGCGCCACTTCTTCGAGACTGCGCGTCCGCTGATCGAACTGAACGACCGCGCGATGGCCCGCACACGGATGCTGGCGATCCACGCCGAACTCGTGCGGCTCGGGAAGAAGGCTGGCTCGTTCCCATCGACCTTGAGGGCCCTCCCGGCGGAGCTCACGATCGACCCGTACACGGGCAAGCCGTTCGCCTACCGTGCCGACCGGGTTCAGTTCCTGCTCTACAGCTTCGGAGTGAACCTACGCGACGACGGAGGCGACACGGACGAGAGCGCGACGGTGCCGGACCTCAAGCTTGAAGGGATGTGAGCCGGATCAGCTCTCCGTCACGACCTTGAGGGTCGCGTTGCCCGGGAAGCGCTCCGATCGCACAATCGCGTAGGGGTAGGAGATCACCTGCGCGCTCACGGTGCCCGCAGGTGGGCGGAGCAGCACCACTTCGACGTCCACGGCGTTGGCGGACCGGCGGACGATCCGCTTGACCTTCAGGGAATAGCCAGCGTTCGGTGCGGTGCCGACGTGCGCCGCGACGACCTGGTTCTTCCGCCAGTCGATGTTCGGGATGCGGCGCCGGAAAGCGTCGCCGAGCTTGCCGATGTACTCACCGAACTGCTCGCGATTCCGAATCACAAAGACGCCGGCGTCCTTTAGGTCGGAACGGTTGCCGAATTCCACGACCTTGAACGCGTACTCGCGCGCGGGAGCCTGAGCCGGGGCGACGAGAAGGGATGCGAGGAGGAGCGCGTTCATACCTTGTTAAACGCGCCGGCGCCCCACCAGGTTTGCCCTTGGCGCGAGCATGGGTCCCATTGCCAGATGCCTTTGCCATGGGACCGCCGGCTGAAGCCGGCGGTCCCAGGAATGAGTTGCGATCAGCCGTTGATGAGCTGCCGCAGCACGTACTGGAGGATGCCGCCATTCAGGAAGTACAGGTTCTCCTGCGGCGTGTCGATGCGGACGCGGACGGTGAACTCCTTCGTCTTGCCATCGGTTCCGGTGGCCTTCATCGTGATGAGCTTGCCGTTGGCCCAGCCGCTGCCCACGCCTTCGGCGAGTCCGACGAGGTCGAACGACTCGTCACCCTTGAGACCGAGGCTCTCCGCACTCGCCCCTTCGGTGAACTCGAGCGGAACCACGCCCATTCCGATGAGGTTGGAGCGGTGGATGCGCTCGAAGCTCTGGGCGAGGACGGCCTTGATGCCGAGCATGAAGGTTCCCTTCGCCGCCCAGTCTCGGCTGGAGCCGGAGCCGTACTCCTTGCCCGCGATCACGATGAGCGGAGTCTTCGTCGACTGGTACGCCATCGAAGCCTCGTAGATCGTCGTGACCTCGCCGGTGGGGAAGTAGGTGGTGAAGCCACCCTCCGTGCCCGGGGCGAGCTGATTGCGGAGCCGGATGTTGGCGAACGTTCCGCGCACCATCACCTCGTGGTTGCCACGGCGAGAGCCGTACGAGTTGAACATCGCCGGGGAGACGCCGTGGCTCGTGAGGTAGCTGCCCGCGGGCGAGTTCAGCTTGATGCTTCCCGCCGGGGAGATGTGGTCCGTGGTGATGGAGTCGCCGAGGAGCGCCAGGGCTCGCATGCCCGTGAGCTCGCCGACCGAGGTCGGCGCCTGAGCGCTCATTCCCTCGAAGTACGGCGGGTTCTTGACGTACGTGCTCTTCGGATCCCAGTCGAACGTGTCGCCACCCTCGACGGGCACCTGCGCCCAGCGCTCGTCGCCCTTGAAGACGTCCTCGTAGCGCGAGATGAACAGGTCCTTCTTGACGGCGCGGGTCACCACGTCGGCGATCTCAGCTTGGGTCGGCCAGATGTCGCGCAGGTAGACCGGGTTCCCGTCGCGGTCGGTACCGAGCGGGTCCTTGGTCAGGTCGACGTTGATGTTGCCCGCGAGCGCGTAGGCCACGACGAGCGGCGGCGACATCAGGTAGTTCGCCTTGACGTCCTGGTTGATGCGGCCCTCGAAGTTTCGGTTGCCCGAGAGCACCGAGCAGACCACGAGGTTTCGCTCGTTCACCTGGCGGCTCACCTCATCCGGCAGCGGGCCTGAGTTGCCGATGCAGGTCATGCAGCCGTAGCCGACGACGTGGAACTTGAGCTCCTCCATGAACGGCAGGAGGCCCGCCTTCTCGTACATGTCGGTGACGACGCGGGATCCCGGAGCCAGCGACGACTTCACCCACGGCTTGGTGCTGAGCCCTCGCTCAGCCGCCTTCTTGGCCAAGAGGCCGGCCGCGAGCATGACCGAAGGGTTCGAGGTGTTGGTGCAGCTCGTGATGGAGGCCACCACGATGTCGCCGTGCTGCATCTCGTGACCGCCGATGTCGACGTTCGACGGGTTCTCGAGCGTCGCGACCGAGCCAGAGGCGCTGCCGCTCTGCGGCGTGCCCTCCTTCGGCGCGCTGGAGGTCGCGGTTGCGGCCGGAGTCTTGTGCAGGAGCTTCTCGATGAGCCCTGGCTCCTTCGGCGGCGCGATCTGCGCGGAGAAAGCGGTGGAGAACGCCTCGCGAGCGGCGCCGAGCTTCAGCCGGTCCTGCGGGCGGCGGGGGCCGGCGATCGACGGCTCGACGGTGCCGAGGTCGAGGTGCAGCGTGTCGCTGTACTCCGCTTCGCGGCAGCCGGGGCTGTAGAAGAGCCCCTGCTCCTTGAAGTACGACTCCACGAGGTCGACCTGCTCCTGAGGTCGGCCGGTGAGCCGGAGGTAGCGCAGCGCCTCCTCGTCGACGGGGAAGATGGCGCAGGTGGCGCCGAACTCGGGTGACATGTTGCCGATCGTGGCGCGGTCGGCGAGCGGGAGCGTCGAGAGACCCTCACCGTAGAACTCGACGAACTTGCCGACGACGCCGCGCTTGCGCAGCATCTCGGTGACGGTGAGCACGAGGTCGGTGGCGGTGGTGCCCTCCGGGAGGCGGCCCGTGAGGCGGAAGCCGATGACCTGCGGGATGAGCATGCTGACCGGCTGGCCGAGCATCGCGGCCTCGGCCTCGATGCCGCCGACGCCCCAGCCGAGCACGCCGATGCCATTGATCATCGTGGTGTGGCTGTCGGTACCGACGAGGGTGTCTGGGTACAGCTCGGGCGCGCCGGTGGAGCCGTCCGTGTGGGTGCCGTCGCCCTTGACGAAGGCGACGCGGGCGAGGTGCTCCAGGTTCACCTGGTGCACGATGCCGGTGTTCGGCGGAACGACGCGGAAGTTATCGAGGGCGACCTGACCCCACTTGAGGAACTCGTATCGCTCGCCGTTGCGCTCGTACTCGAGGTCTCGATTGACGAGAAGGGCGTCGTCGCGACCGAAGGCGTCGGTCTGAACCGAGTGGTCGATGACGAGCTCGACCGGCTGCAGCGGATTGATCTTCTTCGCGTCGCCTCCGAGCTTGGTCATTGCCTCGCGCATGGCGGCGAGGTCGACCACGCACGGAACGCCCGTGAAGTCCTGCAGGATGACGCGGGCCGGGGTGAAGGAGATTTCCTTGCTCGGCTCGGCCTTGGCGTCCCAACCGGCGAGCGCCTCGATATCGGCCGCGAAGACCGAGCGGTTGTTCTCGTTCCGGAGCAAGTTCTCCAGAAGGATCCGCAATGAGTACGGAAGTCGGTCGATGTCGTGCCCCTTTTCTTTAAGAGCATCGAGCCGGTAGATCGTGTAGTCCTTCCCCCCGCTGGTGAAGGTCGCCTTCGCGCCAAAGCTGTTCATTCCTTGTCCGCCTCCTGTGGTGTGCTCGCACGCCTCCCCGGTCGCGGGCGGCGGAGCCGTCTGGGGCAAGGGAGGGGCAGGTCTCCATCGAATATACCTGCCGTCACCGACCTAACTTCCGCCACAAGGTGGCGGATACTGGACGGGTGCCGCTCCTCTTCGCACTCGCTGTGCTGATCGACTCGCCCGTGACGCTCACCGTACCGGCTTCGGATCTTGGGAGCACCCTCGCCGAAATCTCGCAGGCGACGGGCGTGCGTCACGAGGCTGCGGAGAACATCCGCCGCGAGATCGTGCTCGTTCATGTTGTAGCGGTGAAGCCCCAGGATCTGCGGGAACGCCTAGCCAAGGCCCTGAACGCATCCTGGAAGACCGAAGGAGACGGGTGGCGGCTTTACCGGTCGTCGGAGCAGGCTCGCGACGAGGCGGTGGCGGAGCAAAGCGCCAGGCGGGCGCGGCTAGCCCAGTGGATCGCTGAGAGCCGTGTCCCGGCCGTCTTCGACGCTCCTAAGCTCGCGTCTGAATTGGCGTCCAAGCTCCAAGCGTTCCAGGGTGCCCGCGACCGCACTCGCGCCGAACTGCGGCGCTTCGACGCCGACGGACCGGCGGGCCGCCTCACCCGTCGCGCCTTGGCCGCGATCGGTGCGGCGGAGCTTGCCCGCATTCCTTCCTGGACGACGGTGGTCTACGCGACCCGTCCCACGCCTGCGGAGCGTGCGCTGCCAAGCGGCGACCTCATGCTCCGGACGTACGGTACCGAGCGCCAGGCCTGGCTCGCCGCCGCCGAGCGGGCAAAGATCGCCACGCCTCGGCGCGGCAACACGATCTACGAGGTCGGCTCGCTTGCGAAGGGGCAAGACGTCGGCGCGCGCCCGTACCGCGTGCTGCTGAGGTTGACGCGAACCCTCGGGGGCAGCGTTCACGCCTACGGCCACGTCGCGGATGAGCGAGGGCGTGTCATCGACGAGGTGCAGGAGAACGCGAACGGCGATCTCAAGTTCGCTCCGGTGCCAGGCGTCACTCCGCTTCCGCTACCCAAGGAGATCGAACCACTTCGCGAGGCACTCGCCAGCCGTTATGAGGCAGGGGTTCGAACTCCATTTCCCAATGCGGTCCTGGAGCGATTCCTTCAGCCGGAAAACGTAGATCCGCTCCGCCTCGTTGCCTCGCCCCTGCTTCTTCACATCGCTCGCCGACGGGGTGTTGACCTCATCGCGTCGCTGCCGGACGATGTGTTCGCGCTGGGGTTGTTCGGGCGGCAAGAGCTCACCGAAGAGGCGTACCTCCAAGGGCTCGGCCTCGTTGGGGTGAACGTCTCGGAGTCGCCGGGCTGGATGATCGCGCAGCAGACGAATCCGGCCGCTCGAATCCCAGTGGACCGCAAGGCGCTCGGTGCCTTCGTTCGTCGGCTCGCGGCCGGTCCGCTGAGCGTCGACGAGGAAGCGGCGTTCGCTCTACGCTTCCCACGGCACAGCCGCACCCTGGCCACCTACCGAGAGATTCTCGCGCCAAGGTCGCCCAACGATCCGCCCCACGACGAGGATCTGTTGCGCCTCTACGGGATGCTGACGCCCGAACAACGACGAACGGCGGCACGTGGACTTCGGATGAGCGACTTGAGCTCCTCCCAGCTCGCGGCGTTGGGGGCGTGGGTGAATGCCCCATTCCGCATGCTCGACGCTCCGCCGTTGCCCGCGAGTGGATCGGACGACGAGATGCCGCGGAGCGAGTTGCACCGAATTCCAGCGGAGGCGTTGCCGAACGGCTTACCCCGAGAGGGAATCCTCACGATCAAGTCGCTCCGAGAGGACGTGGCGGTCGTGCCAATCACGAGCCCTAAAGGCGGCCGAGCGTCGGACATCTCGATGACCGCAAGGGAGTTCGCGTTTCATCGGGTCCAGTCGGCGCAACAGCCGCCGGATGGCGAGTCTTCGCGCTTCCTTTTCGAGCAGGCGCGCCCGGCTTCGCGCGACTTGGTGACCGTCGAGCTTGAGCTCGGAGCCGATCGGCGGTTGCTTGGGAAGCTTTCGAGCCAGCAGAGCAAGCCGAGTGGATTCTCGAAAGAGTGGGAAGGAGCGGTGCAGAAGGGGTTGGAGCGATACCGCAACATGTTCGGGGCTCCCGGACGTGGCGTCCCTCCGCCCAACCCGCCGCCGTTGACCCGAAGAGTCTAGGCTCGCGAAAAGTCGCCGACGGGAGCTTCTGGACGACCTCTCGGGACGGGTCGGCATCATGCTTGAGGTCAGAAGCGCCGTTTCCGGGGTCTTTCCCCGGATACTAGAGGCATGACGACCCCGGTCGCGCTCCTGCTCATGCTTCTGCCATTCCAAGCTGCCCCGCAGCAAGGCAAGGTGGTGACGTTCCAGAGCGCAGGAGCCTCGGCCGCGGTGTTGGTCGCCGAACTCGGGAAAGTAGCCGGCATGCCCCTCTCGGCGGCTCCAGAAACGGCCGGCGAGATCTTGGCGGTTCGCCTCCAGAACGTTCCCGTTCAGGAATCGATGAACCAGATCGCGAACGCGGTCGGCGGCTCGTGGAAAGCGGAGGGAGACGGATTCCAGTTGGTCCGGACCTCCGAACAAGCGAACGAGGAGCGGGCGAACGAGCTCAAGCGGATTTCGAAAGAGTACGATGCCGCGCTTAAAGCGATGCGCTCGGAATCTAAGTTCCTTGCGCTTGCTCCTCCTCAGATCGATCGGATGGTTGCCCAATACGCGGCAGCCGTGAAGCGTGTGGATGAAGATAAGGCGACCGAAGCCGATCGTGACTTGATCGACGAAGTCGGTGAGCAGTCACCCACCAGCCGGTTGTTCATGGACCTGATCGCGGGGAGTACAGGTCGGCAACTCGCTCAACTCGCCGCAGCAGAGGTCGTCGTCCTCAGTTCGCAGCCGAGGGGATATCTCCGACCGTTCGATCGAGGTCAGCAGGCGGCCGTATCGCGGTTCTTCGCTCAGCAGGCGACCTGGGCCGCTGCCGCCGCGCGCCACGATGTGGCGCTTCCCCGAAGCAACGAGTTCTTCGAGCCTGGCACGGGTGACGAGGAAACGATAGGAGGGGCGAAGCGGGTCGTGCTGCGCTATCGCATCGGTTCGGGCCAGCCCAGCGTGGAGATCGAGCTGAGAATTCTCGATGCGAACGGGGACGAGGTGAGCCGCTGGGCCGATACCGTCGCTCCGGCAAGGCTCTCCGGCGAGATCCCGAAAGACGTTGATCCTCGCGACTCGATGTCGATCCCGCCGCTGACGGAAGCCGTTAAGCGCGGTTTCTCGGGCGATGCCGCGGCCAGCGCCCGGGTCGCGCAACTCGTGGTGGAAGGCGCGGAGCCGCTCTCCTTCTGGGCCGGTGAACTGATGCTGAAGCTCGCCGAACAACGCGGCCGGAACCTCGTGGCCAATCTCGCGGAGACGATCCCAAGCGAATGGATGCCGTCCGACCCCAAGCTCAGCCTCCAAGCGCTCTTCAGCACCATCCTTTCCACTCACGAACTTGCGGAGACGTCCGGCTGGAGCGTCGTGAAGCCGCGATGGCCCGTGCGCAACCGAGCCGCGCGCGCCGATCGCCGCACGTTGGCCGCCTTTCTGCAACGCGTGTCCAAAGGAACTCCGCTTTCGCTTGAGGAGCAAATCACCGCAGCCGTCGATTTACCGCTGCCCGACGCGAACCCGATGCCGTGGGAGCTTGCCTACGTGTTGCTGGGCCGCGAACCCGACCTGTTTTCCGAGGCGCGCATGTTGCGGTGGATTCGAACGCTCAGCGGAGTTCAGCGAAAGTCCGCCGAGCGCGACGGTCTGCCGTTCGGTGCGCTCACCCCAGTCCAAGTAGGGACGCTCAGCAACTTTCTCTTCCGCGATGAGCAGGAGTTGGTCCAAGACGCGACCGAGGGAAAGAGCGGCTCTACGCGCCTCGACGACTTGATGGCCGTGCTTCCCGATGGACTGCCCTCCGGCGGATACGTAAAGTTCGTTTCGCGATCCGAGGCCGTCGTGCAGACGTCGCGGGAGCAAGGCGAAGGCGGCATTGCCGAGGGGCAGGTCCTCAGCGTGGATGAGTACGTGCGTGCAGCCTCTGGCTCCCGGCCTGCCATACCCAAGGCGGCGTTGGCACAGCTGCGAGTGGGGAAGCGCACCTCCTACTTGGTCCGCTTCTACCTTGGAGAAAGCCTGTTCATCCCTTTCGACCTCCCGGGAACGACCGTTCTCGAGCCGAAGTGGCTGCGTCCCAGTGAGCTGCCCGAGCCGATCCGGAGGCGTGTGCAGATTCTTGATCGCGTACAGCCGCTTCCCGGCGGAGGTGGTTAGCCAGCCGCCAGCTCCGAGTCTCGCGGTTGTGAGTCAGCAGAAAATCACAACCGCAATACCCCTCACTAGCGGATAATCCGGCCCATGCCGTTGGCTGCCGCGCTACTGCTCCTCACCGCACTTCAAGAGCCGAAGCTGGTCACCTACCGGTCGGCGGGAGCTTCGGCCGCGGCCGTGGCTGCGGAACTCGGTCGCCTCACTGGAGTACCCCTCACAACGTCGCCCCACACCGCGTCGGAAGTGATCGTCGTGCGGATGGTCGACGTGCCGCTGCCGCAAGCACTGAACCAGATCTCGGCGGCAGTGAACGGTACTTGGAAGGCCGAAGGAGAGGGCTTCCGCCTGGTGCGAACCTCCGAGCAGTCGGGAGACGAGCGGACTTCCGAACTGATCCGATTGTCTCGGGGCTACGAAGCTGCTCTGGCCCGGCTGAGAAAGGGAGCGGCGAAGGTCGCCACGCTCACGCCGGCACAAATCGAGCAACAGGTCCTTCGGTACAAGGCCGTCGTAGAGAAGGACGCCAAAGTGGATTCCGCGACAGGTTCGGATGAGGCGTTCGCGGTCCAGCGCATGATGCCGGCGGCGCAACTTCAGGGGGAGTTGCTCCGAAGCTTCACCGGACTCGAGCTTGCACAACTCGCGGATGGAGCCCGCTTGACGTTCGCGACGAGTCCCGTTGGAGCGCAGCGCCCGTTCGACAAAGGTCGGAGAACCGCGATCGCCCGCTTCTTCTCTCAACAAACGCTCTGGCGGCAGGCGGCCGCTCGCCACGCGGTCGAGTTGCCGCGCAGCAGCAGCTACATCGATCTTGGCGTCGGCGAACCGTCTGCCCCGATGCCGATTGCGGAGCGAGTGGTGTTTCGGCTCAAGTCGGCTTCCGACACGATGAGCGTCGAGTTCAATCTTCGCGTCCTCGATGGAAAGGGAAGGCAGATTGCGGATTGGACCGCGAGCGTCGATCCCCAACTGCCAGCGGGATCTCTGCCTTCCGATGTCACCCCGAAGACGGTCGTCGACGCACCGCCTTTCCTCCTCGCGCTGAGCGACGGCATCAACGGAAATCCGAAGCTGAAGCCTTTCCGCACGAGGTTGCGAAGGCCGGATCAGGCCGAGCCACTATCGCTCGGCATTGGCGAGACTCTGGTTCGAATCGCCGAGCTGCGGAAGCGAAATCTCGTCGCGTGCCTTGCCGACGTGCCTCTCGCGTCGTTCGTCGCCGGCTCTGGCAAGCTGCACGTTCTTGGCTTCTTAAAGGAGCTCATCGCGACGCACACCCTGGAGGAAGTCGCAGGGTGGAGCGTGCTTAAGCCGACATGGCCCGTTAAGAGCCGCGCTCGTCGCGCGCACCGACTTGGAATGGCGGCCTTCTTGACGCGGATGGCCACCGGCGTCCCGCTGACGTTCGAGGAACAAGCCTCCATCGCCGCGCAGCTTCCTAGCCCCGACGCAAACCGGCTGCCCTGGGAACTCGCCTCCGCCCTGCGAGACACGCCGGTTGAGACGCACGACGACTGGCATCTCTTGCGGTGGATTGGTGGTCTGACCACGGCGCAACGACAGGCGACGAACCGCGACGGACTGAGGCTCGCGGACCTCGGCCCGGCTCAGTTAGGCGCATTGCAGAAGCTTCTCTACGGGGACAACGTGACGCTCGTTGAGATATCGGAAGACGGCGGAACAAGTGAGTCGTCGGGGAGCATGGACCTCGAAGACAAGCTACCGGAAGGCTTCTCGGTCCGCGGGTTCGCTACCATGCGGGGCCGTTCCGAGCAGATGATCCGGACCTCGCCGGTTCAGTCGACTACGGGTAGGACGGCCGCACGGGCCCTTACGGTCGGAGAATACGTGGACGCACTCGTCCGTCCTTCGGTACCGGATGAGCCAAGCCCACTACCGACCGCGAGCCTGGAGAAGGTTCAGCTGGGTGCCCGGACGGTACACCAGATCCGAATCCATCTGACTCCTACGATGTTCGCTAAGTGGGACGTGCCGGACGTTCCCCGCTTCGGGCCGACTTGGCTCACGGAGGCAGAGTTGCCCGAACCGATCCGCCGACGCATCGAGAGGTTTCGGCGACTGCAGAAGCGCTCGCCGTCGATTAGTGGATCGGTTGGTCGTTCGGCCGATGAGCGGGGGTAGCGCTTCCCCATGAAACGCACCCTCGCACGCCGTTAAGGTCTCAGTTCGGAAGGCCTACTGATCGCAAAAAGCTGCGGATACTAGCAAGATGCAGCTGCTAGCCGCGCTCGTCATCGCCACGGTAAACGCTCGTGTCGCCGGTCCGGTCACGTACCGGAGTCCCGGATCTGCGGTGAGCGCGGTCGTGGCCGAGCTCAGCCGAACGACGGGCGTGCGCCTCGAGGCCTCCCCCGAAACGGCCCGAGAGGTGTTGGCGATCCGGATGGCGGCCGTCCCATTCCAAGAAGCGCTCGCGCAGATCGCCAACGCGGTCGACGGAACCTGGAAGCCCGAAGGCGAGGGTTACCGTCTGGTGCGAACACCCGAACAGGCGGAGGCCGAGCGAGAGGCCGAGCTTCGACGCGACACAGCCGGCTACGAGGCTGCGCTCGGCCGCATTCGGCGATCCGCCAAGCGACATAAGACGCTCACGCCGGCTGAAGTCGAAAGCGTCATCGTTCGATTTGCTGCCGCGGCTAAGCGGATGTCGGGGGACAAGTCGACGGACCGTGACTTCGAGGCGTTGTCCGATTATCACGAGATCATCCCGGCGCGAGGTGCGCTCAACGCCATCGCGGCGAGCTTCTCCGCTCGTGAAATGGCGTTGCTGGATCGAGACGCCAAGATCGTCTACTCGTCGCAGTCGAACCGGATGCAGCGGCCACTGAGCCCCTCGCAGAACACGTTGGTGGCCTCCGCCGCGCGGCAGCATGCCGTCGTCGCCGCCTTGGCCGACAGGCATCGGGTCGAACTCCCGAACGGGGACAGCGTGACCATCAGCAGTGACAACGAGGGCCCGATCAATCGCACCGCGCCGGTGGAGAAGGCGCTGGTGTGCGTCTATCCGACCCCGATGGAGCGGAGCATCACTCTCGACCTCTCCTTTTTCGACGGCAAGAAGCGGTTGGTCAGCAAGGCGACCGAGAAGCTCGTGCCCGAGCATCCACCGGCCGTGCCATTGCAGGAACTCATCCGCCGCGTTCCGGCCGAGGAGACGGTGCCGATGCCACCGTTCTTGCTGGCGGTGAAGTCGCCATTCGCCTTCGGCCGGCAGCTTGGACCGGAGATCGACCGCTTTCGCGCGGTGCTCTTGTCGCCCGAGCAGACGGACCCACTGTCGCTCGGCGTTGGGGAAGCGCTCATCCGGGTGGCCGAAGTGAGAAAGGTCAATCTGGTGGCGAGTCTCGCCGACGAGTCGCTCACGACCCTCGCGGGCGGCGGCAAAACCCTGAAGATCGTGCACCTCCTTCAGGTGCTTAGCGGAACGTACGACATCGGGGAGAAGGCTGGCTGGCTCACGCTCAAGCCGTGGCGCCCGGTGGCAAATCGCCGTCACCGCGGGGACCGGGCCGCGATGGGGCAACTTCTGCGCCGAGTCGCCCAAGGCCCGGCGATCACGATCGAGGAGCAGGGTGACTTCGCGAATCGAGTGCCTTTGTTCGTCGAGAATCCGATCGTCTTCGAGCTCGCAGGATTGCTGCGAAACCCGGTGCAGAATCTTCAATCCGACTGGCGAACCCTTCGGCTATACGGCCGCCTCACGCCATCTCAGCGACAACAAGCGCGCGCGGGTGGCATTCCGTTCGCCAGCATGACGCCCGCACAGCTTGCGGTGCTGAACGCGATGGTGTTCGGTTCAGAGCCGATCATGCTGAGCGAGGACGGCCCAGAAGGCGAGATCGAGTTCCCGTTCGACAGCGTGTACGAGGAGGCGACGGAGATCCTTCCGAACGGGCTGTCGAGCCAGGGCGTGCTGCGAATTACGCAGACTCAGCACGAAGTCGTCGAAACCGAACCGGTACGTGTTGGCGAGACCGTCTACCAAGGACAGGTTTTTGCCCCTGAACAGCTCGGTGCGGCCAGATTCATGGCGACGCAGCCGCGTCCGTCGATGAATGGGCCGAGTGACGGGCCCGTTCCGAATGTGCAGAGCGTTCGACTCGGCGTCCAACGCGATTACCAGTTCGACTTCCGGTTCACACCGAAGATCTCCTTGGCTCGGCCGATCCCTGGTGCACGGGAGTTCGCCGGCACTTTCGGACCTTACGAGAAGCTGCCCGACGCCTTCAAGAGGCGTGCCGATAGGGCATTCAGGATGCACCAGCGAATGAACTCGGCTGGGATGGGAGGCCGCCCAACGGCGCCGCCTCCCATGCCCTGAGTCCGGGTCAGTTCTTCCAGTCGGCGACGAACAGATTCGTCTCGCCTCGGACCTTGCCGCCCCGGTTGCTCGCCCAGATGAGGCGCTTGCCGTCGCGGCTGAACATGGGGAAGCCGTCGAAGTCGCCGGACTTCGTGATCTGCTCGAGGCCGGAACCGTCGACGTTCACGAGGAACAGATCGAACTCGCGGCCCTTGGGATCGTGGTGGTTCGAGCTGAAGACGATCCGCTTGCCGTCCGGGTGAAGGAACGGGGCGAAGTTCGCGCCTCCGAGGTTCGTCACCTTCTGCTTGCCGGTACCGTCCGCGTTCATGATCCAGATCTCGAGCTTGCTCGGACGGACCAGGTTCTCCGCGAGCAGCGCGCGGTACTCGGCGATGCGCTCCGGAGTGTCCTCGGCCTGGCGCCGGTAGACGATCTTCTTGCCGTCCCAGCTCACGAACGGGCCGCCGTCGTAACCGACTTCGCTGGTCAGCCGGCGAACGTCCGTGCCGTCGAGCTTCGCGCGGTAGATCTCGAGGTCGCCCTCGAAGTTGCCGGTGAACACCATGAACTTGCCGTCCGGCGAGATGGTGGTCTCGGCGATGTAGCCGTTCTTCTTCAGCACCGGCTCCGGGGTGGCGTTCGGGCGGTTGGCCGGTACGCGGTAGAGGGCGAATTCCGGGTTCACCATCCAGACGTAGCCCTTGCTCATGTCGGCCTTCTTCTGGGGACCCTCGTTGCGCTCGTGCGTCGACGAGAAGTAGATCCATCGACGGTCGGGCGAGAAGTAGCTGCAGGTGCAGCGACCCTTGCCGGTGCTCACGAGCCGCTTGTTGCGGCCGTTGGCGTCCATCACGAACACCTGCTCATCGGGGAATCCCGGTTGAAGGGCCTGGTAGACGATCTGCCGGCTGTCCTTGCTCCAGTACGCCTCGGCGTTCTGGCCGCCGAACGTGAGCTGGCGAACGTTTTGCAGGTGCCCCTCGCCGGGGAAGTCGGCGACCGGGGCGGAGTCTGGGCTCTGGGTTGCCGCCGCGGCTTGAACCGGAGGCGCCGGAAGGAAAGCGGTGTGGGCGCAGACGTGGGAAGGCGTGGTCGGCGAGGTGGCCGCGAGCAACAGAGCCGAGAGCATCGCTTAGATTGTTCCTGGCCTGAGACGCTGGGAGCTTGTTCGGCTTGATGAAGCCGACCGCAATATGACGGAAGGAGTGAACGACCGCGATTCCGCGTACGTTCATCTCACTAATGCTCCGTCGTGCATTCACCCTAATCGAGTTGCTCGTGGTGATCGCGATCATCGCGATCCTCGCCGCCATCCTCTTCCCGGTCTTCGCCCAGGCGAAGGAAGCCGCGAAGAAGAGCTCGTCCATCTCGCAGATGCGTCAGCTCGCCGCCGCGGTGATGATGTACGCGGGCGATTCGGACGACTTCCTTCCGCCGGCGAGCCTTCGCACCACGGACCCGGCGATCAATCCGGTGATCTGGCCCGCCATCACGGACCCGTACATCAAGAACAAGGACCTCTTGGTGGCTCCGGGAAGCGACGGCGCCCCGTCGTTCACTTGGAACGAGCGCCGGACGCAGAGCGTGGGTTACAGCGACGCGACGGGAGTCGATCCGCAGAGCACCGCCCAGCCAGGCAACGCGCCGCCCCAGACGGAAGGGTTCACCAGCGCGGTGAACTTCTCCGCCGCGGAGGAAACCGCTCGAACTGGCCTCTTCGCGGTCACCCCGAACGGACCGAAGGGGGACACGACGAGCAAGCACCGCGGCTACGTCTTCAACCCCTACAACGGCCTGAACTCGCCCGATGGCGACTACCGAAAGGGGCTCCCGATGATCAGCGATCGCAATCTCGTCACCGAGACCGGTGACGTCAACTACCCAAACTCCCCGACCCTCGCGGCCGGTCGGCTCAAGCCGATCTACGCCCGGTACGGAAAGGACGGCAGGAACGGTGGCACGACTCCGGTGGTGTTCGCCGACGGCCACACGAAGGCGTACTCGGCGAAGCAGCTCAACGCCTTTGGCACCGTGATCTGGCGATTCCGCTAAGAGTGGGGCGGGGATGAGTGGCGAGAAACCTCGCTACTCATCCCTCGTCCTAGCTCCCCCCGCCCTGTAGGTGCGCTCAGGGAACGGGATTCCCGGCTTCTGCGAGGCCCAGATCGCCCTCGTAACCGTCTCGGGGTCGGCGCGGTCGACGTCGCTCCAGTCGAGTTTCGCCGACTGTTCCGCCAATCGGCGAGCTTCGCCCTGAAGGCGACGCGGCGGAGCGTTCATCTCGTCGAGAGGAACCGTGTTGGGTTTCGCCGTGTACGGCTTCAGATCAGGGCGGTCGGTGAGGCACGCCGTCATCGCCCGTCCTCGGCGGTCGAAGCGGTTCATCGGCGGGATTCCGAGCACCAGCTCTACGGTTCGAGCAATCGAGGTGTGGTCGTACCGCTCGCTCACGACCGCGCCGCGGCGGGTGTAGGGCGAGACGCAGAACGCGATCGAGCGGTGCCCGTCCACGTGGTCGACTCCCAACTGTGAGTCGTCCTGCGCGACGATGATCAGGGTGTCCTTCCAGAACTTGGAGTTCGTGAGCCCCTCGATGACGCGGCCGAGGGCCAGGTCGTTGTCCGCGACCGCCGCGCGGGGTGTCGGGAATCCGGCCGCGGTCCCGACCGTGTGGTCGTTCGGGAGCAGCATCATGGTCAGCGCGGGCATGTCGCCCTTGCGCTCCCAGTCCTTCAGCTCCGCGAGGAACTGGTCGGCTCGCCACTGATCCGACACGATCGAAGGGAAGCCGATGTACCGCGGATGCAGAAACGGTCGGAGCGCGGCCTGGCTCGTGCGCGCCTGGATCACCATCTCGTTTCGGCCTGACTTGTAGTCTTCCCAAAGCTCCGTCCAACTCGGCGTCTTGCCCGTCTTGGGATTGGTGACGCGCGGCTGATCCACGAACTCGCCGAACACGCGGACGCTCTTGCCGGCCTTCGCGGCCTGCGTCCACAAGAACCCCTCGGGAGAGAAGGCGAGCGGATCGCCGCCGTCGTAGGGGTAGCTGCGGGCGTTCGCGGAGTAGTTCTGCTCCGTGTAGCCATTTGCGATCGAGGACGCGACCCATTGATGGCCGTCGGCGGAGTTGGTGCCTGAGATGTAGAAGTTGTCCAGCAGCACGAACTCGCGGGCGAGGGCGTGGTGGTTCGGTGTCACGTTCTCGCCGAAGGTGCAGAGGCTCGCGTCGCCGTTCCCCTCGCGGATGTCGCCCATCGTCGAGTCGTAGGTCAGGTTCTCCTTGATGATGTAGACGACGTGGCGGAATGGACTCGGCTCGCCTGGACGCTCGGGGATCGGCTGCGGCTTGCGGTCGCGCCGGGGGCGCTCTTCTCCCCCTGATCCATTGAGGGCCAGCACTGTCCGGGAGTGTTCGCGGAGGTTCCGCAGCTCCGCGACCGGGATCGTCTGTACGCTGCCGACGGAGTCGTGCACGCCGAATCCGGTCGTCTTGTTCGCCGGTCGGGAGCCGATTCCCTTGGCGCAGGCGACCACAAACCGATCGCCCGACGCCTCGACGGCGATCGGGTACCAGCCCGTCGGGATGTACCCCTCGATCGGGCGACGGCTGTCCGGGCGGACGACCGCCACCGCGTTGAGGCCGCCCAGGCTAACGAGGAGCCGACCATCGGGAAGGGGCTCTACGTCGGTCGGAATCTGGCCGTAGAGCGGTTCGTCCTTCGAACGGAGGGGAATCGTCCGGCTGAGACGACCAGCGGCGACGTCGAGCAGACCGATGTCGTCCGAGTCGGACCCGGTGACGTAGAGAGTGCGGCCCTCGGCCGAGAACGCCATTCCCGACGGTTGACGGAGGGCGGCGACCTCCCGCACGGTTCCGTCGGCCGTTCGAATCAGTGAGACCGATCCCGCGGCGGCGGCATCCGTCCGGGCGTCGATGCGGACCGGCGTGCCCGCCGACCGTGCCGTCGGAACCCCGGTCCCCTCGAAAGCGGCGCCCGTGTTCGGATCGAGTTGCTGCGGGTCGCCGGTTGCAATCCGCATTCCGCCACGATTGGCGATCGCGAGGGTCGCCCCGTCGGCCGAGAGCTCGAGGTGGTAGGGAGCGACGCCGACCGGCACGGTGGATCTCAGCTTCTTCTCCGAGAGATCCCACACTGCGACCTCATTTCGGATCCCAAGCGCGACGTAAAGGGTCCGCCCGTCGGGAGCGACGGCGAGCCCATTCACCTGTGGGTCCTTGTTTGCGAAGACCTCTCGCAGGTCGATCACCTCTCCGGGCTGGAGGGCCGTCCCGTCCCACCCCAGCGCGCGAACCTTTCCGCCCGCCATCGAGTGGTAGAGCGTTTTGCCATCCGGTGCCCACGCGATGCCGACCGGGCCCGCGCTCGCGGGCACCTCTGCCTTGACGTCGCCGCCGGCGTCTAGCACCACGACCTTGCGGTGGGTGAGGATGGCGACGACCGAGGCGTCCGGCGAACGAGCGGCATCCTTCGGGCGAACGTACTCGAGGCGGACCAGCTTGCCCAGGGGGCGAATCGTCTGGTTCGTGGAGACGACGTACGAGCGATCCGCTTGCTCACCGAGCGTCACTCGTCGCTGGATGACGAAGCCGACGCTGACGGCGAGTCCCGCCGCGACGGCGGCAAGGAAAGCCATTCGCCCATTCATGGACCGATCGTAACGGATTGAGGTCTCGCGGCGATAGCCGTCGCCGCGAGCGTTAAACACCCGGTTGAGGCGCGATGGCGCCTATCCGGCGGCGGCGTACTTCTTCGCTTGCTCCTGGATCTGCTTCAGCGTGGAGGCCCCGAGCGCGGCTCGGATGGTGTCGTTGCTCGCGCTCTCGTTCATCGGAGCGATGCCCTCAGGAGTCCCCGGCCAGAACTGCGTGCCCAGACGCTGCCGGTGCCCGATGCTCAGGAGCATCCGGTCGTAGGTGCGGGAGACGAGCCACTTTGCCTCGGTGTCGCCGAGGATGCAAGCCGCGACCGCGAGTTCGTGGGCGGCGGCGTAGGCACCCGTGTCGTCGCCGTGCTGAAGCACCAGCGCCGCATTGTGCAGGTCGCGGCCCGTCGTGAGGTCGCCGTCACGAAGCAGCTCGAGGGTCCGCTCCATCCGAGCGACGTCGCGCTCGTGCATCCCCTTCATCTTCGCCGCCGTCATCTCGCCGGTGCGATCGGCTTGGTCCGCCTTGCGGATGTCCTCCAACTCGGCGTTGTTCTTGCCCGCCCTCGCCTTGGCGATCGCCTGATCCGGCTTCTCGAAGACGAGGAGGACCGACGCGCCCGGACGGTTGGTGTCCATGTTGAACGGCACGTACACGTTGCTCCCTTCCTTTTCCGGTCGTCGGAAGAAGCCGAATCGCTGAGGCCGTCCCAGCGAAAGCATCAGTCCGTCCCAGGTACGCCGGAACAGCTCCGGTCCGCCCCTGACGCCCATGACCGTGGCGGTCGCGGCGAGCTCGTGCTGCAGCATTCGGTTCTCCGACCATCCGCGGGAATCGTCGGCCAAATTGGCCGCGATCCGAAAGTCATCCGCGGTCTTTAGCCGGTCTTGGGCGACCTGTTCGCGCACAAACTGGCGAGACTTTGCGTACTCCGCCTGGATCTTGTTCCAGTCGCGATTCGGCCCTTTCGCGAGGGCATCGATGCGATCGGAGAGCGACTTCAGCTCGGCGTTGTCGGCGGGAGCTTGGACCAGCGAGAGGGCGAGGGCAACGGAGGCGGCGAGCACGAGATTGGTTACGAACGTCGTGACCGGCTGCGTTCCGTCCGGAGCGTGCGAAAGAACCCGGTAAACTTCACCAAATGTCCGTCCAGGACCTCCACGGCCTGCTCGCGAACCTCGAGCGGAATCCCGGCATCCCGCTCGACCTCGACTGGGTCGATTCGATTCGCGTGAACCGCAGCGCAACCGAGCGGCGAGCCACCACGCTGCCCGCGCGCCGAACCGTGAAGAAGGCGCACCAGGCCGCCTGGCTTCTTCGCGCGATCGCATGCATGGACCTCACCACCCTGAGCGGCGACGACACGCCCGGGACGGTGAAGCGGCTGTGCGCCAAGGCGCGGCGGCCGGTGCGGCAGGAGATTCTAGATACCCTTGGCGCGGGGGCTTTGGGAGTTCGGGTCGGCGCGGTGTGCGTCTACCATCGGTTCGTGGCGACGGCGGTCGAGGCGCTCGACGGTTCGGGTATCCCGGTCGCCGCCGTCGCCGCGGGATTCCCGCACGGCCTCTCCCCCATGCCTCAGCGCCTGGGTGAGATCCGTGCCAGCGTCGCCGACGGCGCGAAGGAGATCGACATCGTGATTACGCGCGCCCACGTCCTCAACGGCGACTGGCGCGCGCTTTACGATGAGGTCGCGGCGTTCCGCGAGGCGTGCGGCGAGGCGCACCTAAAGGCCATTCTCGCAACGGGAGAGCTCGGCACCCTCACCAACGTCGGCAAGGCGTCGGCGGTCGCGATGATGGCGGGCGCGGACTTCATCAAGACGTCGACTGGCAAGGAGTCGGTAAACGCCGTCCTCCCCGTCGGCCTCGTCATGGCCCGCCAGATCCGGGAGTACGAAGAGCGTGCCGGATTCAAAGTCGGTTACAAGCCCGCGGGCGGCATTCGTACGGCGAAGCAGGCGCTCGACTGGCTCATCCTGATGAAGGAGGAGCTTGGGGACGACTGGCTGCTGCCCGACCTGTTCCGCCTTGGAGCGAGTTCGCTTCTGACGGATATCGAACGTCAGCTTGAGCACCACGCCACGGGACGCTACTCGGCCAACCATCGGCACCCGATGCCCTAGTGCCGACCGCTGTCGGCAACGCGAGCTCGCCACAAGGCATAGAATATTTCTGAATGCGCGGGCTCTCGTCGTTGCTGGTCTTGGCACTGCTGCTCGTCCCGCTGTTCGCGGTGGCGGGCGTTTTCTTGGGGGCCGTCTACAACCTGCTGACGCTTGGAAGAGGCGACGCCGTGCTGATCGGAGCGGGCGCCGGCGCTGGAGCGGGTGGCCTGTTCGCGCTGTTTCTCGCCCTGGTCGTCGGGACGAATCCCAAGACCCGGCAATCCCTTTCGGAGCCTGACACCACGACGAAAGCCGAACCGTCGCCGGAGTTCTTGAAGAGCCGCGTCCTTCGTCGCGCGCGTCGCTTGCTGATCCCGAACATGCGTCGGGCATGGTGGGCCGCCGGCATCTCACTGGTGCTGTTGGCGGCCGCCAACTGGTACATCGGCACCGCGCCCGAGTTCGGTTCGACCGAGATGATCTTCGTGGGAGTAATCACGGGGCACTTCGTCCGGAACCTGCTCGCCAAGAGCTTCGGGCTGGCGAGCCCTTTCCTTTCTTCGCTCGTGTGGCCGAACCTCGCGCTCGCGATGGTTCCGCGCGTCACCGACGACGGCGAGCGGAACCTGCTGTACGCGGTCGCGGGCGTTTGCTGGATCGTCGACCTCATCGGGCAGATCCGAGAGAACCGCCGGCACCTCCGAGAGGCGCAGCAGGCGCTCGGCCTGACGTCTTAGTCGTCAGACGACGGTCTGGATGACCTTATCGGGTTTGACCTCGAACGGCGCGACGGTAAACGCGGACATCACTCGCCCAACCGTCGCGTCGGCGCTCGCCTCGGACGACGCATGCAGCGTGAACAGCGGCTCTCCTTTTTCTTTGCGGCATCCGATGCACCCGTGTAGCTCGATGCCCACCGAGTGGTCGATTCGGTCTTCCTTCTTCTGTCGGCCCGCTCCGAGTTGGATCGCGGCGAGTCCGATCGTCTCCGCGTCGATTCTGGAGATCCAGCCGGCGCTTCGGGCGGTCACGGTTCGCTGTACCGGGGCGACTGGCAAATCGGCTTCGACGTCGCCACCCTGGGACGCGAACCACCTTGCCGCCTCTTGGTAAGCCGCGCCGGAATTCACCACCTCCATGACCTGGGCGCGTGCCGAGTCTCGATCGGGGGCCTTCCCGCACGCTTCGAGCGTGAGAGCGGAGAGCTCGTAGCAAAGGTGAGCCAGCCGGCCGATCGGGGTGGACTCGTCGGCCTCCGGGTGGGTGCGAAGGAGGTTCAGCGCTTCGCGGACCTCGAGCGCGTTCCCGATCATCGCGCCGAGGGGCTGGTGCATGTCGGTGATCAGGAGTCGGCAGTTGACGCCACACCGCTCGGCGGTCTGCTTCAAGGTGATCGCGAGGGCTCGCGCCTCTTGCGTCGTCTTCATGAACGCTCCCGACCCGCACTTCACATCGAGCACGATCGTCTCCGCGCCGCCGGCGATCTTCTTGCTGAGAACGCTCGAGGCGATGAGCGGGATCGACTCGGTCGTGCCGGTCACGTCTCGGAGGGCGTAGAGCGCCTTGTCCGCCGGGGCGAGACTCGGCGAGGAGCCAGTCAGCGCGATGCCCGATTCTAGGGCGAGGCGCTTCATCTCGTCGGCGTCCAAGTCGAGCCGGAAGCCGGGGACGGACTCGAGCTTATCGACGGTGCCTCCCGTCACGCCCAGTCCACGGCCGGACATCTTCACCAAGGTAAGTCCGCAGGCCGCGAGGATCGGCAGCACCACGAGCGTCGTCTTGTCGCCCACCCCGCCGGTCGAGTGCTTGTCCACCCATGGCTTGGGAACGCCGGTGAGGTCGAGCCGCTCGCCGCTGTCGGCCATCGCCAAGGTAAGCCACGCCGTCTCCTCGTCAGAAAGCGGGTTGAGGTACGCGGCCATCAGCCACGCGGCGAGCTGATAATCCGGGATCGAGTGCTCGGCTGCCCCCTTGGCTAAGGCCTGAATCTCGGCCTGGGTGTGCCGCTTCCCGTCCCTCCGAGTGGCGATGATGGAGGCGAAGTTCATGGACTATCGCATTGTGACGGCCAGCACGGGCGATTCGGTCCGTTTGCTAAAGTGGTCCAGTGAGCGCTGAGTACGGGATCGCGGTGTTTCGCGAGGCGGCGGCCGAGGGGAAGTTGAACGAGCTGATCGTTCGATACCTCCGCGAGCCGGCATGGGCCAACCGTAATCTAGCTGCGATCATCGATGGCCAGCGACCGAATTGGGAAGGGCCGTGCGAAGTGCCGCTGGAGGACCTCGATCGGATTGCCGGCCCGGAGTCCGAGCGGCGATTCCCAAAGGACCCCGAGGTGTGGGATCGAGCGGTGGGCACGATCGCGCAGACCCTTGAAGAGCCGCTGCATCTCCCGCCTCTCATCGCTCGCATGAAAGAAGGCCGGTTGAGCTTGGCGGATGGCAACCACCGCCTCGAGGCGCTGCGCCGCCTCGGCTACGCTACCGCGTGGGTCCTGATCTGGCGCGATCGAGATCCTCGCTTCGTTGGGCGCTGGTCTCCCTGGCTTGAAGAGGACGCACCGACGATCGGCCTCGCCGAGGGTGAGGCCCGAGAACGCGCCGTTGCCTTCTACCAAGCGCAGGTCCGCGGCCTCACACCGGCCGACGAGGAGATCATCGTGAGCGCCGAGGTTCGAGGGCGCGTGGTCGGCGCGGTTCGTCTCGCCCCGGAGGGCGGAAGCTGGACCTTGCGGACGATGCTCGACGTTCCTGAGTACCGTGGCCGCCGAGCTGGATTCTTCCTCCTCTACCGACTCCGGCCGTACATGGAAGGGAAGCGGGTGTACTGCCTGGCCTACGCCCACCTTGGCCGATTCTACGGAGAGATCGGATTCCGACCCATCGAGCCCGACCGACTACCGGCGTTCCTGTACGAGCGCTACCTCGGGTATCTCGATGCAAAGGGGTGTCTGCCGATGCTCTTCGAGAGTTAGAGGCTGAACGGTGTTGAGGGAGCAGTCTTCCCGCCGTACAGAGGTGCCGATCAGGCTCATGGCATCAGCATCGCCTCGGCGCGTGCTGGCCGAGACGATGCTGATGCGACGCCTTTTGCGTCTAGAGCGCAGTGAGGTCGGTGTCCTTCAGGAAGGAGTACGGGCCGCGATGGACGCCTTCTTCGGTGATGATCGCGGCGATCAGGTCGCCAGGCGTCACGTCGAAGCCCGGGTTGTAGACGTGGCAAGCGTCGGGGGCGATCTGCACGCCTTCGATGTGCGTCAGCTCCTCGGCTCCTCGCTCTTCGATCGGGATGGCGTCGCCGTTCGGCAGGGTCGTGTCGAAAGTGGACGACGGGGCGGCGATGTAGAACGGAATGCCGTGGTGCTTGGCGAGGACCGCCAGCGAGTACGTCCCGATCTTGTTCGCGGTGTCGCCGTTGGCCGCGATGCGATCGGCGCCCGCGATCACGCAGTCGACTTTGCCGGCGCGCATCAGCGACGCGGCGGTCGAGTCCGCGATGCTGTGGAACGGGATGTTCTCCTTCGTGAGCTCGTAGGCGGTGAGCCGCAGTCCCTGCTGGCGCGGTCGCGTCTCGCACGACCAGACGTGGATGTTCTTGCCCGCATCGTGGGCCGAGCGGATGACGCCGAGTGCGGTGCCGTGGCCGGCGGTGGCGAGCGCGCCGGTGTTGCACACCGTGAGCACGTTCGCTCCCTCGGGAATGAGGTCGGCGCCATGGCGGCCAATCGCGTAGTTCATCTCCAGATCCTCGGCCTCGATCTTCCGAGCCTCGGCCAAGACGGTGGTCGCGTCGAGCGACGGGAGGCTCTCGATGCGCCGAATCGCCCAGAAGAGGTTGACCGCGGTGGGCCGGGATGCGGCCAGCTCAGCGGCGGCGGCCTTCATGTCGGCGCCATTCTGCGCGGCCAGCGCCAGTCCGTAGGCGGCGGCCACACCGATCGCGGGCGCGCCGCGGACCGCCATGTCTTTGATCGCGGCCGTGACGTCCGAGTGCGTCCGCAGCTCCAGCCACTCCTCACGGGTCGGCAGCACTCGCTGATCCAGCATCAGGAGGCGTCCGTCTTCCCAGCGCATCGGTTGAAGGCTCATGCGCTTAAGGGTACCGGGGGGTGGGTCACTGGGTCACTGGGTGACTCGGTAAGGCATAGGCTCCCGTTTGACGCACGCTCGTGCTCTCGGAGCCGGAGGGTCTCACGCTTGGCGCATCGGACTCAACGAGGTGGGTCCTCGCCGCGCTCTCTGCGGTGATGCGCTTATCGAGCTGCGCTCGATAAGCGGCAGGAATGCCGCAGCCACAGGTGCTCGCTTCTGAGTCTCCTTGGAGGTGGGCTCTATCCTCACCCCTAGTGACCCAGTGACCCCTCCCCATGCGCCACCATATCCCCATGAAGATCCTCGTGTTCGAGCACGACCTCATCTGGGCGTCCCGCATGACGCGTAGCCTCTCTGCGCTGGGGCACGAGCCGGTGGTTCGCAAGGCGATGCCCGACGAGAGCGAGGGAGCGGAGGCGGCGATCGTGAACTTGGGGAATGAGCGGCTTGACCCAAATGTGCTCGTTCCGCGGCTCCACGAGCTTGGCGTCAAGGTGATCGGCCACGCCGGGCACAAGGAAAAGGAACTTCACGCCCTGGGTCGCGTTGCGGGCTGTGACGTGCTGGCGACCAACTCCGAGCTCACCTTCAAGATCGAGGCGCTGGTGCAGAAGCTGCAAGCGCGGGACGTTGGCCCCAACAACTAAAGAATCGAATGAACAACCAGGGGGGTGCTTGCGTCAGTACACCCGGCTTGATCGGAAAGGAGAAACATTCCATCCTTTAGCAATCCTAATTGGGGTCCCACTTGGGACCCCATTTCTTTTTGTCGGCCTCGAGCCGTGCGCCCCGATTGCCGTGTAGAATCCGGCCAGCGGACGACGGAGACCGTGGCATCCCGCCCCGTCGTGCCCGCGGGAAACGCATGAACAAGGTTTATCCGGACGCGAAGTCGGCGCTCGACGGGCTTCTATTCGATGGCATGACGATCATGTCCGGCGGCTTCGGCCTCTGCGGCATTCCCGAGCACCTCATCTCCGCCCTCCGAGACGCGGGCGTGAAGGATCTCACCGTCGTCAGCAACAACTGCGGCGTGGACGACTTTGGCCTTGGTGTGCTGCTGCAGACCCGCCAGATCCGCAAGATGATCTCCTCATACGTAGGTGAGAACGCCGAGTTCGAGCGGCAGTACCTCTCGGGCGAGCTCGAACTCGAGTTCAACCCGCAGGGAACGCTGGCAGAGCGCATCCGCGCCGGCGGCGCGGGCATCCCCGCGTTCTTCGTCAAGACGGGCTATGGCACGCTCATCGCGGAGGGAAAGGACACACGCGAGTTCGACGGCGAGCCCTACGTGATGGAGACCTGGCTCCGCGCGGACCTGTCGATCGTCAAGGCTTGGAAGGCCGATCGCTCGGGCAACCTCGTCTTCCGAAAGACGTCGCGCAACTTCAACCCGATGATGGCGACCGCCGGAAAGGTGTGCGTCGCCGAGGTTGAGGAGCTCGTGGAGGTCGGCGAACTCGACGCGGACCAGATCCACACGCCCGGCATCTACGTCGACCGGATCGTGGTCGGCACGGACTACGAGAAGCGGATCGAGCGGCGCACGACTCGGCCGCGTGAGTGATGACCCCGATCGAGGCGGCGAAGGCGCTCCTCACGGCCTCGCTGACCGACGAGGACGGGAACTCCGTCGCCGCGACCGCCTTGCCCGGCATGACGCCGTCGGAGATCGAGGCCTTCGCCGCCGAGCTGCCGGGTCCATTGCCCGACGACGTTCGCGAACTGCTTCGCCATGCGCGCGGCATCGACGGACCGCTCGACAGGATCCTCTTCACGGGGAATCAGGATTTCGAGATGCGGGAGCTGATGCCGCACGGCGTTCCCATCGCCGGAGATGGGTACGGAAACTTCTGGGTCCTCGACTTGAACGAGGACCCGGTGTTCGGCCCGGTCTACTTCATGTCGCACGATCCGGCCGTCCTGGTGTATCAGTCGCCCGATCTCGCGACATTTCTGAGCGAAATCCGCGAGTGGTACCGGCCGCCATACGACCGCCCAATCGAAGAGTGGGTTTACTGCGTTTGGGAAGCAGATTCTCCTGGCGTCACTCCAGAACACGAGCACGTGTTCACTTGGTTCGGTGAAACGCTCGGGCCGGAGTGGACCGTGCTCGACATGCGCTACGCACGCCCCGGCGATGGGTTCGCCTGGGACCGGTTTGGCTCCAAGACCGAACTCCGAACCGACGATGCCGCCCGTGTCTACGCCTACCGCCGCGTTCCTGCCAAGGAGAAAGGCGGGCTGCTGCGCCGGCTTCTTGGCCGCTAAGGGACGCGAGCGGAGGAAGGCAAGGCGATTTTGAGGTCGTATCCTACATCCAAGATGTCCCCTGAAATCCGCGAAGACCTCCTAGCCCTCTTCGATGAAGCGTACGCGTCGGAGGAGTACGAGAACACCTGGTTCAAGGACAACGAGCCGGCGTCCAGCATCCTTACGGCTCTGGATGCGCTGACTGTCGAGCAGGCGTTGGCGCGCGGCTGCGGCCGAAATCCGGTCGCCGGTCACGCTCAACACCTTGCCGTCTCCCTCGAGGGAGTGGACCGGGCGCTTCGCGGTGAACCCTGGGACGTCGATTGGGAGGGAAGTTGGCAACTCGCCGAGCCGTTTGGCGAGTCAGAGTGGGAGGCGTTGAGACTTCGCTTGCGGCGTGCGTACGCTGCCTCCATCGTCGCTATTCGTGAACGAGAGGACTGGTCCGACTTGGCGCTTCGGCGCGGAACGATCGGAACTCTCGCACATGCCGCGTTCCACCTTGGTGCGATCCGGCAGATCGCGCACTCCTACTTGCCTCATGAGTAACTTCGAATTCACCGCCAAGATCCAAACCGGCAACCGCGGCGACCTCGGCGCTTCGGTACCTGACAACGTGTCATCCGCCCTCCCGGGCAAGCGAACGCCCATCGTCGTCAAGATCAATGGGTTCGAGTCGCAGAGCTTCGTCGCTCCGGTCAAGGACGGTGGTCACCTCCTCTTGATCAACAAGGAGATGCGGCAGGGGGCGACGGTGAAAGCCGGCGACACGGCGAGCTTTGAGTTCCGCATCGACGACGCGCCGCGTGAGCTCGTGGTGCCGGAGGAGCTTAAGGCCGCGCTGGCCGAGATTCCCGAGGCCGCCGAAATCTTCAACGGCATGTCGTTCTCCCACCGACGGGAGTTCATCGAGTGGATCGCCGAAGGCAAGAAGCCCGAGACCCGGATCTCCCGATCGGAGGACGCGATCGCGATGATCCTCGCCAAGCGCCGCCTGAAGAGCTGACCGCTCAGCCCATTCGGCGCCGGATAATCGCGGTGGGAAGCGCGGCGCGCAGGGCTGGTTCCTGCATGACCACGTGGCTGGCACCCATCAGCGCGAAGATCCGTTTCCCTTGTCTAAGCTCAAGGATCAGCCGGTCGATCATGTACTGATCTCGGTACTGGCTGGACGCGGTCGCGATGGCGTTGAAACCGTTGCCCGCGCCGCCCTCGCCTGGATCGAACCATCGGTCGTTCGCATCGGACCACTTCCCTCGCAGGTTCGGCACCCTCGCCAGGGTCTGCTCCAGCTCGGCCATGGTGCGGGGTGGACCTTCGAGGCCTCGGATACGGCTTGCCGTCGCGAGGTTCACCATGACCAGCGCCTCGGGATTCTTCCGCTGCTCTGCGAGCGGCTTCCGGCGATCTTGAGCGAGGCGGCGGAGCGCGATGAACGCCTTGAGCCGGTCGGAAGGGAAGTGGTTGCCCAAAGCTGCCTGATGCTCGTCTGGTGAGGGGTCGAGCGAGCGGATCGGCACGCCGTGCCGATCCGCGAAGTAGCGGAGGAATCCGGGCTCTCCGAAACGACGGGTCGCCGCGTCGGCGTCTTGGGCCGGGGCCGGGGTGCCGCCCTCATTCAGCGCCAGCTCAGGACGAAGTTCGGCCCACATCTGCCGAACGATGGCAAGCTGTGGGTCCGCCGGGTTCGTCGTGTGCCCGATCCCGAAGTAGACGAGCTTTCCCTTGCCGAGCGTGATCTCAAGGACGTAGGGTCGCGCGTGCCGGACTCTTCCGTAGTGCTCGTACGTCATCACCGGGTGATTGCCGGAAGTTTGTGGCGGGAACGGAGGGAGGGCGAAGAGCATCGCCACAGATACGCCCCTCCTTCTCATCGGATTCGCCGGTAGGTCTATCGCACCGGCTCTCGCAGGAGAAGTTGCCCGGATGCGAAGTGACCGCTTGCATCGTCGTAGGAGAGAAGAGAGGTTGGCTTCGCTGGTCTCCTCGGCCAAAGGTATGTCGATCATCCAGTTCCTCGTCGTCGCGCTCGCTCTCCCAGCCTCGGCACCAATGCCGCAGGAGTCGACGGAGCGGGTCACGTTGCGAATGCGGGGGAAGACGGGCGACCGATACGCTTACTCGTTCGGAATCCGGGCGAGCTCCCCGGGAGCGGAAGGGGACGTGAACATCGGCGCCCTCTACACCGAGCGGCTAACCGTCACCAACCCGAGTCGGTTCGTGGTCTCATCCAGCACCGGAAAGCCGAAGTTCAAGTCCACGGGCGTGTTCCAAGGAAGCGAGAAGGCGTTCACGACGCTGATCCGGCAGAACGAAACGGTCGTCCTCAACGATCGCGGTATCCCGGTGCCGCAGAAGCGGAAGAAGGGAGAGGAAGAGGCGGAGAGCGACCTGATCTACCCGCGTGATCCGGTCGGGGTCGGCTCGGCGTGGACGGCACCGGTGCGAATCGATGGCGAGAGCTACGTCCAGCGTTACCAGCTGGAGAAGCTCGCCAACTACCGTGGCCGACAAGCGGCGTTTCTGCGCGTCACCACGCGCGGCAACGGCACGCTTCAATCGGGCCAAGAGTTTTGGATCGACGTCGCTACCGGTCGCCCGCTCCGGCAGTCCGGCCGGTACACCCTGAAGGAAGGGGCCGGGAGCCTGGAGATCGAGTTCGATTTGCAGTTGCTGCGGGCTCCGTTCCCGCTGACGAGCGAGGGCGAGCGGCCATTGGGATAACCTAAGGTCGACGGACCGAAGGAGCTCCCACCTATGCCTCTCAACCGCGATCAACTCGCCCAGCGCGCCGCCCAAGAGCTGCGCGACGGCTACTACGTCAACCTCGGAATCGGCATTCCTACGCTCGTGGCCAACTACATCCCCGAGGGGATGGACGTGGTGCTCCAGAGCGAGAACGGCATGCTCGGCCTCGGGCCATTCCCCTACGAAGGCGAAGAGGACCCGGACCTGATCAACGCGGGCAAGCAGACCGTCACCGCGATTCCCGGCACCGCCTTCTTCTCCAGCGCCGACTCGTTCGCGATGATCCGAGGCGGCCACATCGATCTCTCGATCCTGGGAGCGATGGAGGTCAACGAGCGCGGCGACCTCGCCAACTGGATGATCCCCGGCAAGATGGTGAAGGGAATGGGTGGCGCCATGGACCTCGTGGCGGGTGTCAAGCGGGTGGTCGTAGTGATGGAGCACACGAACAAGGCGGGCGAGAGCAAGGTGCTGCGCGAGTGCCGCCTTCCGCTCACCGGAAAGGGGTGCGTGAACATGATCATCACCGACCTCTGCGTCTTCGAGGTGCTGCCGACGGGCCTGGTGCTAAAGGAGCTCGCGCCCGGCGTCACCGAGGAAGAGGTCCGAACGAAGACCGAGGCGGCGTTTATTACGTCGCCCGAGCTGTCCGTCGTCGCGGTGTAGAGGCGTCGGCTCATCCCGTCCCTGTCGTCCGTGGGCTTTGCTCGGGATGACAGGGGCTCATCGCCGCGATTCGCCTGCCCCTATCATCCGTAGGTCGCCATCGGGAAGAATCCCCGCATGGCCATCAACCTGGACGATCGCGCGGTAGTGACGGAGCTTGACCCTCATGGGATGCTCCGCCTGACGGAAGAGTTTCCCAAGCAATGTCGGGAGGCCCTGTCCATCGCCGAGCAGGTGGAGGCGCCTAAGCTCGAGAACCGGCCCGGCGTCGTGGCGCTCGCCGGCATGGGTGGTTCGGCCGCCGGCGGCGACTTCGTGCGCGCGCTGTTCGAGGCGCACGGCGGGGCGCCGTTCGTGGTGATCCGCGACTACAACGTGCCGAACTACCTCGGCGTAGGTGACCTCGTCTTCTGCGCCAGCTACAGCGGCAACACGGAGGAGACGCTCAGCGTCTACCACGCGGCGAAGGCGGCGGGCTGCCGGATCGTCGCGGTGACGAGCGGCGGCAAGCTCAAGGAACTCGCCGAGGCCGATGGCTTTACCGTCTACACCGTCCCTGGCGGCCAGCCGCCTCGCACCGCGCTGGGCTACATGATGATCCCGGTGATCGTGGCGTGCCAGCGGCTCAAGCTGATCCCCGAGCAGAACCTCGCGCAGGCAATCGACACCATGGAGGCTGCGGCCAAGGCTTGGACTCCGGAAGCGGGCGACAATGCCGCGAAGAAGCTTGCCCGTGAGCTGCAGGGTGCGCTGCCTATCGTGTACGGCCTCGGCTCCTGGCAGGGCTATATCGCGAACCGCTGGCGCTGCCAGATCAACGAGAATGCCAAGACGCTGGCGTTTGTGAACAGCTACCCCGAGCTGAACCACAACGAGATCATGGGCTGGGTCGGTGCGGCCAACCAGGGGGTTGGTCGCTTCGTCGGCATCCTCCTCGAGGACGGCTCGGAGAGCGATCGCATGAAGGCTCGCGCCAGCGTTACCGAGGGCTTGGTGAAGGGCACCATCCCGTTCCACCGTGTCCAGGCACAGGGCGAAACGCTGATGGAGAAGATGCTGACGCTGACCTTCTTCGGCGACTTCGTCTCGATCTACCTGGCACGTCTGAACGGCGCCGACCCGGAGAACATCGCTTCCATCAACACCCTGAAGGACGAGCTCGCGAAAGTCTGACCTCGCACGTTGGTCGAGCACCAGCAAGCAAGGACTCGTCCGTCGATTGCAGGCCCTCAGCCGGATTGCTATCCGGCTGAGGGCCTCCTTCCAAGGCGCAGCCTCAATTCCAGAAGACCTCGGTCGCTAGAAAGATTCGATTGAGAGACCCAGGTAGTTGCTTCAGGGGAACCTTTTTCTCCGCCGCAACGTTTTCCGCGCACTTTACTTAGGAAGAGTCGGAGGCGGCCATCTGGCCGCGAGACATGGGGTTTAATAAGACCAATTCGATGGAAGGCACGCCTAGAACTTTCAATGTTTTCAGAAAGTTCACGCATGCGACCTCTTTTTATCAGAAGTCGCAAGCGTTCGTCACCTATGCCTGGCTCGTCCTCATCTACAACCTCCTGGCCGTTGCTTGGGGCGTCTTTGTACGAGCGGGGCGGTACGGCGATGGCTGTGGCAGCCACTGGCCCCTGTGCGACGGAGACCACAACCCTCTCATGGGGCCGACCGCCAAGCTGGTCGAGATGTCGCACCGGATCAGTACCAGCCTCATCGGCGTGCTCGTCCTCGTGATGGTCATCTGGGGCTTCCGGCTCTTCCCGAAGGGTCACCTCGTCCGCAAGGCAGTGGTCGCCTCGTTCGGCCTCACGTTGCTTGAGGGCCTGATCGGCGCCGCGCTCGTCAAGTTCGAGCTGGTCGTGAACAACGACTCGGCGGCTCGCGCGGGCGTCATGGCGTTCCACGTCGTGTCGACCTTCCTGCTTCTCGGCGCGATCAGCACCTGTGCTCTTGCGGCGAACAAGGAGCGGCCGGTTCGGCTGCGCGGTCAGGGCGCGGTCGGTTGGATGTTGGGTCTCGCCGCGGCTGGGCTCATCCTGCTCGGCATCAGCGGCGCGATCTCGGCGCTAGGTCACCAGTTGCGGCCGACCGAGGACGTGATCCAGGCCGCGATGAATCCGGCGACCTTCTGGATGGTCCGGCTTCAGCCGCTCCACCCGCTCCTCGCCGCCACGGTCGGATTGTTCGTCCTCTTGACGGGAGCGCTGGTCTCGCACCTGCGGCCTGACGCGGGCGTTCGCCGTGCCGTGCGCTGGATGGTTGCGATCTACGGTCTCCAACTCGGCCTCGGCGCCATCAACATTTTTCTCAAGGCGCCGATCCCGATCCAGATGGCGCACCTCGTGCTCGCCGACCTCAACTGGATTTCGCTCGTCGCCGTCGGCCTACTCGCCTGCGCCGAGGGGATCGAGCGGGTTGAGTTCCGTCCGGCGCCTGCGGAGGCGGAGCAGATCGCTCCTCTGCGCGGCCGCGCCCTGGTTGGTGCTTACATCGCCCTCACTAAGCCGCGCGTCATCTCGCTGCTGCTGTTCACCACGCTGACGGCGGCGGTGGCGGCGCGCGGTGAGTGGCCTGGTCTCGGTTTGATGACGGCTCTCTTCTTCGGCGGCTACATGGCGGCCGGAGCGGCGAACGCGATCAACATGGTCATCGACCGCGACATCGACCTCACGATGAAGCGAACCGCGACGCGGCCGACCGTGACGCAGTCGATCCCGAGCACGAGCGCGCTGCTGTTCGCCTTCACCTTGGCCGTCGGCTCATTCGCGCTGCTCTGGTCGGTGGCGAACCTGCTGAGTGCGGTCATGGCCCTGAGCGGTCTCGTGTTCTACGTCGTGGTGTACACGATGCTGCTCAAGCGGCGCACGTGGCACAACATCGTGATCGGCGGCGCCGCCGGGGCCTTCCCGCCGCTCGTCGGCTGGGCGGCCGTCACCAACGACCTGCCTGCACTCTCGCTCTATCTCTTCGCGATCATCTGCGTGTGGACCCCGGTGCACTTCTGGGCATTGGCGCTCCTGCTGAAGGATGAGTACGCGGCGGCCGGCGTGCCGATGCTGCCCGTAGTGAAGGGCGAGCGCAACACGGTCGTCCAGATCCTGCTGTACACGTTCGGCACGATCGCGGTGACGTTGCTGCCGTTCATGCTGCCGCAAGTGGGATGGATCTACGCCGGGAGCGCGGTCGTGCTCAACGTGATCCTCCTCGCCTACTGCCTCCAGCTGTTCCAAAAGGTGGATCGGCCGCGTGCGAGCCGGCTGTTCCACTACTCGATGCTGTACCTCGCGATCCTCTTCCTCGCCCTGGCGATCGACCGCACGGTGGTGATGGGATGAGGGGGTCTGCGAAAAGGAAATTGATGTCGGTAGAATCCGAAAGGTTCCCGACGGTCCGTCAGTGCGGACAAATGGCCGTCATCGCTGCTGCATGCAGCTCAACGCGTGCTCTCGGGGAGGGCGCGCGTCGAGGAACGAATCTCCCCGTCGCTACGGAGCAACGCTAAATGGCCCAGATCTTCAAGCCGAGTGCCAACTCAATCGCCGCGGTGAGCCTTCTCGCCGTCGCGATTGGCGTGCCTACGGTTTGGTTGGCGCTAGCCGGGGTTTCCCGCTCGCCCGCCAACACCAAGGTAAACGTCCCGCTCAACCAGCCGGTTCCATTCAGTCACCAGCACCATGCCTGGGAACTCGGAATCGACTGCCGCTACTGCCACACGAGTGTGGAGAAGTCGGAGTACGCGGGCCTGCCGAGCACCGAGACGTGCATGAGCTGCCACTCGCAGATCTGGACCAACTCGCCCCTGCTCGAGCCGGTGCGCCGCAGCTACGAGACCGGTACCCCGATCAAGTGGAACCTCGTGAACAAGGTGCCGCAGTTCGTGCACTTCAACCACTCGATCCACGTGGCGCGCGGCATCAACTGCAACACCTGCCACGGCCCGGTCAACTACATGCACCTCACGTACAAGGGGAACGCCTTCCAGATGCAGTGGTGCCTTCAGTGCCACCGCGCGCCGGAGCGCTACCTGTACAAGGACAAGACGAACCCCGATCTCGAGCCGCGACAGCAGGTGTTCGCCCTCTACTGGAAGCTCCAGCAGGAAGGGAAGAGCAGCCCGAACGTGAGCGACATCGAGAAGCGGCTGCTCGACGGCCAGTACAGCGGCAACGACAACGCCGCTCAGCTCGCCGAGGGCCGGGAACTCGTGAAGAAGTACGGCATCAAGGTGGCGCAGCTTGCCGACTGCAACATTTGCCACTACTAAGTTTTTCCGCCACCGATTGAAGATTCGCAACTGAGTCCAATGGAAGTTCAAGAGAAGCAGGAGACGGGCGCGCTGAACCTGGAGGCCATGCGAGAGAAGCTCGCGGGCAAGCAGGGGAAGAAGTATTGGCGCACGCTGGAGGAGCTGTCCGACACGCCGGAGTTCCAGCAGTGGGTCGATGACGAGTTCCCGAACCGTTCGACCCTGGGGCAGATCAACCGCCGCGATCTGCTGAAGTTCATGGGCGCCTCGATGGCGCTCGCGGGCCTCAGCGGATGCCGCAGCGTGTTCATGCCGCAGGACAAGGTCGTGCCGTACGTCAAGGCCCCGGAGGAGCTCGTCCCGGGTAAGCCGCTGTACTACGCCAGCGTCACCACCCTCGGCGGCTACGCCACCGGTGTCCTGGTGGAGCAGCACGAAGGGCGACCGACGAAGATCGAGGGCAATCCGCAGCACCCCGCCTCGCTCGGCCCGATCGACCACATCTCGCAGGCCGAGGTCCTCAACTTCTACGACCCGGACCGCGTGGGCAACGTGCTCAACCGCGTGAACCTGGGCGAGGATCCGGACCTGAGCACGTGGGAGCTTTTCCTCTCGGACGTTCGCAAGCGGCTCGCCGCCCAGCGGCAGAACGGAGGCGCGGGCATCCGCCTTCTCACCGGCAGCACCACGTCGCCGACGCTCAATCGCCTCATCCGCGAGTTCCAGCGGCAGTACCCCGGCGCCCAGTGGCACCAGTACGAGCCTGCCGGCATGACGAACGTCTACCGCGGCGCGGCGGCGGCCTTCGGCCGTCCGCTTGAGACCCGGTACGACTTCAAGCCGGCCCAAGTGGTCGTCTCGCTCGACGGCGACTTCCTCAATGTCACCGAGTTCCCCGGCGCCCTCGCCTACGCCCGGCAGTTCGCCGATGGCCGCCGCGTGAAGGGCTTCACCGGTCAGATGAACCGGCTGTACACCATCGAGTCGACCCCGAGCCTCGCCGGTGCGATGGCCGATCACCGATGGGCCGTCCGAGCGAGCCAGGTCTATCCGAACGCGCTCGCCCTCGCGGCCGCGCTCGGAGTTCCCGGCGTCACGTTCGAGGGAACGCCCGTCACCGGCGCGGCGGACCTCGCGGCGATCGCTCGCGACCTCCAGGCGAACCGCGG
>Ga0164290_1001167_pt1 | contig 48680 bp, 48 predicted proteins | sample Micstemetagenome_FD_108782 | JGI IMG/M metagenome (GOLD analysis project Ga0164290, IMG submission 108782) | Contaminated culture microbial community from soil near Moab, Utah, USA - Microcoleus steenstrupii SON62 (Illumina Assembly) | ecosystem: Environmental > Terrestrial > Soil > Soil crust...
AAAGCCATGCTTTCGTAAATGCGCTGTTAGGCGCTTGTTATTTGAATCTTGTCACTTTCAGCACACGCCCATCGGCGGCAGTCGCAATAAATTCAAAGGTGCCGCCTTTTTTATAAGTAGACAGCTTACCGTATAAATACCAGCAATTTTTTATTTGGTAAATCTCCTTGATTATAAATGTGGAGTTGCTCCTTCTATTGGGTTCTTTGAAAAGAATTTTCTTCGCTAATTCAATAGCTGCGGCCGAGTCTTTTAATGTCCCGTGTGGGATAAATTGGGAAGTATCTTTTAAAAGTGTAATGATGTTCTTTTGAGCGAGGCCTAACCGCTCTTGTTTTAAAGCTCCTTCTCGGCAGAAGCAAAATCCACTGACGAAAAGAAGTACAATACAAATTAAAAGTCTGCTCATTGGTCAAGTCTTCAAGAGGTTTGTAGTTGCGCCTAACGGAAAAGGCTTGCCGAAGGCATGGCATTTACCTGTTTCTGCTTCATTTGCTTTCTGCTGTTCAATAAAGATAATGCGATTGGATGTAGTTCAAAAGCCATGCTTTTGTAAATGCTATGTTAGGCGCATCCGGTCAGTGAGGTTCAAATTGCTTTGTTCCCTTCTTCGTCGTGAGTGTCACTACCGAGTATCCTTGCAAAGTAGCGGCTTGTCCCTTTTGTCCTCCGTACCCGTTCAGCCCATACTATGCCTAACACAAGCCCTATAAGTAATAGGAGAATAAAGTATGGGAGGTTTTCCTCGTTCTTACTATAAAGCCAAAGACCAATCAACCCAAGCGGTAAAGCTGGAGCAATGCAAAGCCAAAGCCAATAAATAACATTTATGAAAATGAAGAAGATTCTCAAATCGTTCTTTTAAAATTTAGAAATAACTGCGGTTGCGCCTAACAGTTATTATGCGCACCTTCTTGTTCAAACAACCATTGATTCTCAACGAAAAACTGAACAAGGGAGATGCACATTGTTATTTCAGCAATAAAGAAAACGAAAGTTCCTCTGATTTCAAACTCGAACACCTTGACATTCAGATTGAAATTGCACAAAAAGGGGTAACTTTTATAACGTGAAACGCAAAATCATCTTCCGCTATTATAATCCACAACTGAACTTGGGAATGGTGAGCGTAAAAGAGGTGTATCAACTGACGCCGGAACTCGTGCAGTTGACCCTTGAAGTGTACAGAGGAAAGCTGGTGTACAGGGCACGAGGCTCCTGCAGGCGTATCAGTTATGAGCAGCTAAAGAAAGGACTTGTCAAACGAAGCTTTGCTCTGGAAGAAGAAATTCCTAACTGGCTGTTTAGCAGGTAGCGGCAGGCCTTAAAATAAAAGGAATAGGAGATATACTATCCAGGCAAGCAACATTGCCCCCCAAGCAAACATTCATTACCTATTTTATTCATATATTAGAGGTAAGCCTGCCTCGCTCCTATTTCTTTACGCTAAAATGACTGTTATGAGACTTTTACTACTTTTTTTATTGTTGAGCGGTATGTTATTCGCAACTCCAGCACTCGCCTTGAATGTCAGTTTAACCAATTTCCCTTCTTCTCCTTTTACTGACACAACCTATACCACGGTAAAAAACGTAAGTGAGCCACCAAAGAGTAAAAAAGTTGGCATTTTTAAAAAGATACGCAATGCGGTGGTTGGATTTGTCGTGAAGATGCAGCTCGCAAAAGAAAATAAAAAGAGTTCTCCCCTGATATTTGCCTTAGCCTCTATTGGACTTTTAATAACTGGTTTGGCACTGCTTTTTTCATCTGGCGGCGGAGGCCATGCCAGCATGGGCTCGGGCCTCCTTGGCTTGGGCTTTATCTTACTGGCTCTCATATTTGCGGTTGCTTACGTGGTGAAAAGAAGAAGTCAGAAGAAAGCGAAAAAAGAATAACAGTTAGCAAGAAAGATTTGACCAGCGAAAAGTGTTTGAATAAAGGAAAAACTTTGACAGTTTAGACAACACTTCGCCCCTTTTTTGCCTGCTTATTTACAGCGAAGTAAGTTGCCAGCTTCAACTCAGCTTCAAAGGCAATCATCTTCTGCAACAGATATGTCGAGACTACCAATCCTAAGTTTGTCAGGCTCCCACATTTACTCGTAAATCAAATTTTCCATTTTTTGTTAGTAGCGTTCTATTTTTCCTCACGCTTATTGACTTTGTTTTCTATGGGGAACATCATGTTTCAAAAATTCACTTTCTGAAATCTTTTTCCATGAACAAATATTGACATATTATATTTATATTGTAGGTAATATAAATCTGACTGTTTATGAAGAAATTCCTTCTTCTCCAGGTAGCTATCGTAACGTTTGTCGTCAGCAATGCTTCGACTTCTCCTTCCCAACCCGTATTTCGTAATGAAAACTTACTTGCCACAGAGCCTTCTATAAACGCTAACCTGATTTTTCTTCCCGTTGGAAGTACCGGCAAAATGATTTCACTGATGGAACTCTCCCGCATTCATGTCAAGGAGTTTGAAGCCCTCTCTGAGCAAAAGCTTGGGTTGTTTGATAAACTCACCTTCAAGCTTGCACAGCGTAAGCTCAGGAAGAAACTGGAGGCAGACGGCACTATCAAAAGCGAAGCACTTGTCAACTACCTGAACAAACCGGATGCAGAGAGGAAAAGGGGATTTCACGCTGGTGGCTTTTTCCTGGGCTTTTTTTTAAGTATCATTGGTGTATTGATTGCCTATCTTATCAAAGATGAACACAAGCGGCGTAGAGTAACTTGGGCTTGGATAGGCTTTGCAATTATCGCTGCTCCCGTGTTGTTTTTAGCAATAGCTTATTCAGGCGTCAGATATGGTTAATTCACAGCTTCGTTTCTATGCGTTTGTCGTTGCATTTGACCATCGCAGGCGTAGAAGTTGGGCACTAAGTATGTTCTTTCTATTCCACCAGAAAAGTAGCAAAAAGACATAATTTCCAGTAACCAAAACAATTCTTCGATGACATACATCAACACGAAAGCGGCTTTCCTTGGGCTTTGCCTGGTAGTAGCAATGTCCACCAATGCTCAGAGAATTGACACGACAACGAAAAATGCCGATGCAGAACTACAGTATAGAAAGTATATGCAAAAACGCTCTTCTAACCTTACTGGTGGGTGGCTACTCTTGGGAATAGGCGTTGCACTCGCAGGTGGTAATTTTCTAATGAATTCCGCCAATGGTTGGAATGGTCCCAATAAAGGAGAAGGAATGGTTGAAGCAGGTATTGTTGCGGCGGCACTGAGTACACCCTTTTTCATTATGGCTGGTGCCAATAAACGAAAAGCACGGCTGGCACTGAAAAGTGAAAAACTCACCTCCAACTTTATCTACCGACAAAGAGCCTATCCCACCCTTGCTATTTGCATCGACTTATAAGGAAGAGTCATATCCGACACAGATGTGGATTAATCGTTTATGAAGATGACTCTTCACTGTTCGCCTTTGTGAAATGGCGGCTATGCCTACCTTAGCCAATTAATAATCTGAAACCGTTCAAACGATACCAAAGTTGCATTGTTAAGAAATTAGATATTTTTGCAACCAGCCACCTCTACAAAAACGAACTGTTATGGAAAAGGTCACTTTGAAGTTCCCTTCCATCATCGAGCTATGGGCATTCAAAAGGTCCATTGGCTTAAGCAGTGTTGTTATTGTTGCCAATCAAAGCATGCTTCACTCTTCCCTGCCCAAAGAACAAGTAAACGTAGCCGTTAATAACTTCGGAGCAAAAGTTATTACTGAATCAGTAGTTAGAAAGCCACTCACGTAAGTGCCTTATCCATTCGTTTGTTCAGGTGCACCCATCCGTTCGACACTATACAGGATTAGTTGTTGGTTATTGATTTTAAGCAGCAACAACCGCCGTTAGCGAAGATGTAATTAATGAGTTCCCACTCCTATTGCCGCTACATAGCTCGAATTAACCTTTTCGAACAAAGTTCACATTTGAATCGGTTACTTATTTGCGGCCTTTTTAATTTTCCTTTTTTTAATCAGGTAGACAATTAAAAAAATGAGTGCAAGCACGAAAAATCCAAAGGCTAAAAGAGCACCTGCTGAAATCGCAGCATGACGTCCGGGGCCAGCCGTTACAGCAGCTATGATGGCAGCGGCAAGAAAGCCCAGTGAAATGTATCCATGAGGGTTGGAAGTCCCTTTTGCTTCCAATGTTGGGAACTGTGTTTTCACAATAAAGCCCAAAATCTTTTTTCCAATTCGTTTGAAGAACCCATCTTTTTTAAGTTTTGGTGGAGAGGGTAGATAAGTAAGGCTTGCTATTGTGGTATCACCAGGAGAGCAATAAGAGGGAATAGACGCAGGAACAGTCGTCGCAGAAGCCTGTGTAAAAAAGAAAAGACAGGCGAACAACTGAAGTAGGGTTCTTATTCTCATGATAGTTGATTTAGTTTTTGGCTTGAATGATAGGATTTCTATTGTAGGCGCTTTCTCGTTAGTACTCAGAACCGAAAGGCCTGCTTCTCAACTAAAATAATAAAAATACTTAATGTCTCAGGTGTGTTTTTTTCTTTTCCTGAGTGGATTGATAAAGAAAATATGATTGCCTATCAGCATTAGGAAGCTATCATTCACAAAATGAGTGCTCCTATTTCTAACTATTGAAAAGATGTTCAGGAATCACAATAGGCGGTTTGCGCATTCACGTGAACTAAATTAAAACAAAAGGGAAAGGAGATACACTACCCAGGCAAGCACCACGCTCCTACTGACTGATATATTTTATTGAGAAATTCTTTAACTTGGAGTATTGCCCTTTTAGGGCAGTTAGTTTTACCAACGGCCTCTTAGTCTTAAGGGGCTTTTTTGTTTGAATTAGATAAATACACTAACTCGATATATAAAGCGAGAAGAGAGACTACACATATTGACTTGCACTTTTCTATTTTCCTTTATTTACGAGTTTTATAAACTTCTTCATCTTCTCTTTTCAATAAATAATATTGACTTTTATTTGCCATTTGCAATGTGTCGTTTTTTAAGGTCAATATGTAATAGCCACTTTTAGGTCCAATTCCGTCTTCACTTATATACATTCTGTTTCCCGATAATTTGTAATTCATCTTTCTGACTCTTCCGAATCGTTCGAGTTCATATGCATTATCACTCAAAAAATTAATCGTTGTTCTGTTCATTTCAGAAGCGGAAGGGTCTACACTTTCTCGACCAAAGGAGTCCTTGATAATCTGCCATTTACCATCCAGCTTAATCTCGGCGCTTTGACAAGATGTAAACACTACCAAAAAGAGTGAACATATTCTCCCTGCTTTCATTTACTCAAAATAATCAAATAAGTTTTGAGTTAGGCGTCAGACGAAGTTTAAGAACGAATAAGGACTATCTCTATAAACTAATACCAATAGACAAAAAAGGAAATTCAAGCCGGTTGAAAGAAAGAATTAGATTTATTTGAAATAGTAAGACGTATTACAAACATTAGAATATTAAAAAAGGAAAAGCAATCTATATTATAGTAAGTGTAGTCTGGAGAAATAGCGTATTGACTGGTTTATCCTAAGTCAATTTTCTTTTGCTCGTTTTAGAGTTGCGGTTTCGTCAGCGTCAGAAAAATAAGCATTATCACCATCTAATCTCACTACTGTCTTCTTAGTTGATTGATTGGGCACTTTTACATATAGCGTGTCACCGGCGTAATGATAAGGTATCTGCGTAGTGATGTCTACTATTTCATTTCTAAGTTCGTAAATGCTATCGTTTTTAAACCATATGTATATTTTCTTCTTTTCTTCTTCAGGATTGTACCTGTAAACTACATCATCCTTTGCATGTCGAATTACTTGCCATTTACCTATGAGTGGATTGGGATTCTTCATTGTGCATGAAGCGCATACAAGAGTGACGATAGGCAAAAGTCTATTCATTTTTCTAAGTTAACAATAATCAAAACTGTGTAACCCAACCTATCTGGAGTGTAACAAAGGTATAGGGGTATGTTTCATTTGGCTAACCCATTGGCCTGGCGCCTGTATTTCGGGAAGCCCCCTAAATCAATCGGGACACCAGAAAGACTATCCAAGCAAACGCCATCAGAAGGGCCCCCAAAATCCATAGGATAGCAAAGAGCACAAAGCATCCCTGTCCCTCAGTGAGTCCCTCTTTTTCGCAGAGCGCCTTGAATCTGCTCTTAACGAATACTCCAAGCAAGATGGAAAACATCCCTACAATAATGTAGGTCAGTGTAGATGGCCGCTGCTCTTTCCCTTCTTGCCTATTATTTGTATCACTCATATTCGGCGTTGATTTAGGATGTATGTTGCTTTGAAAGGTGTTCGTGTAGGAATAGTATCTCTTGATTGGAGAGCCGCCTGTCACTTGTATGAGCAATGTTCCAAAGACAGCCCTCCCTGACTACTCGACTGGGATGCCATCTACCCAACCAGTTCTTGGAACACCTTCGTTCTTCGCTTTGGGCAAGCGTTGCTATGAGGCCAGCATATAACCTTGCTCTTATTTCATCGTCAGGAACCCGTGGAAGAAGGACAAAAGAAAAGTGCTGTCTCAGGTAGTGTGTGATGCGCTCTTCCAGGCTGGCTTGGGTGTTCCCATCCCTTGCAAGCAAACACTTCCCGATATGCCTGCGAAAGACACTTCTATTTGACGATGGGGAATGCTTTCCGAACAATCTTCCTGTTCCACTGTAATTGCCGATACGTACAATGCGTGGAAGTCCAAAACTGGTTCTTTCCCCTCTCTCATACAGAATATAGAAGCCATTGTCCTGACTTCCCTTATGCGGATACCGAATCTTGGGAAAGGATTGAAACAGTAGATGCAGTTCGTGATAAGTTGAAAGCTTAGACATGATGCACAGCTTTGCGCTTTGAAATTATTTCACCGTCTCTTTCAATTTGCTGTTCAACTTGAAAACCTGCCAGCTTTGCTTGGTAGCTGCGCTCCAGGGACTGAAGCTTATCCTGGTCATCTGTTTGTTCAATTTCTACTGCTCTAAGTAGAAGCGAATAATATTCTTCATTTCCCAGGCACCGTAAAAAGTTGTAGAAGTGAAGGAGCATCTGTGAAACACGACACTGCTCTGGTGCTGTTGTTGATCTACGCAGTAGATCAACAACAGAAGGCTTGGAAAGGAACGCCATCAGCGTTACTACCCCTTCCTGATACTGATGCAATCCATCTTCCCAAGAGGTGTTTCTAAGCAAGTTGTAAAGTAGCTGTGAAAGGCTCTCACATTCCGTTTCACTATATTTTTCCTGCTGATACCGCTGTAATGCAGCAAGCGTTTTTTCTCTTTGCTGTTCCATTGCGTGTTCCTGGAGTTGAAATACATTCATTTGCCTTTGATTTTTGTTTCGTAGATGCGGTAGAAATTATAGTTGCGACTGGTTGGAAGGACTTTACTGGTTAGCAATGGCGCTTGCTTTGCAGCTTCTTTTGAAGCATCTTTTATAGGTTGACTTGTCAATGCATTATGCAGGTGGTGGTGCTCGGCGATACGTAGGGCATCTGCTCTTGAAAGAGTAAACCGCTGTACAAAGTGACACCACTCTGTCCATCCGTATAGTTCCTGTTCTGTATGGAGGATGATAGGCTCATTTCCATCGGTGTCGAATCCCTCGATGATGTCCAGTTCATGAAGCACGACACAAGTAGAGAAGGCATCAAAGGTGAGAGTGGTTTTTCCATGTGGGCTTCTGTAGCGAAGCTTCAGTCCTTCAAGTGAGAGAGAAAAGAAATCAACAACGACTGATTCCTGCATGTAAGCTTGCGCTTTTGATGGACGAGTAAGTTAGCCGGAAAGGGGTATAGTTTTTTAGGAAGAATAGAAAGATGAAATCAACACTTAATCACCCAAACAGTAGTCAGCTTGGAATCGCATCAATGCATTTCATTGGACCAAAGTCAACATGACATCAATCGTAATTGACTTTAGAGCCTAACTCTTAATGCGAACAAATTGGTTGAAGGAAAATGATATTTGAAGATGTGATACAAGTGAAATCTGAATGAATAGAACATTAGCCTGTAATTATCAAGACATAGGTTGGATTAAATTTTCTTAGTAAAGCAGTTCAATTAAATACACGTAACAAAACACTTAATGGTTAAACTAACATCTATCTACATAGCAGAATAACACTATATATAAAGTGAACACAAAGAGATTACTAAGAAATATTAAGAGAGAATGTAACTAACCACAGTTTTGTTCCTAAAGCTGTTCATTCTATCAAAAATCTTGGTGTCCTACAGTTTTGTTCCTTCGCAAATTACGTTCGATTGAATACAATAAAAAAGCTATACACCAAGACGTATAGCCTTTCTTTTATCCTGTATCTATTCATCTTATTTAAACAGCTACAAGCATCGCAGGTTTGTTATCATCATTGAAACTTAACAGTGAATTACTAATTTGCTTTAGGTGTTCAGTTGGAAGTGATTTCATATAGTGCATTGTTGTGTTTACAGTTGTATGCCCCATGCAATCGGAAATAGCAGCAACAGGTGTTCCGTTTAGTTTAAGAGTAGTTGCAAAAGAATGTCTTGCTAAGTTTAAACATAAGTGAACATCAAACCCTAAATTCCTTCCTATCTCTGCAAGCTTCTTATTCAACACCCGTCTATTCCTAAACTGTGTCGTTTCCATATGCTTTGAATCCTTACAATTAGACAAGAAAGGAAAGATAAAAGCTTCTGGTGCTTTATCCTTATTTCCATGAACAGCAATAATCTGTTTCACTTCATCATTCAAGTGCATAGAAATTTCTTTAGTAGATAACGCTGTGTCTTTCGTTTTCAGTCTAACAAAGGTCAATGTATCAGCTTTAATGTTCTTCCAACGTAAATGAATCAAATCCTTCCAATTCATTCCATTCATAAAGTATAGCGCAAACCAAATCGCTTTAGCACGTTCTTCACGTACTCCATTTGTTTTGTAACTCCATAGCTTCTTTATTTCAGCAGGATAGAGAACAGACTTGCTTTTAACCTTGTTGCTGATTTTAAGTTTAGCGAATGGGTGTAGCTTCTTATCCTTGGCAGGGATAATTCCCCTTTCAACACTGTAATTATAAAAAGAACGTAAATGCCCAAGATATATTCCACAAGTAGTTTCAGTTCTTCCTTTATCAATCATGTATGCTTTATAAGATTTCAAGAACTGTGCATCAATTTCTTCGAAGGATAATTCAACTTTATCAATAAGAGTTTCAACAGGCTCATCTTTATCAATGACAATACGTGAAAGAAAAGCTTTATATCTAAGCAAAGAATTGTAAACAGCTTTCAAGCGGTGGGCTGTTCCATATCTCTTTTCAAACTGCAATTCTTCATAACGCATACGAAAAGTAACATGAACAGAAGTCTTATCAGAAGTCACATAATCAAATTCACTCTTAAAATGTTTCAAGAATAATTCCTTAGATGGAGTGGACATCTTCTCAATAATCACTTCTGCTTTCTCTACATAATCATTCAGGGCGTTACGCAGTTCCTTTGTTTGCTTGCTGCGGGTGTTTATTGCTGATTCGAAATCCTTCTTTGTACACCGTTCCTTTAGCGATATGCGGAACTGCTTCTCCCCTTTCAGATTGATTGTTAACATTACTCTTGATTCTTTCGTCTTTGCATCCATTACCCTTGCATCCCAAAAAAGCGAAACTGAAAATTTTGCATTCATAAATTCTGTTTTTAGAGTTAAAAATGTACCAACTGATTAAGGTTCAATGAGTTGGAACTGGTGGAAATGTAGCCGGTGTTCGGTAGAACTTTACTTCGTTCCGAAGAATTAACAGTAGAGTGAGAAGCACCAGATTTACAGAAAAAATCAGGAAAGTGCATTGAAAAGCAGATAAAATGTTGATTTACAACCATTAAACGCAGCAAATACGTGCATTAGAACGTGCATTATTTTTTTGAAAAAGTGCGTTATTTGGTCAGAAATGCGGGTTAGGTGGGATTTACCGTCAATCTTACAACTGATTCCTATAAACGACAAAAGCCGCTGTGGAAGCGACTTCTGTGGTGTTTTGGATTGTGAACCCGCTGGGACTCGAACCCAGGGCCCATACATTAAAAGTGTATTGCTCTACCAACTGAGCTACGAGTTCAACCCGTTTTGTAATTGGGAGTGCAAAAATAAGTGCCAACATCTTTGCTGCCAAAACTTTTTGCTTTTAAAAAAAGATTTTTCTTGAGCTTAAGAAAAGAAGTAGATAACAAACCATACTTAAACGATCATTCGTACATGTCCAGCATAGTTAACTAGGAGCTCTTCGATACCCTTCACCAACCATCTATCAAAATTTTCTTTCGGCAAAAAAACGCGTCGGCCAGAAGCCCTTAAAAACAAATAATTGATGGCCTGAATCTCTTTAATCATCCTCTTTTTATCATAAGTTAAAACATGACCTGGATCCCGAACTAAATCCCAATGTTCACGCCTGCCATTCATCGTTATTGACCTTTCCAGGTCGGCAGAAGTCATTTAACTTGATTAGTAGGATGCTTCTTGCTTATGAAGCATTGAAGCTCTCACTGCTCCATCAACCTAACGCTAAAAACGAATCACCATGAAACTAGTGACACTATTGCTATTGTTTGGAATTGTCCATAACTCTACTCCTGGTCTACTATTGCTGGATACCACTTATCGCACCACACCAACTAAAACGGAAGATTTCACCTGGGACATGTACACAGACAAACGATTCCCCATTTATGCTGAAGACAAAAAAGCCATCATCGAAGGGGCGAAAAAATTGGCCAAATTGATTGACAACGATCCAGCTTGTCATGTTTGGGATACAGTGGCGGTGAATCATAGTCGCTTTATTATATCTGTTCGCTGCGACGATTACAAAACTTACACGGTTCGTTTCCAGACGAGGATCATCGAAAAGACCCTGAACTGCAATTTTGAACTAGCCAACAAAGAAATTGATCCTAAAAAAGTTCAACGGAAACTCATTGACTTTGCTACTTACCTCGAGGATCACCAATAGTTTTCCTTTCGCGATCCGAGGAAAGGATAAGGCACTTAGATAAATTCTTCGCAATCACAAATACACAAGTTTTCCCCGCCCTGCACGGGGGTCAAACTCTAATTTTTTTATTTTAGAGAAAGCACTATACTTGTAAAACAAAGTCGAACTGAAACAGCGGATGGTCTCTCGATTGCTTGTCTTAACCCGTCAGTAACCAGGCTGACGACCGATTGCTTGCTTATCTAACTTTTGCTTGCTATTTATTCGAATGGATGCCAGAAAGAGTGATTGAATGATTGCTCTTTCCCAGAATCATAGGTGTACACCGGGATGGTGAACTCACCGAGACCGGTATTTTTGCGGTATCATAAACTGAGTTGATTCTTATGTCCAAACGATCTGCCGATATATTATTCCAGTTAATTCACTCCTTGGAAAAGGCAGAGAAGCGCCATTTTAAGCTTTTTATCAAGCGCAATTCGTCAAACGAAAACCTGAAGATTGTACAGCTATTTGATGCAATGGATAAGATGGACGAATACGACGAAGCAAAGCTGTTAAAGAAACTGCCGGCCATTCAAAAGATCCAGCTCTCCAATTTAAAAGCACATCTATACAAACAGGTGCTGGCAAGCCTTCGCTTGTTAAAAAGCGCTGACAGTCTTGATTTGCAATTGAACGAGCAGTTTGATTATGCCCACATCCTTTACAAGAAGGGTTTGTTCATGCAGAGCCTGAAGATCCTGGAAAAAGTAAAGGAAATTGCGAAAGCAAATCATAAGCTTACTTTTCTTGTGCAGGTCATTGCGCTGGAAAAGCGCATCGAGACACTGCACATCACCCGAAGCATGTTGGACAGGGCTGAAAGTCTTTCGGCGGAAGCAATCACAGTCAGCAAACACATTGATGCGGTAGCCCGCTTATCCAACCTGGCACTCCAGCTTTACAGTTGGTATATACGTCACGGCCATACCCGCAGCGAGGAAGATGAAGCCGCCATCAAGGTCTTCCTGAAAAACAATCTTCCGAACGATGCCTGGGAGCAAACCGGTTTTTATGAAAGACTATACCTCTATCAGTCCTATAGTTGGTATGCTTTCATCCGCCAGGACTTTTTGATGTATTACAAATACACCCAAAAGTGGGTGAACCTCTTCGAGGATGAACCCGTCCGCAAAAGAGTGGAGACCGGGCATTACATCAAGGGGGTTCACAACCTGTTGAATTCTCTCTTTGATTTGAGAAGAGATGAAAAGCTGTTAGCAGCTCTTCAGGACCTCGAAGAATTTGCAAAGACCGATCGTGTACAGGAGAACGACAATTTCCGGATTCAATCCTTCCTTTACATCTCACAAGCAAAAATCAATCATCATTTTCTCACCGGGACTTTTGAGCAGGGTCTGGCACTGATACCGAACATCGAGGCCAAACTACAGGAGTATGTTCTGTTTATCGATCCGCATCGTGTGATGGTGTTAAACTATAAAATAGCCAGCCTTTATTTTGGAAGCGGTGATTACAGCACATGTATCGACTACCTGCAAAAGATCATCAACGATGATGTAGGCCTGCGCTATGACCTGCAGTGTTATGCACGTCTTCAGCATCTGTTGGCACATTTTGAGTTAGGCAATTATGAGTTGGTAGAATATCTCTCCCGCTCTGTTTTAAGGTTTATGGAGAAGATGAAAAACCTGACATTGCTGGAGGAAGAAATTCTAAAATTTCTGCGAAGAGCTTTCTCTCTTTCTCCTGACAAAATGAAATCGGAGCTGGAGAAGTTTTTATCACAGATCAAAAAGTTTGAAAACAATCGCTTCCAGGCAAGGGTATTTGTTTACCTCGATATCGTGTCGTGGGTTGAAAGCAAAGTGTATAAAAAAGACCTAAGCCGCGTCATTCAGGAAAAATATAAAAAGCAGTCCCGCAAAACAATGCAGGGACCAACCACCCAGCTCGCTAACTAGCAAAAAAGAAGCAAGCTTTCGCTTGCTTCTTTCCACTTTAATATCCGGCATTTTGAACTACGGCTTTATTGGCCAAAAGTTCTGAAACAGGTATCGGCCAAATGTATTGGGCCGCTGTTGGGGCAACTGTCGGCGCCGCACCTTTTGCAGGAATGGTAAGCCCTAAACGTGTTAAATCACGGGACCGAAATCCCTCACCCAACAGCTCAATCCTCCGCTCAAGAAGAATAGCATCAATCAATGCCTGTTGTGTTGCTGGTGTAAGTGTAACTGTGGGATCAGATCTTTTTCGAACCGCATTCAATAATGCTATAGCCCTAGCATTGACCCCGTTTTGTCTAGCCAGTGCCTCGGCAAGGTTCAATAATACTTCCGAATACCGGATCAGTGGTACGTTATCAGTGTTGGAAGTCCATTTGCGCAACCAGGTCTTCCCTCCTATCACTTCAACAAACGCAGTTCTTCTTCTGTCGGTAGCAGTCCAACCCGGATCAGCAACTATTCCGGTTGTTGTGTTCAGGGAGTAATCACCATTACCGCCGGTAGAGCCTGGACTGTAATACTGGTGCAAACTATTTTGCGTACCCGGAAGATTTTGTGTTGAAAATGAAAGCGAGAAAATATTCTCCGGCGTATTACCACCGGATCGGAATACATTCAGGATATCTGCTTCCAACATGTGCTGCACACCTGTTGTTGCACGGAAAGGTTCTGTAGTGGAAACAATTTTATTTCCTTCGGTGATGACATCAGCATAGCGCTGCATGTGAAGGTGAACACGGGTCTTTAACGCAATAGCTGAATTTTTATGGGCCCGTAAAACGTTTGCCTGTGCTGTACCATAAGTTGCCGGAAGATTAGCCTCCGCAAAATTCAAATCACTTAGGATAAGATTATACACTTCTGCTACTGTGCTTCGTGCACGGCTGTTCTGCCCTCCCGGTGTTGTTTGAGGTTCGGTATAGATGACCAGTCCTGGCTTTGCGCCATTATCATCCCAATAAGGACGGGCATACAGGGTGACCAATGAATGATAAACAATGGCACGCAGGAAACGAGCTTCCGCTGAATACTCTGTGCGAAGCTGTTGGCTCACCGGCGCAGTTTCCAATCCTTTCAATACAACATTGATGCGATTGATAGCCTGGTAGCCATTACCCCAGGTGTATTCCACCTCGTTGGTGGCTGACTGTACACTGAAGTTCCAAGTTTGCAAACCGGTAACGCCATTATTTGTTTCGTTCAAGAACTCCTCGCCCCGCACATCCTGGAACACCAGGTATCGTCCTGCTAAAAACTGGTTGGATGCACCACTGTAGAATGGCCCCTTGATGCCAGCATACAATCCTTGTACAGCAGACAACGTACGTTCGGGGGTAGAGAACGCAGCCGCATCGTCGATGAAAACTTCACTTTCCGGTTCCAAACGGCCTTTCACACAACTCGTTTGCGTGAAGACACCGAGTGCTATAAAAAGAAATAATTTGATTGCTTTCATAATGATTTTTCGTTTTGATTTAGAAACCAATGTTGACACCAATGTTGATGGTACGTGAAAGCGGTGCGGCATTCCTATCAACGCTTGGTGCTCCGTTCACTGTTTGCTCATTTGCTACCGCAGCACCGTTGTTTGACTGAATCTCAGGATCATAGCCACTGTATTTTGTAATGGTGAAAGCATTCAATGCCGCTACATAAAACCTGGCGCTGCTGATGCCGGCTCTGTCGGTGATACGCTTGGGAAGTGTATAACCTAAGGAGATGTTGCGTCCTTTAATGAAATCCCCTTTTTCTACGTTGTTGGAAATCGGGAAGGAAGAACCATTTGAAATATTGTCGTTGAATACAACACGTGGCCATTTGGCATTATCATCCGGCTTGGTCCAACGCTGTAAAGCATCTTTTGCATTGTTCCAGTTACGGTTGTCGTGCAGACCCGCTTTAGACCCGTTGTAAACATAGTTTCCGCCACTGAAATAAAGCAGTATGCTAAGATCAAAACCTTTGTACCGGAATGTATTTTCAAAGCCACCAAAATAAGTTGGCAGTGCAGGTCCCATCAACACACCGTCAGCAGCCTGATTAGCAGCTCTCGATACAGACCCATCCGAAACTTTTGTCCAGCGGCTCGCCACTGGTGAGGAGTGATCGTATTGCACCCGGGTGCCGTCACCCAATACGAATATGCGGCGACCGTTAGCTTGGTTAATGCCTTCCGTTCTTACCACATAAAAACTACCGATTGATTCGCCTACACGAAGCATAGAAACCTGCTCGAGGCCACCAGTTGCAATTAGGATGTCAGCGTTGTTGTTTGACAAAGCCGTGATCTCATTCTTCAAGGTTGTGATGTTGAAGTTGGCAGTCCAGGTCAATTCCCGACCACGAATGACAGCACCGTTTAAACTAAACTCAAAACCGCGGTTCACCATGCTACCAACGTTGGATAAAATAGAATTAGAAGGAATACCTACCGGCGCCGGGATACCTCTTGAAGGCGCTGCTGGCTCAAACAGCACCATGTCGGAAATGTCGTTCCGGTAATACGCTGCATCAAGTGTAAAGCGGTCGTTCAAAAAGCCGATGTTCAGACCGAAATCCAGCTTTCGGCTTTTCTCCCACGTTAAGTTTGGATTATACACTTGGGTGTAGAAGGTAGCAGGTGCGGCTCCGTTCAAGCCTGACGCATAAAAGCCCTGGTAAGGAAAATCGTTGATACCGGAATAGTTACCGACTTCGCCATAGCTACCGCGTAAACGGAAGGTGCCAAACGTATTGCTCAAACCGGCATTCTTCCAGAAATCTTCTTCTGAAATTGTCCATCCGGCGGAACCACCATAAAACGTTCCCCACTTTTGCGCAAAGGCCGAATTACCGTCGCGTCTGATATTGGCTGATAGAAAATACTTCTTCTTGTAATCGTAGTTAACCCGACCAAAATACGATTGCAGGAAGTTCTCAGAACGAACCTGTATAAATGGAAGTGTTGGCAGCGTAATGTCTGCAAAGCCGCCTTGGTAAACATTAAACTGCGGGTCGGTACTCACACGTCTGTCAGCCCCCCAGCGATCGGTCAGTGTATATTGTTGTTCTACACCGACAAACGTGTTCAGGTTATGGTTCTCACTAATTGTCGTGTTGTAGGATAACACATTTTGCCAGTTCCAGCGGCGTGGTCGCTGGATGGTATTTTGAGCAGCACCTGCAAATTGAACACCGTCGCCATGCAAGGCGCTTCTGAAGTCTTCATTCTGCACAGTCAAATTATCGATGCCATACATCGACTTGAAGGTGAGACCAGGAAGGAATTGCACCTGTCCGTAAATATTGGCCAACACTCTTTCATTCCGGGAAAAGAAACGGTTTTCATTTAGCAAATAAACCGGGTTATAAAAATTCAACGGGCTCTTGTTATTTCCCAGGCCGATAGTATTGTTGCCACTGATATTGTAACTACCGTCATTATTATACGGACCAACATTTGGTGCCAGTACAATGCCTAAACGAGCAGCACCACCTGTGTTGAAAGAAGCACCATTAGAACCGGTGTTCAGTCCTTCATTGTTCGATGAAGAATAGCTGAACGTGCCTCCCAGGGAAAACCAATTGCTTACCTTATGGTTTAACGTAAACCGTCCTGTCGTGCGGTTGTAATTATTGTTGTTGAACATGCCCTGCTGGTTCGTGTAGCCCGCAGAGAAATAATAGTTAGTATTATCGTTTGCACCGGACACGCTGATGTTGTGATTGTGCGACATGCCCGTGCGGAACAGGTAATCATACCAGCGGGTATCCACCAATCTTCCATTGGCATCAGTGGTCGTGTAAAAACCACGGGTAGTGCCATTGGCTGGCGTACCGGCGTTTACCAAGCCTTCATTCTTTAAATCAGTAAACTCCTGCGCATTGAGCAGTTCAATGAGGTTGTAAGCTTTGGTCCAGCCCGTCCAGCCGTCGTAAGAAACCTTGGCTTTTCCCTGGCGACCCTTTTTTGTCGTAATAAGCACTACACCGGCTGACGCCCGGGATCCATAGATGGCTGCGGAAGCGGCATCTTTCAGCACCTCGATGCTTTCAATATCTGCAGGGTTCAAATCACTTAATACGTTGTTGGATGTTGATGTTCCTCCGAAGTCACCGCTGAAGGCAGGCACACCATCAATCACAATTAGCGGTGATGAACTCAAAGAAATAGAATTCACTCCACGAACCCTGATAACTGGTGCGCTACCGATGACACCATTCGGAATATTAATATTTACACCCGCTGCACGACCCGATAATCCTTGTTCAAATGTTTGAATCGGTTGATCGCGAAGTTTGGCGCCACTGATTTGCGCCACGTTACCGGTAATTTCTCTTCGGCGTTGTGTGCCATAGCCAACTACCACTACTTCGTCCATTGATTGGGTGGCAGCCTGCAGGCTCACATTCACACTGGTTTGGTTTGCGATACTTCGTTCCAGCGTGCCCATGCCTGCGTAGCTAAAGACAAGTGTTGTTGCTGATGCAGGCACGGTTAAGGTATACCTTCCATCTCCATCCGTTGTTGTTCCTCCTGTTCCATTTTTAACCTGCACAGAAACACCAACCAGTGGGGCACCGGCATTGTCGGTGACCCTACCCGTAACGGTCTTGTTTTGCGCCAAGAGAGAAATGGAAAAAAGAAGGCCCAGAAAAAGGCTCAGGATTCTTTTCATAATTCTATTTGGGTTTGATGATAAAAAACAGTTTAGCACCATGCAAGCAGCAGCACGGTGGAAAGCCGTAAATGTTAACGGTTTCAAAACTGCGAAGACAGGAAGGCAAATGCATTTGCTGTTTTAGCAAATGCACTAAAAATGCTAGTTATAAAAAACGAAGTATGAATTATGAGTACAACTGAATGAATTCCAAAATGGTCTCTTTCAGCAATGAATAGTGCTAGAGATTATGGATCCACTTTTTGAAATCAGGGGCCGTAAACTGGCTGATGATAATAGCATCTTTCAGGTAATTGTTCTTCACCAGGTATAATTCGATCTTGGAAAATTCTATTGACTTGAATTCTTTAATGGCATTGATGTTGGCAATAACCTGCCGGCTAACGCGGAAGAACATCTTTTCATCCACCTGTTGTTCTATCTGGCTTAGATTATAGTCTAGAAGAAAGCGATTCCCTTCAAAATCCACGGCAAATGTCAGTTTCATTTCAGCATAGAAGAAGGCAATAGACGAAATCGGGACAGACAAGCGGGAGGCTCCCTTCTTCACCACAATCCGCTCTTTCTTCTCCTGCCTCACTTGGCCGGGATTCTGATGATAGAAGTTGATGACCTCCGTGTATTTATTCAACGCATTTCGGAGTTCTTCTTTGTCCAATGGCTTCAGCAGGTAATTCAAACTGTTAGCCTTGAACGATTTGATGGCATATTCATCATAAGCAGTAATAAAGATGACAGGTGTCGTTACTTTCAACTCGTCAAATACTTCAAGAGAAACGCCATCCTTTAATTGAATATCCAATAACATCAGATCCGGTTCGCTGTTTCCCGACAAGTACTTTTTTAGCTCATCCACGCTGCGAACGTGTTCCAAGGCGTCGTACTGAAAGCCAATCTCATCTAACAGGTTGATTAGGTGTTTGGCGGCAATTTGTTCGTCTTCTGCTAGTAGTAGTGTCATACAAAAACTTCTTGGTTAACATTTATTTTTTACAACCAACATGTTGCCGTACTTAAGGCTTTCAATGATATCAATGATAGCCTCGTCATGCTGTTGCAGATCAATAGTTTCTTTTGAGAAATAATAAGCGGACGTCTTTAGAAAGATACCGGTACTATAGGAAAGCGCTGCATGGGTGCAAACGCCTTGCGGCCGGTCATAATTATCATAGTTGGTCAACTTATGTCCATGGTAAATGGGAATTTTGCTGTCCCACCCGTCCCGGGTCGTACCCATTCTATCCTGCTTACTATTTGCGGTGGCTGTTTGGAAATATCTACCCTTTGTTGTGGACCTATTGAAAGAATTACTCTGTGGGTCTCCGTCAGGGGCGAAGGAGATACCAAAAAGGCATAGCAATCCCTTTCTCAAACTAGTATGAAGCAGCGGGTAAATCACCTTGTAAATCTTACAAAACTTATCGTCAGCAAATAGTTATTTTATACAAGCGGATAAATGGCTTGATGCTTTAACCAACACTTCTTTTTTTGTGCTAATGGATTGTCTGATCTCGCATATTTCTCTCTATCTTACCCGCGGAATTAACGCACATGATTGCTTTCGGCCGCCTGCTTCCTTCCTTGCTGAAGGAAAACATCTTTTTCGTTGTTACCGGCACGTTTGCCAGTACGCTATGTGTGCTTTTTTTTGATACCAGGTTTTATAGCATGGTAGAGATCCTCCTGTTGTTTTTCATCATCTTCCTTTCCTTCATTGTTCAATCTTTCCTCGGAAGCCTGCAGCCATTTTTGCAGAGAAGCCACGGGTTGCTGCTCTACCTGAAAAGCCTTGCAGTTAACCTAGCATTGCTGTCCTTTTTCTATGCCTTTCTGTATGCTTCACCAATCGATATCCTCCTAACCCTGAAGTTTTGCCTGCTGGTAACGTTTCTGGGAACGAGCATTTATTTCTTCACCCTTTACCAAAAGCAATTTGAAAGACTCCGGGAAAAAGGAACACCTATCGGTCCGCCCCAAAAGCTACAGCAGGTAAAGGAACTGGAGGTACTGAAGCAGCAGATCGATCCACACTTCATCTTTAATTCCTTTAACACGCTAGCGTTCCTAATCGATCAGGACAAGGACAAAGCCAAACAGTTTTCCGGTAAGCTGGCAAACGTTCATCGCTATATCCTTTTTAATAGCAACGTGAACCTTGTATCGCTTGCTGATGAGATCGGGTTTTCGAAAGATTACGCTTACCTGCAGGAGGTCAGGCATTCCCAAGAAGTACAGATCCAATTCGATCCAATAGATGATGCGGATAATATTTTCATTCTTCCGGTTTCTATACAGGTGTTGATTGAAAATGCTATAAAACATAATACGTTCAGTGAAACCCAGCCGCTCAAAATCCTTATCAGGTGCGAGAACCATCACATCGTTGTGGAAAACAACCGGTATGCAAAGAACTACGACATTCCAAGCAGCAAAATTGGACTTAACAATCTCCGTGACCGTTGCCGCTTAATCCTAGGAAAGGATTTGCAGGTGGAGAAGTCTGAGGCCCTTTTCCGCGTTGCTGTCCCACTACTGACACAGTGAGTCTGAAGCCTGCATTCTTATCTGGGTTTGCAATATGTTAGCGTATCAATCACGTATCGGCCGGAACCCGCCGGTGCAATTCCATACTTGACATAAATTGTCTTTGTAGCAGGATCGTACCGGCTATTATACGATGCATCATAAGGGAAAATGAACCCAAGGCTTCCGGTTCTTGCATTCACTGCAGTAATCTTATTGTTATTATCGAACGTGAAATCAGGTAAAAGATTGGAGATAAAAACAAAAGAACCATTACTAAAGAGAGGCTGGCCGGGATCGAGATAAACCGAATTGTTCCCGGAAGTGGTTACCGCCAAGTCTTGCGCACAATTAAGCGAGAAAGCGCCTGTGAAGGCCGTACCGGGAAGTTCTGCGTATCCCTTCAGCGTGTAGATGCCGTCGTACTTGTTTTTGATAGAGATAAAGACAATGACGTTTTTCGCCACAGAGCTTATTTCGCCTTTGTCCATTTCGGCAATGGATAGACCAATGGCATAGGACTTACCAAGTAGTGCAGACGGACGCACAGCAGCCCTTATCATTACCGAGCGTTCGTTTTGTTTTAAGGTATACAGGTCTTGGGCAAGCGAAAAACCTGCAGCGCTGGCAGCTACATAAGCTGTTCCGTTATCATCGTTGTACTTCGATACAAGGGCGGGATTCACGGTCACTTTCACATGCACCGGTTCTTCCGTTCTTGATCTTGTTCCCAAACGCAGTTCGGTTAAATCTACCTCTACTATATCCGGCGCAAATTCAAGCGTAACGATGCTTCCGTTCTCAGCATCAGTAAATTCAGCTATCACACGGTTCGTATTTGGCTCGATACCGCCAAATACTTCGCTTTTTTTACAGGATGAAAAAGAGAAAGCCAATGTAAACAAGGCAGCGAGGCTCAAAAAGATTTTCGTCATAAGTCAGTTGATTTGTGTAGACCAGTATAAGTTTGGTTTGAAACGGTTGCTCCTTTGCAGGAACAGACAATAAAAATGATGTCGTTGTGGCAGGAAATAAAGCCAATCCAACCAAATCATTAATTATTCTGAACAGAACATTAAAATTCCCGATTGACTGATTCAGCGACATAAGATTGCTAAAACGGGCCTGCTATAAATAAAGAAGCAGCGCTGTACGCTGCTTCTCGACTGATAATTGGTATCTATTATTTCTCGCTTTTATTAAGTTTTTGTGCAAGGGTCATCTGGCCCAGGCCATCTGAATGAACATGGTACCAATGCTTGTCATCTTCCAGGATGATTTCATAGAACAGTTGGTCTTCGGTTGTCAGTTCAGTAATACCAAACACTTTTTTGCCTTTGAATTTTTGCGCCACTTTTACCCGCAGGAAAGGAGCCAGTGTGTTCTCTGAGTAATACCGTGTCGTGCTGAGAAGTTTACCGCCGATGTCATAGCGGATACGGCATTTTACATCATCTTTCTCAAAATAAACTTCATAAGAGTTTTCGTTTTCATACCACTTCGCGTTTTCTACATTCGGATACACCTCACGAAATATTTTTAGAACTTTTTCGCTTACCGGAGTGTTGGCAAAACTGAACGTTGCGGCGCTGATCATAATAAGCAGAAGGAACATCTTTTTCATAACTAAGAATTTATTGGTGAAGGATTCATAGTGGAAAATTAGTACGTCAAAGGACCCATGTAAAGGCAATTGAAGACGAGTGGCAAGAGATAGTTAATAGGCCTTCGTAACATGCGCTTAACACTACCGACAAATCGCCAATTTAAACGATTGAAGAAGGTTGTTTTTATGCTGAATCATAGACCCCGCCGACAGAAAACCGTTGTTAACAATCTGTAAATACGAAGACCTTCGGGGATGAGCGGTAACAGGCAAAAACAAAAATGCCGGCGAACAATATCGCCGGCATTCGTTAGTGTGTTGTTGTATTTATGCAACCTTGGGCTGATGGCGGAAAGGCACCTTTACTAACAAACGATTGGATTCCTGCAGTACAAGCACCTCTTCGTTCAGCAAATGACTGAACCTTGTTTTAACAGCTGCCAGGCCCTGGTTGTTTGGACCGTTCTTATACGGTTTAGGTTTTAAAACATTGGAGACGTTTATATAATTATTCTCCATGCTTATTGTAATTACTAGGGGTTCTTTTTCCGAGAAAAAATTTTGCTTAATAGCATTCTCCAGTAGCATCTGTAAGGTACATGGCGGGATCAAACCTGATGTAGCTCCCTCGTCAATGGTATTCTTTATTTGTATGGCATCATCAAAACGTACCTGTAATAAGAAATAATAATCCTGCACAAATTGGAGCTCATCCGACAACGGCACAAAATCCTTTTGCTTGTTGATCAAAAGATATTTGAACACGTTTGAAAGCTTGTGAACAAACTGGTAAGCCCTGTCTGGCTCATTGCGTACCAGGTAGGAAAGGGAGTTCAGGCAGTTGAACAAAAAATGAGGGTCTAAGTCCTTTTGCACCAAGCTGGCTTCTGCCTGCAATCGCTCATAGTCCAATTGCTGGATCACTTTTGCGTCGATCTCCACTTCAGCACTAAGAAAGATCGTTTCGTAAACCAATGTGAGCATCAGCATAATCATGGCCGTCATGCCGGCAATTTTTATTAAAGGCGCAAAGCTCACCTGTTTCCATACAATCCATTGCCAAAGGCTCGTGGAGATAAAGAAGGCGCCACCACCATATAATCCCGTAACCAGTACCAGGATTGCCAGTTTGAAGTAGACATTTTTCCGCAGGTATTTACGGGCTCGCAGGTAAGCAATCATATTGACTGATCCTTGCCACGTGATGTGGGTAACAAACACAAAAAACACCAACGAAAAAACAAGCTGAGTCAACCCAAGATCTTTCGTATTGAAAAGACCCGTTCCAAAGGGAATCAAAATGCCCAGCACAGGAATCAAGACTGTTTTAAACACTCTATCCTTAATCATACGCCAACAGTTGGTTATTCTCGAAACGTCTTTTTGTAAACCGGCGCCTGAAGCAAGTGAATACGATGGAACATCCGCACATCCAAAGGATGCTTGCATCCAATTAACGCTACACCAAAGTAGTAAAGAGTTAAGCAGTTTCACTAATAAATGACGCCATTTACACAAGAGGTAAGAATGCGCTTTTACACGATTTGCTATGGTCAATGAACGGTTGCAGTTTTTGTCGCTTGTAGGTGTCTTGCATAAGATTTCAGCGCTTCCGGTGCTACTCCATTTTCAACCAATTCATGCTTTTTTATACTTCAGGCAAGTTTCTTAGCGATTCGGTCACATTTCAAAAAATGCTTGGAAAATAGCGGCGAACTTGCGTGTATTCTCATGTGCGGAGGAGTGTTCTCATTGCTCCAACAAAATCTAATTTTAAAAAGCATTCCGGCGGGCAGTTTCTACTGCCTGTCTTTTTTTGTGCCTGCACCAACAAAAAGGCCAGGCTTTTGAGCCTGGCCAGGTTAGCATACCAACATTTATGTGAACCGTCGTTAATTAATAACCGGGGTTTTGTTGCATATTGGGGTTAGCCAGTATCTCGGTCTGCGGAACTGGTAATGCCCATGCCCTGCTGGTAGAAGCCAGTGTGCAATAGTTAGCGCCACCTTGAGTTGTACAGCCTTCTGTACGGCTAACAGTTCTGGTTGTTCTCTTCAGGTCAAAGAAGCGATGACCTTCAATAAACAACTCCTTTCTCCGTTCAGCATGAATGGCTGTTAACAAGGCAGCTCCTGTCTCTGCACCAACAGCAGCACCGCGGGCTGTCCGTAAGGCATTCAGATCAGCAAGTGCCAGGATCTCCTGGTTACTCATAGCACGAGCTTCTGCACGGATAAGGTACATCTCCCCTGTTCGGAATACTTTGTAGTTGGCAACACCATCAGGATTCGTGAGCGCCGTCGTTTTTGCGAAGTATTTATTTGGTACCACAAACGTACCGGCTTCGAGATTGCGAACTGTGAAGTAAGTTGCACGACGAACATCCGATGTAGTATACAGATTACGCAATGAATTGATTGGGCGCCATGACAGCTCATCCTCTGTTTCATCCTTCGGATCGGGTTTGTAAATTTCACGAATCAGTGGTGCATTTCCTGCTTCGTAATTGATAGACCAAATCACTTCTGCCGTACTCGCATCTTGCCAAACCGAAGGAAACTCAGCCTGCGAAGCCAATCCTTTCGCATTGATTACGTAGGTAGCGTATTTGGCAGCACTATCCCACTGTCTTGCGTACAAGTATACTCTCGCAAGCATTGCATTAACCACCAAAGAATCAATATAAGAGCGGTTATCACCTCCCGGCCCTGCAATTGGCTGGATTGATTTATCAACATTGGAAAGAAACGTTTTGGCTGTTCTCAAATCACCAATGATCTTGTTGTACGATTGCTGTACGGATAAACGGGCTGGCTTTTGTTCAATATCAAACGTATCAACATAAGCGATGCCTGGTGTTGTAGAAGCAGGATCATAGTTAGGAGCCCACCATCTGAAAATTTCAAAATGCATGAAAGCTCTCAAGGCTCTTGCCTGACCTTCTATCCGATTGACCTTTCTAGTGTCCGACGCTCTGAAACGTTGCAGGCCGCGAAGCGTAACATTGGCTTGTTGAATCACACCGTAAGCAGCGTTCCAGCCACCACGTACAACACTGTTGTCTGCTGTATAGTTCCAACGAAACATCGTGTTCAGGTTACCTAAGTTCGTTGGACCAGGACGTAAATTATCGCCGGCAATATCAACTGATGAGAGAAAAACACTTCCACCATTTACACCACTGTATAAACTATTTTGCTTTAGGCGCTGGTAAGCACCGGTTAAAGCAAAATCATAATCATCCACATTCGTAAAAAACTCATCGCCTTTTACCGTGTGGGTTGGATCGAGGTCGATCGACTTTTTGCAGGAAACCAACATTGTCCCGCCCAAAGCAAAAACAAGTATATATCTGAAACTCTTTTTCATAAATTCTTTTTTGTCTAATTAAAAACCAACACTGATACCACCGGTGAATGCACGCAAGGCTGGGTACTGGGCACCCGTCAAAACACCAGATGCCACTTCAGGATCGTAACCTTGGAAGTTGTGCCATGTGTACAGGTTCTGACCCTGAACAAACAGGCGAACGCCGCTTAGCTTTAATCGATCTGTCACCGATTTTGGCAAGCTGTAGCTCAGTGTCACGTTACGAAGGCGCAGGAAGTCACCATCCTCTACGAAACGTGTTGTGCTGTATTGGAAGTCACTGGCTGAAGAAGGAATATCGGTAATGTCACCGCGTTGTCTCCATTCACGCAACATAACACGGCTTAAACCCGAATACCAGTATTCAGGGTTTTCTACATCGGCTCTCGCGTTGTTATATACTTGGTGACCGTACTGATAGTTAAACAGAACTGATAGTTCTACTCCTCTAAAATTGAGTGAGGTTCCGAAGCCACCAAAACCTTTCGGATCCAACTGTCCGACAATAACTGCATCGTTAGGATCGTATGTTTCGGTAAGCTTACCATCTTTTGTAAGGTATTGGGCTTCGCCATTTTCAGGGTTTACACCTGCATAGCGAACGATGAAGATACTGTTCAATGCCTCACCAACTTTATTGATGGTAATACCCTGGATGTTTTGATTATTTCCATCCAATGCAAGGATTCTGCTTCGGTTGCCAGTCCAGTTAGCGTTGATATTCCAGGTTAGATTCTTGCCTTTGATTACATCATAATTTAAAGCAATTTCAAGACCTTGGTTCCGCAACTTACCCATGTTTGTTACAATGGAACTAGCACCGCTGGTAGAAGAAAGCTGACGGTTCAGGTACAAACCATTCGTTGTGGCCTGGTAAGCTTCAATAACACCGTTCAGGCGATTATTGAAAAGCGCAAACTCAGCACCGATGTTCAGCGTTTGTCTTCTTTCCCAGGTCAAGCCTGGCTTTTTCAGGTTGACCAAACGTAAACCTGCTACGCCATTGTACGAAACAGATCCAAACTGTTCGAAGGCCTCGTATGAATCGCCAATAGATGAATTACCCGATGAGCCAAAGCTAGCCTTCAGCTTTAAGTTATTCAACGCTGTTTGATTCTTCATGAAATCTTCGGCAGTTACTAACCAACCAAGACCGATACCACCGTAGTTCACGAATTTAAAACCGGGAGCAAGCCTTGAATTACCATCGCGGCGGCCAGTCAGGTTGACAAAATATTTGCCTCTGAAGTCATAGTTACCGATAAAGAAATAGGAGATGTAAGCTTCCTCTGTTTGATCACCGGTAAGGTCAGGGATGAAGTTGTTGGTAGCGTTACCTGGTGTAATACCACCGGCATTCTTCAACGGTCCTAATAAGCCATAACCGGTGTATCCAAACGATGTTGTTTTACGCTTGATGCTCTCCAGGAAAACACCCGCTCCAAAATTGTGATCACCAGCTCGTTTCTCGTAGTTCAGCGAGGTTGTTCCTGTTACCCTTGTGCGGCGCAGATTGCCTTGCGAGAAAGAACCACCACTACCTTGTACAACATCATTTGCATAGGAGTTGATGTCAACATAGTTCTCACTCTGGTTATCGGTAAAGTCAATCCCCCAAAGCGTTCTTGCACTTAATCCTCTTACGAACGGTAGTTTGTATTCGAGGTTTACTGCGCCGATAGCTTTAATTTGTTTGTTTCGGTTTTTCGTCAAGTACAAATCAACCAATGGATTTGGATTCCCACCGGGATCGCCACGATTAAACTCACCATCCGCATCGTAAGGGGTTACATATGGCATAATCCAGCGAAATGCGTTTAACGGTGTAGTAATCACGTTATCGTTTTCTTCTGTACCTGTGAATGCAGAATAACCAACAGATGTGGTTAAACCAATCTTCAAGTTACCGGTGGTGTGATCGATGTTTGCACGACCAGTATAACGATCAAGCAAGGTGGTACGAACCAAGCCTTCCTGTTTGAATATTGAACCGGAAAGGAAAAACCGTGTTCTATCATTACCGCCGGTGGCACTCAGTATGTGTTGTTGTGTTTTGGCCTGGCGGAAGATCGCACCTTCCCAGTCCGCATTCACTTTCGAAAGGCTATCTGCTTCGGCCGGCGTCCAACCAAATGGATTTTTGCCATATACCGGACGATCATAATTCAATTCATAGTCGATATGTTCTGCAGAACTTAAAAGCTTCAATTTGCTTGTCGGCAACGACTGTACACCATACTGGAAATCGTAATTAAAACGCGTTTTGGCATTCTGACCTCTTCTGGTAGTAATGACAATGACACCATTTGCGCCGCGGGAACCATATTGTGCTGTAGCTACCGCATCTTTCAAGATATTATAGCTTTCGATGTCAGCAGGATTGATCCCCTGGAAATCGGCTCCTGTAATTTGGATACCATCAACAATGTAAAGCGGCTCTGTTCCACCTAATACCGATCCACGGCCCCTGATGGTAACAGAAGCTGCCGAACCAGGTTGACCGCTTTGTGATTGAATCAGAACACCGGTAGTTTTACCTTGGAGCAACTGTTCAAATGAAGCAATTGGCTGCAAAGCCACTTCTTGTCCTGATACCCTGCCGACCGATCCGGTGAACTGCCTTCTTGTTTGCGTAGTGTAACCGGTCACTACAACTTCCGTCATAGCATTTTGTGAAGGACGTAGTTCAATAAGTAAATCGGAAAGGCCAGTCGTTCCAACAGCTCTTTCGAGCGTTTGATAGCCTGAGTACGAAATGACCAACGTACTGTTGGCAGGCGCAGAGATGCTGAAATTTCCGGAAGCATCGGTGAACACATTGGTGTTCGTGTTTCTTACATTCACAGTTGCTCCGACCAACGGAACACTGTTTTCCCCTGTTACCTTACCGGTAACTCTCACCTGAGCATAGAGAAGTTGTGCTACACACAACATTCCCATCAAAAAGAGTAGCCTCAATTTTTTCATAAGTGTTGTTTGATTAAAAAAGTGGACAAAAGTAGTGGTGGCGTTCAGTCAGCTTTTTGGTTTTAAAAATGTTTAACAGTGAAGGACAACAAAATGAAACTTTTAAAGAGTCGTTAGCCTCGAAAAAAAACTGAATCATTAAAATTGATTACTCAATCATTTCCGCTAATGTGCTTAAGAGTTGATTGAAGACAACGTATAAAACTTTGTTTTGCTTTGTAAGGGAATTGAAACACCGAATAGCACTTTCTGAGTATTTATGATAGATACTAAAAACAAAAAAAAGGGGCAGTAGCCCCTTTTTTGTTCGATGCAGAATTGATTATTTCCGCAGTGTCGTGTAATACTTACCAAAACTTCCTGCTGAAACATAGGCTTCATATCGTATCGTCAACCGGTTGTCGCAACTGGAAAACGTACCATTACCATCTGCTTTGATCCTTACCTGACCGTACGTAGCATGCATAAACCAATTCTGGTCAGCAATGTTTGTTGAAAAGCCAGCAGGGTTTGCCCAGTTGAGTGTTGCTGTAAACTGGTTAGGCACTCCCCATAAGCCACTCACTTGAACAGTACCTGAATTTCCGGTCGTTGTTCCTGGCGTTAATGTCACTGTATAAGGATTACCATCTGGCTGATTAGTAGTAGCATTATAGTCCTGCGCCGTATAAGTACCAGTAAAAGCAGAAAGCGCCACGTTACAATACTTCTGCATTACAAGGCGATAGGTGTTGTTGTAGTCAGCAACATTCGCATCCCCACCAATGATATTAAACACCAGCGTATCCCTTCTTTCACCAACATAACCCGAAAATAAGCCCTGCACAGTAAGCGAATCAACTGCCTTCCCCGCCGGAATGACAAAGGTTGTTGAACTCAAATTATAATGTGTTCCGGCAGTTGCACCAGTTGGTGATGTCACATTGATTGTAACCTTTGTATCCTGGCTGCGAGGTGTCGTAATGCCAATTGGAATTTTAAACGTCGAATTTGGTGAATTCTGAATAAAAAAATTGCCACTGGTCGCATTTGTAAAATGAACCGTTGGTTCTGTTGTTATAGTATTTGATCCAACATCTCGCCTGCAGGCACCCAGCAAAGAGGCGGTGATTGCAAATAAAGCGATGAAACGATTTGTTCTCATATTTGAATAAGTTTTGTGTGTAACACGAAAGCCTTTCGGCTTTCGTGTTTATTAAATTAATATCCCGGATTTTGAACCATTTTGCGATTAGCCAGCAATTCCTGTTGGGGGACCGGGTAAACAAAGCGATAGTCACCTGCCGCTAAAGTTTGCCACAATGGACTGTCTACATCTGATGCGTTTCGTTGCAGGCTCAGACCTCTGCGCTTTAAATCATAGAAGCGAAATCCTTCAAAGGCTAGCTCCTTAAAGCGTTCAAGCAGGATATCATCAATGGCTGCTGCCTGGCTGGCATAGGTAATGTTAGTATAGCCCGTAATACGTGCAGCTCTAAGCGTGTTGATGTCAGCGGCTGCGCCAGTCAGGTCATTTAACTCAGCACGAGCCTCTGCTCTGATTAAATACATCTCCGCTGTGCGGATGCCTTTCAGATCAACAATACTACCACCACGAGATGACTGGTAAAACTTGCGAACCACGCGTTTGCCACTAACGGTGCCAATGTAGGATGCAGCTCGGATATCACTTGCACTGTATGTGGCAGTTAGTTTATCAGATGGTGAGAATAGAACGCTTCCGTTTGCCTGTGTCCAGTTAGAACCTAACAATGCGTTGTTTTCAAAGCGGGAGCGAAACAGTATTTCGTTTGTATTTGCATCAGTCCAGATACCGCTGAAAGCCGATCCTGAAACCAGTGGCTTAATACCACTGTTGATGACAGTCGTCGCAAAGTCAGCGGCTCGTTGCCACTCTCTCTTGTATAACGCTACTCTTGCCTGGTAAGCCGTGACAGAGATTTGGTTCAAGGCCAGGTCATTATAGCCGGCTGCGGTAGACGCAGGCATCAACGACTTTCCGTCGTTAAGATCCTTTTCCACCTGCCCCATTACTTCCGCCACGGTATTCCGGGCTGGCTCGCAGTCAATACATCTTTGCAGAATAACTGGAATACCAAGTGGATCGGCGGGATCGTAGCGTTTTGCATATCCTTCAAGTAATTCGAAATGCGACATAGCCCGCAAAGCCAAAAGCTGACCCTTGATATAATTGCGCTGTTGTGTTTCCGTTGCATCTACTGGTGATATTTTCTCCAATGCAGTAAGAACACGGTTTGCCATATCAATAGCCTGATAGTATTGTGTAAACATGGCCAACACTTCACCATTGGTTGGGGCCGATGTGTATTGAAGACGGAAACCAAATTGACCGGAACCGCCATTGTCGGGTCCAAACTTAACTTCATCGGACGTTATTGAGTTCGCATAAGTAGCACTCACCCTTCCGGCGGAGTACCGAACATAGACGGTGTTCAATCCTTTTTGCAATGCACTCACACTGTTAAACACCACTTCTTCGGTAACGGTGTCTGTCGGTCGCAGGTCAAGTCCTTTTTTACAACTTACACCTGCCAACGCAACAATTGAGAGAGCTATAAAGAGTTTCTTTTTCATTTAATTGATTGTTTGCGTGTTAAAATCTAATATCAATCCCTGCAGTCAATGCTCTTGGGTTTGGATACTCGGTAGAAGAGATATTGTTATTGTCTTCAGGATCCAAGCCTCTCCACTTTGACCATGTCAGCAGGTTTTGACCCATTACAAAAATTCTTGCTTCAGAGATAAACCTGGTCTTACCCAGCAATGATGATGGGAACGAGTAGCTTAACTGAACGTTGCGCAGGCGCAGCCAGTCTGCTTTTTGGATCAAGCGGGAGCTAAACTGGTTTTGATACAACGGGCTTTGAACGGTAGCCACATCTCCTGGTTTGGTCCAGAACGTATAGCCTGCATCCTGGTTAAGGCCTTGTTGCAGGAAGTTTGGATTTTGCAGGAAGAATTCCATATTGTTGTATCGCGTTGTATTAGCGGCATAGTTAAAAAAGGCTGAAGCTTCGAAGCCTTTAAAGCGTACGGTTGTACCAAAGCCACCAGTGAGAGAAGGTATCGACGTTCCGAACTCCTGAACACGATTATCCTGTGAAAACACAGTCGTAATTTTTCCGTCCTTTGTATAATACAAAGGAGCTCCAGTTGCAGCATCTACACCAGCCCACTTTACATCGTAGTGTGAACTCAGCGGCAAACCTACTGTTACCAGAGAAGTACCCAATTCATATGACTTCGCTTTACCTAAGCTGGTGACTTCATTTTTGTTGTACGCACCATTCGCATTCACCGACCAAGTAAGATTACGGTTGTTGATGATGTCATAATTCAGGTTATACTCAATACCACGGTTGAACATTTCACCGGCGTTAAGATCCTGAGGCGTATACCCGAACCCTGCAGCTGCGGGCAACACAAGACCTACGTAAAGATTACGTGTACGTTTATCGTAAACCTGGATATCTCCATACAAGCGGTTGCGGAAGAAGCCGAATTCAACACCCAAGTTTGATGTCGCTGTGTACTCCCATTGGGCATCTACGTTGCCAAAATTTAATGGAACAATTCCCGTTAATCCAGATGCAAGTGCTGAGTTGGAATTATACAAAGGAAGATAGCCAAAATCTCCCTGCGGGAAGTTCTCGTTGTTTGCAGCTTCACCATAGCTAAATTTCACCCGTAATGTATTCACAGCACCAGCGTTGTTCATGAAGCTTTCACGCATTACATCCCAAACAGCACCAACGCTGAAGAAACCATCAAAGCGGTTTTGCTCAGGAAGGTTTGACGCACCATCGTAGCGGTAACTACCACTCAATGTGTATTTCTGTTTGAACGTGTAGCGTAAGGTTCCGAAAACGGAATTCAGGGCACGCTGGCTTCGGTTACCAACAACTGTCTGAAATAATTGGTTGGTTGCGTTACCTGGCGTAACAGCAGCAATCGTATTTGGACGTAATGTATCTATACCAAAACCTGTTGCGGTAAAGTCTTTTGTATAAGTTCTGATCACTTCGCCGTAAAGAGTTGCATCGATTGAATGGTCGGTTCCGAAATTGTTACGGTAACCAACATAGGCTCGTGCATTTGGCTGAAAGAGACGGAACATATCTTCTGTCATCGATCCGCTGCGAGTACGAACGTTTGTACTTGTGCGGGTATTGAATGGACGCGGATCGTTATAGGTAGAATTGTTTGTTTCGCGGAAATCAACACCAACCACAGTTCCTGCGTAGATCGATTTTGTAAAGTCATAGTTCAGCGACAATGAAGCAACACCCTTCAATTGGTTGTTGTATCGTTTGTCATAAGCTATACGATCAAGCATAGTTGGTGCAAAGAAGGCAAAGCCTTGCCCTACGTTGAACTGCCCGTTTGGAAGTTTAGGTGTAATGTATTGTGGCGTTAACTGCGGAACACCAAATGGGTTGATAAATGCATTGAATCCATTCAGTGGGTTCGCTTCAAGATTGCGCCGAGTGTAACCGATGATGGTAGATAATTGCAGCGTCAGCTTTTCGTCTTTGTAATCGGCATTTGTACGCAGTGTAACACGGTTCATGTTTGTTGGCCTGAGAATACCTTCTTCCTGGTAGTAACCGAGGTTAGCGTAAATTTTTGTCCGACCTTCACCTCCTGAAAACGAAACCTCATTATTCCGGAAAGTACCGCGGTCGAAGAATTCATCAAACCAATCGGTTTTGAGTGCACGAAGGCTATCTAGTTGCCGGTTACCAAATGCAATATCAGCCTGCGTTTTCGGAACAATAACTCCACCTACCACTTTATTTGGATTCTGTGCAGAGTACTGCCATCCCGGTAAGGTTGGAAAGGTGCCCCATTCGGCTAAAGAGTTTGGCAACAACTTCCCGAGGTTTTCCTGCGCAACAAATAATTGGTCAGTGGTCATAGGCTTGTACCCAAATTCAGGTGCAAACTTGACACCGTACTGGCTGCTCACGCCAATCTTCATTTTACCACTTTTACCGCGTTTTGTTGTTACTACAATTACGCCGGCAGCACCGCGGCTACCGTATAAGGCAGCAGCACTCGCATCTTTCAACACGTCAACAGACGCAATGTCATTCGGGTTAATGGTTTGAAAAACACCTGCTTCTACTGGTATCCCGTCAATAACATAAAGCGGTGAACTACCACCTTGTATTGAAGTCGGTCCTCTTACAACCAGGCTTGCTGCAGCTCCTGGCTGTCCGCTACCACTTAAAACGCTTAAGCCAGGTGCACGACCTTGTAACATCTGGTCAAAAGAACCCATTGGCACATTTCGGATAGCTGCTTCACTGACCTTAGCGGCAGCCCCGGAATATTTTGACCGGTCTACATTGCCATAACCGGTTACAACAACCGTTTGTAAATCCCCGGTGCTTATTGCCAACGACACATTCACATTGTTAGATGCACCGAGTGCCACGGTTTGCGTGACAAAGCCAACATTAGAAACCGTCAACAGCCGGCTGCCGGCTGGAACGGAAATGGAAAATGCACCGTCATTATTAGTAACAGTATTGGCACCTGTGCCAGCTACAGAAATGGTTGCACCAGATACTGGCGCACCGTTCGGGTCGGTCACTCTGCCGGTCACAGTCCGGCTTTGTGCAAACAGGAACTGTGCGAGTAGCAACAGCCCTGCAAGAAGAAACAGTCTTCCTTTTTTCATATTTAAGTGTTTGATTAATGAATGGGACAAAAAGCAGTTGGTTGAAGGCCGAGGAGGTCTCCAATCACTAATTTTCCGTTCTGTTTTATTTAGTATTGCAACTCAGACAGCGAATCAAACACTTTTGCGGTATGGGTTTGGAGGGTAAAAACCTCAGTCATAAAAAAAGGAAAACAAAACATTAAAAAGGCAAAACAAATTTTCAGCTCCAAAAACTGGAAAGTCCGTTCGAATAATTCAGGAATTGAAAATTATAATTTGTTGCCTACGATTTTTTGAAAGCACGAATCCAAATTCAACTGGCCATTCCCAATAACTTTACCCCCAAACTAGGTTCATGCAGTATTACCATGCGGCGGATGATTTTGCACTGGAGAATGGTACCACGTTAAAAGGCCTCACCATCGCTTATCACACTTACGGAAGTTTAAATGCGGCCCAAAACAATGTGATCTGGATTTGTCATGCACTGACTGCAAATTCAGATGTGCAGGATTGGTGGCCGGGCATGGTAGGTGAAAACAAAGTCTTTGATACAAACCAGTATTTTATTGTTTGTGCCAACATCCTTGGCTCCTGTTATGGCAGTACCGGGCCCACCTCTTCAACCCCAAGTACTAGTAACCCTTATTTCGATACATTTCCGTTAGTTACGATCCGCGATATGGTGAATGCACATCGTTTGCTACGCGACCATTTACGAATCTCATCAATTCACCTGCTTGTTGGCGGCAGCATGGGTGGTTACCAGGCGTTGGAATGGAGTGTGATGGAGCCAGACCGGATTGAAAACCTTTTTTTACTGGCAACGTCAGCGAAAGAGTCGCCGTGGGGAATTGCAATACACACAGCCCAACGTATGGCAATTGAAACCGATCGCACCTGGAAAACAAAAAGCCCGGATTCTGGTAAAGAAGGACTCAAAACAGCAAGAGCTATCGGCATGCTCACCTACCGGGGTTATGAAGCGTATGAAAAAACACAGGCTGAAACAGATCATGAAAAGGTTGATGACTTTAAAGCTTCCTCCTACATCGTTTACCAGGGAAATAAACTTGCGAACCGGTTTACTGCTTATAGTTATTGGTACCTGACAAAGGCTATGGATACCCATAACATTGCCCGCAAAAGAAGTACGTTAGAAGAAGCCTTACGAGGTATTCAGGCAAAAACGCTTGTGCTCGGCATCACTTCTGACCTGCTTTGCCCTTTGCAGGAACAAAAATTTCTGGCCGAACATATTCCCCATGCTACATTTGTTTCTATCCCCTCTGCTTTTGGACACGACGGCTTCCTCGTAGAAACGGAAGCGATCACGAAGGCATTGTTAGAATGGTGGAAAACGAAATGACCAACACATGAAACATCGCATCACGAAAGCCATCCGCAAACAGATTGACCGCACGAATGAAATGGAACATTCCATGCCATTATTCCTCACCAGCAGTTTTTGTTTTGAAAATGCAGAGGACATGCGGGCTGCTTTTGCCGATGAAACAGATGATAATATATACAGCCGGTTTTCCAATCCAAACGTGCAGGAGTTTGTTGACCGCCTTTGCGTGCTGGAAGGCGCTGAAGCTGGTTTTGCTACAGCATCAGGCATGAGTGCTGTGTTCTCTTCTTTTATGGCTTTATTGAAACAGGGAGATCATCTCCTCTCCTGCAACGCCATCTTCGGAAGCACACATACCGTCATTACGAAATACTTGCCGAAATTCGGAATTGAGCACAGCTATTTTGCTGCCGATAAACCGGAAGAATGGGAGTCAATGGTCCGGCCGAATACGAAAATGATTTACGTAGAGTCGCCAACGAACCCGGGACTTGACATCATCGATTTAGAAGCCATCAGTGCCCTGGCTAAAAAGCATAACATCATCCTGAACGTAGACAACTGCTTTGCAACTCCGGTCTCGCAGCAACCAATTAATTATGGTGCTGACTTAGTTGTTCACTCGGCAACCAAATGGCTCGATGGCCAAGGTCGTGTGCTTGGCGGCGCAGTAGTGGGCAGAAAGGATTTGATCAAAGAAATCTTTTTGTTTTGTCGCAGTACGGGACCCGCACTTTCGCCATTCAATGCATGGGTGCTTAGCAAAAGCATAGAAACGCTGGAGGTGCGGATGGAGCGACATGCATCCAATGCACTTTTCCTTGCGCAGTCGCTGGAAGGACACGAAAAAATTAATTGGGTTAAATATCCCTTCTTGTCTTCTCACCCGCAACATGCCATTGCCAAAAAGCAAATGCGTGATGGTGGCGGCATTGTTTGTTTTGAATTGAAAGGAGGCGTTGAAGCAGGCAGAAAGTTCCTAGATAGTTTGCAGGTCCTTTCGCTAACTGCTAACCTCGGCGATTCAAGAAGCATCGCGTCTCACCCGGCAAGTACTACGCATGCAAAACTTACGGAAGAAGAAAGGCAATCAGTGAGCATCACGCCAGGGCTTATTCGCATTTCAGTTGGCCTGGAACATCGCGAAGACATTCTGGATGACATCCGCAAAGCCCTTGATGCTATTTAGGTTGTTCGGTTTGACTTGACGTAGCGTACTTGTTCCCGATGCGGATCGTCATTCGCCTGAAAAATTTTGCGTATTCCACTACAAAGTTTTCATCCCATTCAAACTGGCCTTGTAACTGCGCAACCGTCGTAGCAAGAATATCGTGTGCTTTTTTTGCATCTTCCTCGTTGTAAAAAACATTTATAAAGCCTGGATACATTGTGTCCCGTACACCAATGCCATGTTGGTAGTAGCGGAACGGCAGGGGCACACGGGGAACCAGAAAATAGCTTGACTCTTTGCTTACCAGTTTGAAATAATCACTGTAGTAAAGCAACATTGAAATCAATCTCTTCCTGATTGCTTCCTCGCTTTCAGAAGTTGCCGGCTTTTTCCGCCACTCATTTGCTTCAGCTGTCATCAACTTCATCGCAGTGGTATCGTCATCCAGCTTTTTCACGTGCCAGACAACTTTGATTTTTTCATTTTCCAATGGAAGAATTTGCCTCAACTGGAGCGTATCGTTCGCAAACTTTTCAAACTTCGCTACAAAAGGATTAAAACCCTTTCCTCCTTCCTGGATCCGGAAGTCATCTTCGTTCAACATCCATTTACCTTTTCGCTGAAACAGGCTGTCAATTTCAATCATGTCACCGTTTTCTTTCAGCGTCAGCAATTTCAGTCCAAACAGGTTCACAACTGAGTCCTGGTATTTCTTGTAAACATCCCGCTGGCTCCGCGTTGTCAGTTGATGATCGGGGTAAAGCACAAGCCAATTGCCCGCAAGTTGGTCAGAAGTGCTTTGCTTCTCTTCGCTACAAGCAACTGATAAAACCATTAACCACACAAGAAAAAAATAGATAGATCTCATACCTGATTACACGAATTGAATTTTTATTTTTTACCCTCCTGGATCTTCTCCCAGGCTTCACGAGTTAATGCCAGCAGTTTCTTTTCCGCTGCCGTCCAAATGGAAATATAATTTTGGGAGACCACGATGTGTTGCTTCCAGTTTGTCAAATTCTGGTAGAGCATTAACGTACAGATGTCAGTTGGTGTCATCAGTTCTCCCAGCTCAGGTAGATGGCTATGCATCGCTCCAATGGATTCCCCTTCTTCCTCGTTGCCATATTTAATGGGGATTAGGCTTCGATGAAGTGCCTTCTTCGCCAGCAACTGATTATCATTGTCGAATGTTAGTAGGTAGTCATTCCCAAACATGACAACACCTTTTTGCGAGGTGCCCGTCAGCACATAAACTTTTTTCTCGTTTTTATCAACCAACGGCACAATATTGAAATTGGTGTTTTTGTAATAGCGGAAGAACGAATCAGTTTGCACCATACCGGCGGCTGCTTTTCGCAACAAATACATGTCCTTTTCAAAAGCAGTAAAATCCCGGGGTGTACCATCGGCAACTGCTTTATCAAGACTATACGATTCGTCAAAACTAATTGTAGCTAATACCTTTGGCTGCTCGGCTTTTGAATAGAATATGCAGTGTGTGCCTTTTGCATCCTCGTAAGAAAAATAAGCGCTGAAGTTTTCGCGGTGCTGCGGGAACTTTTCGAGAAAAATGTCGGTTCCATGCCAGGAGGCCATCTCTGAACGGTATAGCTTCTTGCCTTCTGCTTCTATTTCTTTGCTTTGGTTTTGTAGATCTTCCTGGCCGAACAATGCAAGATGTACGGTGACGAAGAAGAGAGTAGCAAAAATTCTCATGTTGTTAGTTTTGGATCAAAAAGATAAAGAAGAAAACAATAGCAAATAAAAGAAAAACCTTCCTGAGCGGAAGGTTTCACAACATCGACGATTACATTTAATTACTTGCCGCTCTCGTCCACGTTTGTAAAATCTCTGTATTAGCAGGACTCATTGTCCGAACCCGGATTTCATTGTTATTTAAGACTGTGATGGTAGCTGCTTTGTAAGATGGACTGCCGGTGCAAGCATTCACCAACACTTCTGTAACAAATCCGCCACTCTGATCTGATTTTACAGATCGCCAAAAAGCATCCCGTTCGCGAACACAATATGCATTATTTGTAGGAATGGTTCTTACCGTAGCATCGGAAAAACCGGGCACGACACTCACCACGGTGCCTTCCATGTTGCGGTTATCGGTTGAAGAAGTTAACTGCCATTGACCATTTAAAGAGAATACACCACCGCTGGTATTTGTAGGGAGTGTTTTCAAGGTATCGCATTGTGTAAAAATGACTAGTATTGCAGCCATCAGGGCAAACAGGGATCTTTTCATATAGTAAGGTTTGTGTTGCTTGTTCATTTACTATGCCAAACTCCGTTACATGAAGATTGCGTTCTGGTCGGTAGGAAAAGCACACGAAGGGTATGTGAGAGAAGGAATTGACGATTTCACCAAACGGGTTTCGAAATATTTCCCCGTGCAATGGCAGGTTATACCGGTGCCGAAGAATGCTGCGGCATTGTCAGAAGCTGAGTTGAAGAAAAAGGAAGGCGAGGTTATTTTACAGTTACTGAAAGATGATGATTACCTCGTAGCACTGGATGAGCGAGGCAAAGAATTGACGTCGGAAGGTTTGGCACAATTCATTCAACAAAGGGCTAATGAAAGCCGCAAACAGATTGTGTTTTTAATTGGCGGTGCTTTTGGATTGGATGAGCAGGTGTTAAAGGCGGCAAAGTATAAATGGTCACTATCACAGCTTACCTTCCCGCATCACCTGGTGCGATTGATCTTAGCCGAGCAAGTTTACCGTGCCTGTACTATTTTGCAAAACGAAAAGTATCATCATCGCTGAGAAAGAATTTTAGAGGAGCTTTAATCACGAATTGATTTATGGAATTAACGATCACTCTTATCATTGTCATCATTACATCAATTATCTCTGTCAGTGCATTCAACAATCAGAAGATGATGGATGATTTAATTTTTTATCCGCCGGCAGTTACACGCCGCAACCAGTTCTATCGTTTTTTTACCTGCGGATTGATTCATGCCGACTGGGGACATCTGATCTTTAATATGCTAGCCCTTTACCTTTTTGGGAAAGGTGTAGAAGAAGGATTTGTGGCTTTCTTCGGAAAGTCGGGCCGCTATGTGTACTTGCTGATGTATGTTACTGCATTGCTCGTCTCGCTGCTGCCTACCTATTTCAAGAACAAGGAAAACTACCACTACAGAAGCCTTGGAGCATCTGGTGCGGTAAGCGCCGTGATCTTTGCTGGTCTGATGTTAGCGCCGGAGACAGAAGTCGTGATTATATTCCTTCCTTTCTTTCCGATACCCGGTTTCATATTCGCTCCATTGTACTTACTCATCTCTGCCTATCTCGACAAAAGAGGAAGAGATAACATCAACCACTCAGCACATATTTGGGGCGCACTTTATGGATTGGCCTTTGTTATTGTAGCAGGCCGGGTGATTGACTATAATGTTGTGGAATTTGGTTTAGAGCGGATTAAACTTTACATGCAGTCTAGAGGCTGGATAAGCTGATGTGAAGCACTTCTTTTGTGGCATCAGTGATTTTGAATCGATCATCTATGCGATTGCCAACGATCCAGATGATGCGTTTGTGCGACTCTACCACCCAAACTTTTTCTTTCTCTGTTTTTGAAAGTTTTTGGTCAATGAAGAAGCGGGCAAGCTTTTTCTTTTTACGCATACCTAGCGGGTAAAAATAATCACCCGCCTTCCACTTGCGGAGTACTAACGGGAATTGAAGTTCTTTTGCATCCAGCTGCGCTACCATTTGATCTTTGCTCAACTTGAACCCTTCTATTTGCGTCTGTTTAATTCGCAGTTGTTGGTCTCCAAACTGAACAACTTCCTGTTCTCTATCAATAACAAACGTTTGCGCCGTAGTGGCCGACGGTGCTATGATAAACCAGGCACGATGCCGAATGATTCGGAACTTCTCATTCATGATATACTTGCCTGAATCAGCGTCCGCCAGCTTGATGACTTCTTCCACCATTTTTTCGCTGAATCCAAAATCCCTGATCACTTCATAAATCAGCGAAGTGTCTTTGTACTTCATCAGCTTCAGCACTGGTATATGAACCTCCTCGCCTTTTACTTCACAAACCTTCTTCTTTAAGCTTTCAATCATCCCGTTATACAATGCAGTTGTTTCCCGGAGGCGTTTGATGTTGTTCAGTAAATTCTCCTCTACTTTTGGAAACACAGTCTTCAATTGCGGAATGATCTCATTACGGAAAAAATTACGTGTGTACTTGTTGGATGAATTTGAAGAATCTTCCACCCATGAAAGTTGATTAGCTGATGCATATGCTTCAATCTCGCTTCGCCTCATTGCTAACATTGGCCGAAAGCAACGATGGCCAATCTTTTCTTCCGGCATCCCAGCCAATCCTTCCAAACCTGTCCCGCGAAAGAAGTTCATTAGCAGCGTTTCAATGTTATCATCGGCGTGATGAGCCAGCAGCGTCGCATCAAAACCATTTTCCTCTCTTAATTTATCAAACCAGGCATAACGCAGTTCTCTTGCAGCTTCCTGTGTAGACAAACGTTTTTCCGCAGCATATTCCGATGTATTAAATGCGGCAACAAACACCGCTACACCATATCTCTCACCAAGACCTCTTACAAAAGCCTCATCACGATCACTCTCCTCACCTCTTAATCCAAAATTGCAATGGGCAATGGAAAAGGCCAGTCCTGCTTGTTTGCTTAACTCACATAGAACAACTGAATCTACGCCGCCGCTGACAGCAAGTAAAACTTTTCTATTTGTGGTATGATGCTTCCGAAGAGAATCTGTGAATGCGGACAATAATTTCATGATCAATGCATGTCTGTATGCCAACAAAGAAACAAATGTATTTTTGGTTGATGCATCCAAATAAAAGAATAGAATGGAGTTGCAGAATACTTCTTTCCGTTCATTTGCTCCTGGCGGCTTCGGGTTATATTATAGAATGGCAAACAAATTACCAATTGAGCTCTCCTTTGATTCCTAAAACTACAATTTGGCAAATAACTGCGTCTTGGTATAAACCCTGTCTTGTATTATCGCTTAGCTTATCGGTTTCAATGTGGCTTTATTTCTTGCGAAGAAATCTGCTGTCCATTATCATCAGCGCCACTTCAATTGTAGTGTTTGAAATATGGAACGTATTTTTTAATTACTAACAGTCTTAATAAATCAAATCTTCATAAGCCGCCTGCAATTCATTGTACGCATGGTTGTCCCGCAGTTCCTTAGCTACCTGCAGCCCCTTTTCATAACAGGCCACTGCTTTCTCCCGTTCATCCATTCGCTCCAACAACTTGGCCAGGTGGTAATAAGACCCAACATAGTTCTCATCCCTCGCCAGCAAAGCTTCAAATTCCTTTCGTGCCTCCTCGTCCCTGTTCAGCTTCACATACTCTAATGCCAGTGCATGCTGCACAAAACTATCGGCCGGGTTTTGCGCCAAAAACGCCTTCAACTTTTCAATTCGCTCCATGTTTTTCTTTGGGATGCTTTGCGCTTATATTTGCAAACAATTCTCATAGTTGCATAAGCAACTAATTAAATCTATCTCTAAATTAGCTGTATGAAAATTCTGGTTTGTATAAGCAAAACACCTGATACGACGGCAAAAATAGCGTTCACTGATAACAACACGAAATTCGCGGAAGCGGGTGTGCAGTGGATCATCAACCCCTACGACGAATGGTATGCTTTAGTACGTGCCATTGAACTGAAAGAGGCTGATGCTTCTAACACAATTCACCTTGTTACGGTTGGCGGTGCCGATGCAGAACCTATCATTCGCAAGGCACTTGCACTTGGTGGCGACGAAGCCATACGCATCAATACGGAACCGACCGAGAGCTATTTCGTAGCTGCGCAGATTGCCGAAATCGCTAAGGGTTATGACCTGGTATTGTTAGGAAAAGAAACCATCGATTATAACGGCGGTGCTGTAGGCGGCATGCTGGCTGAAATGTTAGACCTTCCTTTCGTGGCCAATGCTACGAACCTGCAGATTGCCGGAACAACAGCTACTGTGAAAAGAGAGATAGAAGGTGGTGAAGAAACACTTGAAGTTGCCTTGCCGTTGGTAGTCAGTTGCCAAAAAGGAATGGCCGAAGCCCGCATTCCAAACATGCGTGGCATCATGGCTGCCCGTACTAAGCCATTGAAAGTAGTTGAGCCAACTTCGGCAGAAGCCCTCACACAATACACCGAGTTCCAGTTGCCACCAGCAAAGGCCGGCGTGAAACTGGTTTCTCCTGATAATGTGGAAGACTTGGTGAGAATGCTGCACGAGGAAGCGAGAGCCCTATAACCCTGGTCTTATTAGGTGAGACTCAGGTTCAGCAAACCTTTTAATTGCATTTAGTTCTTTAAAATATGGTTGATAATGATGTGACCAGCAGCAGTGCTTCTATTTAGCTTCCGTTGCGTCGCACTCTTCAACGTTCAGAACAATACTGAACAATAGAAAATTTACGATTTGTAAATCTGGTTTGCAGTACGGGCTCAACCCCTAACTCCAAACACAAAACCCAAACTCCATGAGTGTTTTAATTTTTGTTGATCAACTCGACGGACATATAAAAAAGGCTTCTCACGAAGCCCTGACCTACGGTTCTAAAATTGCCGAGCAACTCGGCACGACTTCCGAAGCTGTCGTGCTGGGCGCTGTGAACGAAGACTTGGCTGCCCTAGGCCAGCATGGCGTAAAGAAAGTGCACCATGTGCAGAACGATGGTTTAAAACAATTCGATTCACAGGTATACACAAAAATCATTGCCCAGGTTGCCGAGCAAACCGGTGCCAAGGTGGTTGTCTTTTCGAATAACTCCAGCGGTAAGGCCCTAGCACCACGGGTGGCTGTTCGCCTGAAAGCAGGATTAGCTTCGGGAGCAACTGCACTGCCTGATACCAGCAATGGATTTGTTGTTCGTAAGAACGTTTTTTCCGGTAAGGCTATCGCTAATGTGGCTACCAAATCCGACATCAAGGTTATTTCTCTGAACGTAAATGCTTACACGATTGTAACAGGTGAAGGCACGGCGGAAGTCGTTCCGTTCAACGCAACCGTAGATGCACCAAAAATGAAGACAGTTGATAGCACCAAAACAAGTGGCAAGGTTGCCCTGACGGAAGCTGACATCGTGGTGAGTGCTGGTCGTGGATTGAAAGGCCCTGAAAATTGGAAAATGGTAGAAGAACTGGCAGACGAGTTAGGCGCAGCCCTTGCTTGCAGCCGGCCTGTTGCTGATGCGCATTGGCGTCCGCACAACGAACACGTTGGACAAACCGGTGTGGCCATTGCACCGAATCTTTATATCGCCATCGGTATCAGCGGAGCCATTCAGCACCTGGCAGGTGTAAACCGCAGCAAAACCATTGTCGTGATCAATAAAGACTCGGAGGCACCTTTCTTCAAAGCGGCCGATTATGGAATTGTCGGCGATGCGTTTGAGATCATTCCAAAGTTCACGGAAGCAGTGAAAAAGATCAAGGGGCACTAATTATAAATTTCTTTTCTTCGTAAGCAGGATGGTTTCATCCTGCTTTTTTTATGAGAATTCTTTACATCTTACTACTGCTTGTTATTTCTTCTTCCCTTTTTGCGCAAGCACCTTTCGAAGGCAAAATCCGTTACACCGTTACCACTTATGATAAATCCGGAAACGGCATTATGACCATTTACTTTGGAAAGCCCGGCATGCGCCTTGAGTTCACAGAAGAGAAAAGGCCTGAATTTATCCAGGAAGTACTCATCATCAACTTCGATTCGGGAAGTATTTTCACGCTGCGTCCATCAAAAAATTATAAATCATCGCCATTAAAAAAGAAAGCACGGCCGCCATTGCCCGAAGCAAAAGAGATTGCCGGTTTTAAAATCAGCCCTGTTTCAATAGAAAGTGCTGGTTTAACCGGAGACATGGCTGGCATTTTCGGGTCGTCGGTTCTTTATGCTGCAGAGGATCTTCTTTACACGATTCCTGATTCATACGCCGCCACACCTGAACTATTAATGATCAACAAGGGCAAAATTGTTCTGGGTGGAGATTTTTATTTTCCAAATTACCCTGCAGATGATTGGCCGGTTGATAAGAAGAAAGATTCTGCTGCGGAGCAACACAAGGTTTTTTCCGTTCGGGCCAATGAAGTTATTCGCCAGCCAATTGATCCTTCGTTGTTCGTCATCCCCGCTGATTACGCCAAGGAATCATTTGACTATTTTACAGATTCGACAACAGTTGATACGACAGCTTTTTACCCAAGCGCCGACACAGCCTACCCGAATACAACGTACCCAGTTTCACCCTCGCCCAAAAAGAGTAAAAAGCCAACAAAAAAGAACCCCACAAAAACGAAACAACAAGCCACTCGCCGCAAAAATGACTAAGGCATTCTATTTGCCTGTGATTGCTTAATTTTGGCCGAATTTGGATACGGAGCAAGCTTGATATGAAAAAAATAGAACTGGAAATTGTGGCCCTTTCTCATAGTATTACACAAACGCATTCTTATGCTGTGGTATTAGGTGAGGTTAATGGCCTGAGAAGATTACCGATTGTGATAGGCGGGTTTGAAGCACAGGCAATAGCAGTAGCATTGGAAAAAATGCAACCAAGCCGTCCGCTTACCCACGACCTGATGAAAAACTTCATGACAGCTTTCAATATTGAACTGCATGAGATCATTATCTCCGATTTACAAGAGGGCATTTTCTATTCGAAGCTGATCTGCTCCTCCGATCACGACACAATTGAAATCGACAGTCGCACCTCGGATGCATTAGCGCTGGCTGTTCGGTTTGGTTGCCCGGTTTATACCTACGAACACATCTTGGAAAGCGCCGGCATTTTAATGGAAGACACTGGCGGCAGCAAAAAGAAAAAGACCTCTACAGTTACTTCTCATGAAGAACACGGCGGTGGAAAGGATGACCTGAAAAGCCTGTCGCTGGAGGATCTGAACACGCTGCTAAATGAAGTTTTGGAGCAGGAAGATTATATCCGTGCCATCGCTATTCGCGACGAGATCAACAGCCGTAGCAAAGGCAAATAATTGTCTGAACCATGATTTATGGGATTTTAAGGATTGACAGGAAATTGTTTTCAGCCCAATCCAAATGCACAGATTAATCCCGCTTCAATGATTATTTTTCCCAATTGCAAAATCAATCTTGGGTTACACATTCTCCGGAAAAGGGACGATGGCTTCCATGATTTGGAAACAATCTTCTACCCTATTCCTCTTCGGGACGGACTGGAAATCATTCAGCACCCAAACCCCGTAACAGACATTGAGTATAGCTCTTCAGGCTTGTCTGTTGAAGGAAACACATCAGATAATATCTGCGTAAAGGCGTACCGGCTACTCAAGCAGGATTTCCCTGACCTGCCCGCTGTAAAGATGCATCTGCACAAGGTCATTCCCATGGGAGCAGGACTGGGTGGCGGAAGCGCTGACGGCGCATTTACGCTGCTGTTGCTCAATCGTAAATTCAATCTTGGCTTACAGGAACAGGAGTTAATTAATTATGCCCTGCAATTAGGAAGTGACTGCCCATTCTTCATCAAAAACAGGCCTTGTTTTGCAACCGGTCGCGGTGAACACTTGGAGGAAATTCCGCTTGATCTGTCTGCTTACAAATTTGTGCTCGTCAACCCAGTCATTCATATCAACACCGGTTGGGCTTTTTCGCAACTCGTTCCTAATTCTACACAACGATCTCTGAAAGATATCATCAAAACACCGGTTGGAAATTGGAAGGATGAACTGAAAAACGATTTTGAGAAGCCCATTTTACTGAAGCATCCTGAGATCGGTCATTGCATCGACACTCTTTATAAAGCCGGAGCCATTTATGCTGCTATGACGGGCAGTGGTTCGACCGTATATGGCCTGTTTCCTGCTGATTCCACCCCGCACTTCTCCTTCCCTGCGCATTATTTTGTGAAAATTCTCTGGCCCCACCTGCCTCTTCTTTAGCAAGACAGTACATTTGCGGCCTGATGGAGATTTATAAAGACTTTTCGTTTGATTCTGCGCACTTCTTACCTCATGTTCCTGATGGCCACAAATGCAAAAACATGCATGGCCATACCTACAAACTGCGGGTGGTAGTGAAAGGAAAACCTGATCCGCATTTAGGGTGGATCATGGATTTTAAAGAATTGAAGGACATTGTCAATCCGTTGATTGATCAGTTAGACCATAAACTGATCAACGATGTTCCGGGATTGGAAAATCCTACGGCAGAAAACATCACGATTTGGATTTGGAATCGCATTAAGCCGTTGCTGGCAAATCTCAGCAGGATCGAGTTATATGAAACGCCAACTACAGGTGTGATTTATACTGGCGATTAAGTATTAAGTTCAGCTAACAGCTCTTGGAGATCGAGTGCTTCAGTCACCATCTGCAGGTTTCCATTTTCATCCAAGGGCCATTCTTCTTTCGGACGATCCCAATAAAGTTCCACTCCGTTTCCATCAGGATCATTCAGGTAAATGGCATGTGACACGCCATGGTCGGAAGCACCCGTCAGCGGATACTTTGCTTCGAAAAGACGATTCACCACAACAGCTAAATCTTTTCGGGTCGGATACAAAATTGCAGTATGAAACAAACCAGCCGACCGCACTGGAGCCGGCGCAGCACCCTTGCTGTACCAGGTATTCAGGCCAATGTGATGATGATAACCTCCTGCTGACAAGAACACAGCGCTGCTGCCATACCGTTGAGTGATTTCGAAACCCAAGATATCACGGTAGAAGCTCAACGCCCTTTCAAGGTCCGCCACTTTCAGATGCACATGTCCTATTTTGGTTTCCGCCGGAATTTTATAGTCCATCCTTCGTATGTTTGTGTTCAGCAAATTATGTATTCTTCTACTTTTCTTTCCGCCAATCTTGACCTGCTCAATCACTGAGTACAGGTATCCTATTTGCTGATTTTCTGTTTAGAATTTTATCACTTTACAAACCTATTTTATGCTGACTACCCCCGTAGCACATGACATGCAATACTATCTTGAATTAGAAGAAAAATTTGGCGCACATAACTATCATCCGTTGCCTGTTGTATTAAATAAAGGCGAAGGTGTTTTCCTGTGGGATGTGGAAGGAAATCGATATTATGATTTTTTGAGTGGCTACTCTGCCGTTAACCAGGGCCATTGCCATCCCAAGATTGTATCTGCTTTAGTAGAACAGGCGCAGAGACTGACATTAACCAGCCGGGCATTTCATAGTGATTTGCTTGGAGAATATGCAGCTTACATCACTAAGTTCTTTGGCTACCAAAAGGTTTTGCCAATGAACACCGGTGTAGAAGCAGTAGAAACAGCCATTAAACTTGCCCGGAGATGGGGTTATAAAATCAAGGGCATTAAACAAGGCGAGGCAAAGATCATTGTTTGCGAAGGGAACTTTCATGGCCGCACGTCCACTGTTATTTCGTTTAGCAGCGATCCTTCCGCCAAAGCTGATTTTGGTCCTTATATGCCGGGCTTTCAAGCCATTCCTTATAACGATCTAGGAGCTTTGAAAACTGCATTGCAGGACGAATCCGTAGCAGGATTTTTAGTTGAACCGATCCAGGGTGAAGCTGGTGTAGTTGTGCCGGATGAAGGCTATCTGTCGGAAGCATACCGGCTGTGCAAAGAAGCAAACGTATTATTTATTGCAGACGAAATTCAAACAGGATTAGCCCGTACGGGAAGAATGCTGGCCTGTGACCATGAAGATGTGCAACCAGACATCCTCATTCTTGGTAAAGCCTTAAGCGGTGGCGTGTTGCCAGTCAGCGCAGTATTATCTAACGATGAAATCATGCTGACAATTCAACCCGGTGAACATGGCTCTACCTATGGTGGTAATCCACTGGCCTGCAAGGTTGCCATCGCAGCATTGGAGGTATTACGGGAGGAAAACCTGCAACAAAACGCAGCTGAATTAGGAAACTATTTCCGAAAAAGGATTCAAGAGTTAAACTCTCCATTTATCAAGTTGGTTCGAGGCAAAGGACTATTGAATGCAATTGTCATTGAGCACAAAAACAAAGAAGCAGCCTGGGACCTGTGCGTTGAGCTTAAGGAAAACGGTCTGCTTGCTAAGCCAACCCATGGCGATAAAATCAGGTTGGCACCACCACTGGTGATCACAAAAGAGCAAATAGATGAATGCGTAGGCATATTGGAAAAAAGCCTAAGTGTTCTCAACGGCAAGTAATGCTTTTTTAATAAAAGAAAAATCCCGCTCCAATGAGCAGGATTTTTCTTTTACGATCAAGAATCAGCAGTTATTCTTTTACGAATTTGCCGCTAAGGGTTTGGCATCCGCTGTCACAAGTAACCTTAATGAGGTAAGAGCCTTGTGCAAAACCGGTCACAT
>Ga0164290_1001169_pt1 | contig 48528 bp, 42 predicted proteins | sample Micstemetagenome_FD_108782 | JGI IMG/M metagenome (GOLD analysis project Ga0164290, IMG submission 108782) | Contaminated culture microbial community from soil near Moab, Utah, USA - Microcoleus steenstrupii SON62 (Illumina Assembly) | ecosystem: Environmental > Terrestrial > Soil > Soil crust...
CTGCGACCTCTTCAAGCTCCAAGACGCTGCCGACGATATCGTCCGACCGCTCCAGGACCGCCCCGTCCGAGTCGACCGCGAGACCCTCACCCTCGGCTACGCCGGTGTCTACTCATCCTTCCTACGCCACGCCGAGATCGCCGCCGAACGATACGGCGTCGACGTTCGCGACCTCCTCATGGAATGCGGCCGGCGCCGCCTCGTCGGCGGCCAGGAAGACATGATCTACGACATCGCTCTCACGATCGTTGCCGATCGAGCCGAGTAGCCCGGCCGAACCGGGTGCCAGTAGAGACCATGATCATCACGGCGCCAGCGCGGCCACCGACTCGCGCTTATCCGTGCGTCTGCCGCGCCAGGTCGATCACCCGCGCCCAACGCAGCCGCGCGGTTCGCGCGTTGGTCGTGGCCCCCGTCGAGCCGCGCGGTCAGGTCGAGCCACCCGTCATCCGTCAGCGTGGCGTCCCTCCACTGGACACCACCGATCCAGTTCGGAAACAGGCCGACCTCGACGTGGTGAGCGATCCGGCCGTCCACGACCTCGAAACGCCCTGAGTACGCGAGCATGGAGGAGTAGGCCCTCGTCTTCGTCGATCCGGGCGGTGTGTCGATGAGCGAGAGTCGCCTGGGCAACAGGCCTGGCGAGCATTGCCGGACGCGCATCCCTTCATGCTGGACAGCGCGTTAGCCAAGTTCTGGGACTGAGCCTCAGAACCGGACGGCGCGTCCATCGACGGCGATCTGCTGCGTGGTCCTTGCATTGCGGTCGTTATGCCCTAGCATCCTCTTAATCGATATGTGTATCGAATCTACAGTAACCCGCCGGACGCGCGCGTTGCATCAGATCGATGCCCTCCTGTCCGCTTCGGAATGAGGTCCAGTAGTTCATGATTCGTCACCCGTCCTATTACGCGGAGGGTCGGTGGGTCGATCCGAGCACCGACAAGCTGATCGAGATTGTCTCGCCACACGCCGAAAGCGTGGTCGGCGCCGTCCCTGACGCGGCTCCCGAAGACGTTGACAGAGCCGTCCGTTCGGCGCGTTGCGCGCTCGAGAACGGCTGGGCGTCGACGTCGCCTGCGGAACGAAGCGCACTGATCTCGGCCCTGGCGCGCGAGCTGGAAAGTCGAGCGGATGAGATCGCGCGTCTGCAGGTGCTCGAGATGGGCTGTCCCGTGGGCCAGGTCAGGCCGGTGATGGTGGACCCCGCAGTCGCTCTACTGGACTATTACGCCCGCCTCGCGGCCAACTACGAAGCGGACGAGCGTCGGGTCGGTGACGGAGGTATTGCCAGTTTGGTCCGTCGAAAGCCGGTGGGCGTCGTGGCCGGCATCATCCCGTGGAACGCGCCGAGCTACCTGACCATGCTAAAGCTCGGACCTGCGCTGGTCACTGGATGTTCCATCGTCATCAAGTCGGCCCCGGAGGCACCGCTGTCGCTCTATCCGCTGGCCGAGGCCGCGATGGCCGTCGGTCTCCCAGCTGGCGTCCTCAACGTCGTGCCTGGCGGTCGTGAGGCGGGCGAATACCTTGTCAACCACCCGAGTGTCGACAAGGTCTCGTTCACCGGATCTGTCGCGACAGGTCGACGGATCGCCGAGCGCGCGGGTCAACGGCTGATGCCCGTGACCTTGGAGCTCGGCGGGAAGTCCGCGGCGATCGTGCTGGATGACGCCGACCTAGCAACGACGGTTAATGGCCTCGCGTTGAACTGCTTTGTCAACAGCGGCCAAGTATGTGGGGTTGATTCGCGGGTCCTCGTACCTAGGTCGCGAGCGGCTGAGTTCACCGAGGCTCTCGCGGGCATGGTGGACGCCTTGCCGGTCGGAGATCCGTTCGACCCCGCGACGGTGATCGGGCCAATGGTCAGCCAGCGGCAGCGCGACAAGGTGCTGGAGTACATCCGGACCGGCGTTTCGGAAGGTGCTCGACTGGTGACCGGCGGCGGACGTCCGGATGATCAGCCGAGGGGCTGGTACGTCAATCCGACACTATTCGACCACGTACGACCGGAGATGGTGATCGCACAGGAGGAGATTTTCGGTCCAGTCGTCTCGATCATCGCGTACGACGACGAGAACGAGGCACTTGCTATCGCCAACGGCACGGACTACGGATTGGCTGGCTCCATCTGGACCGCGGACGTCGACCGCGCGGTAGCGCTGTCTTCGAAGGTCGAGACAGGAATTCTCGCGATCAATGGCTTCGGCTGTCAGTTCAGCACTCCCTTTGGCGGAGTGAAGTCGAGCGGGCTCGGCCGCGAAATGGGGCCCGAGAGCTTGGAGGCCTACATCCAGTACCAGTCGGTGTTGCTCCCCGCGACGCCGATCACGAGTTGATCAACGTGCACAACGACAGAGAGGCAGAGAAGATGGGACCTTTGGCGCGTCGCGTTCAGGAGTTGTTCGACAGCGGATTTGATGCCGACGACATGCGGGCGTACCTGGATGGCTTCACCGTCGACTGCGAGGTGGATGCGCTGGGGGTACGCCTCGAGGGGCGGTCCCAGTTCGAATCTCTCCTGAAAGTGTTTCGGGCGGCATTCAGCGACAACAAGCACACCCTCGTGGCGTCGGTCGAGGAAGGTGCCTGCGTAGCCGTCGAACTGGTGTGGACCGCGACCCACACGGGCCCACTGACTCTGGGGGGTCAGACGATCGAGGCGACTGGGCGGAGCCTGGAGTGGACTGTTTGTGAGTGGGATTGGTTCGCCGACGGTCAGATCGCACGCAGCCACATCTACGCGGACCAAGCCGCTCTGCTGACCCAGTTGAAGGGGGAGGCGCGATGAGCGCGTGGTTCGAGAACAAGGTCGCCTTCATCACCGGGGTCGCCCGCGCCCAAGGGCGTGAGCATGCCGTGCGACTGGCGAAGGAAGGCGTCGACATCATCGGCGTCGACCTCTGTGAGGACGTGGCCTCTGTCCCGTATCCCTTGGCGACGAAGGACGATCTCGCCGAGACTGTTCGGCTGGTGGAGGCCGAGGGCCGTCGCATCGTCACGTCCGTGACTGACGTGAGAGACCTGGCGGCGATGAAGAATGCGGTGAACGACGGCGTCCGAGCCCTGGGTGGCAGGCTGGACTTCGTCCTGGCCAACGCCGGCGTCGCCTCGCTCGCCGACATGGACGAGGCGGGGGGCGCTCAAGCTTGGAGCGATGTCATCGACATCAATCTGACCGGGGTATGGAATACCGCCGTCGCCACGGTCGAGCACCTCAAGTCGACCGGCCCTGGCGGTTCGATGGTCCTCACCAGTTCGACAGCAGCCTTCATCGGGGTCCCGTCGATGCGCATCGCGAGCTACGTAGCGAGCAAGCACGCGCTAGTCGGGCTCATGCGCTGTCTTGCCCTCACCCTGGCTCCGGAGTTCATCCGGGTTAACACCGTCCATCCGACCGGTGTCGCGACGCCGTTCGTGATGAACGAGGCGTTCGGGGGCTTTCTGGAGGCGAACCCCGCTGTCGGACTCAAGATGAGCAATGCGCTCCCCGTAGAGATGGTGGAGGCCTCTGACGTCACCGAAGCGGTCCTGTGGTTGCTGTCTGACGCGGCTCGGTATGTCACTGGGAGCACGATGACGGTCGACGCCGGTTCGCTGGTGCGATGAAGCGGGCCTTCGAGCCTTGAGGGTTGAGGGGTACCGGAACCGAAATGCCAGCCCGGGGCCCCGGGACCGGCGAGCGCGCAGACTGGGTTCTGAAGCCGCTCGCGCCGTGCTCTGCTTGACCCTCTGGCGCGCCACCGCCGGATGCCGTACTATTCGATACCGATGTCGAAATACAAACCTTGCAGATCCGATAGAGGTGGGGAAGACATGAGCCCGTTGGGTGTGGAGACCTGGACTCTCATCCCCTGCGTGCCGCGCGTCGCGGCCAGGGACGCGGTTCGTGCGGAGGCGGAGGGTTTCACCGGCGTCCTGATGGCTGACTCCCAGAACCTCGCGGCGGAACTCGTGGCGGAGATGGCGATGGTGATAGCTCGGACGGAGCGGCTGCTGGTGGGGCCGGGCGTCACGAACTCGGTCACCCGGCACCCGGCGGTGTTGGCGGGGGCGATGGCAACTCTCCAAGCCGAGAGCGGTGGTCGGGTGGTGGTCGAGATCGGGCGGGGGGATTCATCGCTGGCGCACCTTGGCTTCGCGCCGATGAAGGTTGCTGCGTTCAAGCGCTATATCGAGGCCCTTCGTGCGTATCTCGCTGGGGAAGAGGTGGCCTTCGACGACTCGTTCGTCCCGGCTGGGCTCGAGACGGTCGACACCCTGAACCTCGGGGGAGAGCCGGCAAAGTCCAGCCTGCGCTGGTTGCGCAAGGACCAGCCTCGTGTTCCCGTGTCCGTCGCGGCGACTGGGCCCAAGGTGATTGCGTTCGCTGCCACGCAGAGCGATGGCGTGTCCCTCTCGGTCGGGGCGGATCCGGGACGCGTGGCAGAAGCCATCCAGATCGCGCGCGGTGCGCGGGTGGAGGCGGGGCTCGACCCGTTGGATCTTCGCATCGCGGCCTTCATCAACGTCGCCGTCCATGACGACTTGGATACTGCAGCAGCAATCACCTCCGGGAAGCTCGCGAGCTTCAGCCGCTTCTCCGTGATGCAAGGGAAGGTGACCGGCGGCGCGCGAGTGGAGGATGTGGAGACGCTGAAGAAGATCGGCACCAGTTACGACATGAACGAGCACGGCAAGGCCGCCGTCGGGCACAGCGAGATCCCTCTGGAGTTTGCTGACCGGAATGCGATCATCGGCTCAGCGGACAAGTGCGTGGAACGTCTGACGAAGCTTCGTGAGCTCGGAGTGACCCGGTTCGTCTTCACGGAGGACTTCTCGCGCGTCGGAGAGTCGGGCGTGGCGCACGAGAACCTGGTCAACCAGGTCCTTCCGGAAATGGCCAGCTGGACCTGAGGCCCGTATCGGGCCCGCGACGCAACATCGAAGGACCGTGACATGGAGGCGCGAGCATGACCAACGAAGCCGCAGTGGCTAAGGCAGGCTCCATGGGGCTCCGCCTACAAGTGACATCGAAGACCGTTGCTGCCGAGGGAGTCGCTCGTCTCGAGCTGCGATTTCCCAACGGCGCGCGGCTTCCCCTTTGGACTCCGGGCGCGCACGTCGCGCTGACGCTCGAGCCAGGGATCGTTCGGCAATACTCCCTCTGCGGCAACAGGGAGGACCGGGAGAGCTACGTCGTTGCGGTGCTGCGCGAGGCTGATGGGCGTGGGGGATCGGAGTACGTCCACTCACACCTCGAGGTGGGTGAGTCGGTGCCGGTCTCCGTGCCGCGCAACAACTTCGAGCTGCGAGAAGCGGACAGGTATCTCTTCGTGGCAGGCGGGATCGGGGTCACCCCGATCCTGCCGATGATCGCTGAGGTGGATGCTCGCGGGTGCGATTGGCGTCTGGTCTACGGAGGGAAGAGCCGCGCCGCGATGGCTTTTGTGGAAGACCTCATCGGACGTTACGGCGACCGAGTCGACGTGCGCCCACACGACGTGATGGGCATTCTCCCCGTAGGTCAGATTGTCGAAAACGTAGATGACGAGACGCTGATTTATGCATGTGGCCCGGCGCCTCTGCTTGAATCGCTCGCCGCCGAGTGCCAGAGGGCGGGCGTGGCGGACCGCTTGGAGATCGAGCGATTCACGGCGGCCCCTGATGCAGCGGGCCGGGCAGATGACTGCGCTTTCCGAGTGATGCTCCAGGCTTCTCGAGTTGAGCTTGACGTACCTCCACAGAAGTCGATCCTTGAGGCGATCGAGGATGCTGGTCTGGCGGTTGACTCCTCGTGCCGGGAAGGCACCTGTGGCACCTGTGAGACCGGAGTCATCGAAGGTGTTCCCGACCACCGGGACGCGTTGCTGTCCGACGACGAGCGGACGGCGAACGAGACGATGATGATCTGCGTATCGCGGTGCCTCGGCGAGCGGCTCGTGCTGGACCTCTGACGTCTGGCGCCCCCACCCTGCCGTTCGGACGTCGTGCCCCAGCCTGACTGCGTGCGGGACGCCCTTGCAGGACCACGCGGACGATCCCAGTTGACGCCGCGTGACCTGCGTCATACCATTAACCTAGGCATTCGATATTGATGTCGAATAGCCGTCCAGCTTGAGAAGGGACAGTCATGAGGCTCAAAGACAAGGTCGTGATCATCACGGGCGGCGGGTCCGGGCTCGGACGGGAGTCCGCCAGGCTCTTCGCCGACGAAGGCGCGAGCGTCGTCGTCTTCGACGTCCTCGGCGACCGGGCGACCGAGACCGAGAAGCTGGTCCGCGACCACGGTGGCACTGCTGTCGCAGTGCAGGGCGATGTGACGAACGAAGCGGACCTCGAGCGGGTCGTCGAGACGACACTCGCGACGTTCGGGAAGCTGGACGTCATGTTCGCCAACGCTGGCGTGGTGTCCCGTGGCGGCGTTCCCGGTGTCCTCGGGGGCGAGCACATCGAGGTGGCGGACTACAGCCTCGAGGACTGGAACGCGGTCGTGGCTGTGAACCTGACGGGCGTATTTCTGTCCTGTAAGCACGCGATCAATCCCATGCGTCGCAACGGGGGCGGTGCGATCGTCGTGACGTCGTCGTCCGCCGCGTTTCTCGCCTATCCGAACATCACCCCCTACACAGCGACGAAGGCGGGCGTCAACGGGCTGGTGCGCAACCTCGCCTTCGACCTTGGGAAGTACGGGATTCGCGTCAACGCGCTCGCGCCGACGCACGGCATGAGCCCCAACTTCCTCATGCCGCCTGGCGCGCCCGTTGTCGGCAAGTCCTACGAAGAGGCGCGTGGCGAGTGGGATCCGTGGGTTCAGCCGCACCCCCTCAAGCTCCAGCGTCCGCCGTCGCTGCGAGACAACGCCAACGTCGCGCTCTTTCTCGCGAGCGATGACAGTGCCTACATGTCCGGCGCGGTGCTCCCATCCGCCGATGGGGGGACCCTCGCCCGCATCGGTATCCAGTTCGCTGACGACGCGGCGCGCGACCACGCGTCCTGGAAGCAGGACGACCAATGACATCCGACCCCGGATCGCTAGCTCCGCGGATGTTCATCGACGGAGCCTGGCGTGCGCCAGCGGGACGCGACACCATGGCTGTCACATGCCCCTCGACCGAGCAGGTCATTGGGGAGGCCGCGATCGGCCTGGCCTCGGAGGTCGACCTCGCCGTCGCAGCGGCACGGCGCGCTTTCGACGAGGGTCCGTGGCCCCGGATGTCGACCGCTGAGCGAGCCTCGGTGGTGGTGCACGCGGCGAAGCTGCTGGCGGAGCGCGCGGACGATCTCGGGCGACTGGTAACTCTCGAGATGGGTCTCCCAGTCGGGATGTCGACCGCCATGGTTGGGCGGGTGCCCGGCACAGTCGAGTTCTATGCGGACATTGCCGCCTCCGTCACCCAACCCGAGTACCGCGACGAGGCCGGCGCCGCCGTCATTATTCGCGAGCCGGTCGGCGTGGTAGCCGCGATCGTGCCCTGGAACGGGCCGGTCGGGATGTCGGTGACCAAGATCGTCCCTGCCCTCCTGGCCGGTTGCACGGTGGTGTTCAAGCCCGCGCCGGAGACCCCTTTCGACATCGCGTTCCTCGTGGATGCCCTCGCTGAGGCGGGGTTGCCCAAGGGCGTGCTCAACGTGTTGACCGGTGGAGCGGACACCGGGCAGGCGATGGTATGCCACCCGGGGATCGACAAGGTCACCTTCACCGGTTCCACTGCCGCGGGAAGGGAGATCGGCGCGACGGCCGGCCGTGGCTTGAAGCGCGTACAGCTCGAACTAGGTGGCAAGTCGGCAGCCATCGTTCTTCCCGACGCCGACCTGGACCAGGTCGCCGCAGGTATCGGCATGGGCTGCTTCTTCAACAGTGGCCAGGTCTGTGCCGCCCTCAGCAGGGTGCTCGCTCCCCGGTCTCGCTACGAGGAAGTCGTCGCTGCAGTCGAGGCCGCGGCGCGTACCTGGCGGGTCGGCGACCCCTTCGACCCAGGGACAACGATGGGACCGCTCGTGTCCGCACGGCAGCGGGACAAGGTCCAGGGCTACATCAACGAAGGCGTCCAAGAAGGCGCCCGAGTCGTCGTCGGTGGGGGACGGCCCGAAGGTCTGGACAAGGGGTGGTTCATCGAGCCGACCGTGCTCCGCGATGTCGACAACTCGATGAAGATCGCGCAGGAGGAGATCTTCGGACCTGTGGCAGTCGTGATCCCCTTCGACGGACTCGACCACGCCGTGCGAATCGCCAACGACTCGAGCTACGGACTTCACGGCGCCGTGTTCACCGCCGACGCCGCCGCTGCGATGGATGTAGCGACCCGGGTCCGGACCGGAACCTTCACAGTGAACGGATTCACCTACAACAACCGCCTTCCCTTCGGTGGCGTCAAGAACTCGGGTGTCGGACGGGACAGCGGTAAGGAAGGACTTGAGTCCTACCTGGAACTCAAGACAGTGAATCTCGATTCCCTTGCCGCACAGCATTACCGAAGCTCTTGAAACTTACGGAGGAACTCATGACTCGACCCGATCACGTCCCGGACCACCTCGTCGTCGACTACGACGCGTTCGCACCAGCCAGCATCGAAGAGGTTCACGCGCAGATCGACGGCTGGCGTGAGCTGGGCCCAATCGTGTGGACGGACAGCAACTACGGGCACTGGATCGTGCTGTCGGCAACTCACACGCGAACGATCCTCTCGGACGCGGGCGAATTCGCCAGCGCCACGCCCGGCCGAGGCGTGACCCTCATGCGGGTAGAGCGCGACCTCCAGATCCCCATCGAGATGGACGGTGCCGCTCACCGGCAGTACCGACGCATCATCATGCCGCTTTTCTCGCCTCGGCGGATCTCGATGCTCGAGGAGCGTGTCGGCGCCGTGGTGCACGAGCTGATTCAGCGGGTCGCTGCCAGCGGAACCTGCGACGTCGTCGCCGACTTCGCCCGGCCGTTGGCAAGCGCCATGTTCCTCGGCATGATGGACTGGCCGTTGGAGGACCGGGAGTTCCTGGAGCAACTTGCTGACCAATCGCTGAACGGCGTCCGCGGCGGCACCATGGAGGAACGCGCAGCGGCTAAGGCCGAAGCTGGCAAGCGACTCATCGAGTACGTCCAGGCTCGCGTCGAGGCGAGCCGGAGGTCAGGTGCCACTGCGGACGACATGACGGCAACGCTCATCAACTCGACGCTCGACGACGGTCAGCCCATCCCCGACGATCGACTTCTCGGGCTGATGAAGCTGCTTCTCATCGCCGGTCTCGACACGACCCAAAGTGTGCTGTCGCAGACGCTCGTCCTCCTGGGGTCGAACACGGATCTTCAGAGCCGTGTGCGCGACGCAGGTGACGAACTCCCTCGCATGGTGGAGGAGTTCCTCCGTCTCCATGCTCCAGCCATGCCCAGCCGTGTAGCCACCGCCGACGTGGAGATCGGGGGCGTCCGAGTCGCCGCGGGTGACACTGTGCACCTGCTGCTCGCGGCGGCCAACCGTGACGAGGCTGAGTTCGAGAAGGCTCAGGAGCCCGACCTGGACAGGGCGACGAACCATCACCTCGCCTTCTCCGTCGGTCCACACAAGTGCATCGGGGCAGCGCTCGCCCGGCTCGTTCTCGCTGTCGCGTTGCGCGACTTCCACAGGGCCTTCCCCTCCTACCGCCTGATAGAGGCGGAATCTCACGGCGGCGCCGTTTGGGGAATGGACCGCGTTCAACTCGAGCTCGAGGTGGCGGCCAGGGTCTGACGTCGGGGCCCGGTCGGAGACTGTCGCACGTACGGCGCTCTTGCGCACCGGCATTCCCGAGAGCGACGAAGGACCCCCGCGAGCCGGTCTCGGCCCAGCGTCCATTGCTGGGCCGGGGCCAGTTTTGCTGTCGGGGTCGTCACGCCATCGAACGAGCTCGACCCCGCGCGCCACAGCGGGCGTGCGCGGCGGATCGCCAGAAACTGGGTGGCCAGGTGGCTTGCGTCACAGCGCTGGAATGACTACAGTCGAGAAAGTCGACATCGATATCGATATCGAATAATCTTGATCGGGCAGCTCGCAAGCATCGGGCACTGAGCGTGCGCGGTCGTGACCTGGAAGGAAGAGGCATGTTCCACCACCTCAAGCAGCGCGGGAGCGTCGTGCTCGTCGCGCTACTCGCCGCCCTAGTCGGCCCCCTCTCCGCCTGCGGAGGTGGGTCCTCCGGCGCGCCCGCCGAGGCTGACTCGGAAACCCGGGCAGACGGTGCGGCAGCGCTCGAGCGACTGACCTCCCACCTGGAGCCGCCAACCGCCCTGCCGATCTCCGAGCCCCTCAAGGCGACGCCTGCGGCCGGCAAGACGCTGGTCTGGATGCAGTGTGACGCTCCCCAGTGCGCGGTTGTAGCGGAGCTCTGGGAGGAGGCAACGAGTGTCGTCGGATGGGATCTGAAGATCATCAATTACAAGACAGCCGATCCTGCCACTCTCGTTGACGGCATGAAGCAGGCGCTGCAGTTCGACCCGGCGGCAGTGTCCATCGTCGGTTTGCCGATCGCCGCCTGGGGCTCCGTCGTGCCGACGTACGAGGAGGCAGGGGTGGCAATCATCCCGATGTTCGTCGGGGACGTCGACACGAACGAGACGATCATCGCGAACATTGCCGGTTCCGAGGACTCGGGCGCGTCCGGGACTCTCATCTCGGACTGGTTTATCTCCGACTCGGAGGGTGTTGGTGAGGCACTCCTTTTCAGCGTCCCTGAGCTTGGCCCCGCCAAGGCGTGGACCGCCGCGTTCGAGGGCAACGTGGAGGACAACTGCGACAAGTGCAAGGTTGTCCCGCTCACCACGACGTTCGCCGACGTGGCGCAGGGCAAGGTCTCTTCGCAGATCGTCTCCAAGCTCCAGCAGAACCCTTCGATCAGGTACGTCATTGCGCAAAACGTGGCGCTGGTCAACGGGATCACTGCGGCTCTCAAGTCGGCTGGGATCAGCGACATCAAGGTCGCGGGCGGAAGCGCTCAGGAGACCGAGATCAACGCTGCTATCTCGGGTGAGTACGGAGCAGTGACGCCGACGGCCCTCAACTACGCGGTCTGGCTGAGTCTGGACGCCGCCCTACGGAACGCGGAAGACTCGCCGATCCCTGGCGATGCCCGACTCAACACCATGGTGATCACGCCGGAGAGCGAGTTGGAACCCTCAGACTCCTTCGACTACCCGGCCGACTGGCAGGACCAGTTCAAGCAGCTCTGGCAGGTCTCCTGACCATGGTCGCGCATTCATCGCTGGCAGCCGCGGCGCCATTCCCAGCGCTGACGGTGGAGGGTCTCAGCAAGACCTTCCCGGGCCAGCGCGCACTCGCCGAGGTCGACCTCACGGTCGACCTCGGCGAGGTCCACGCGCTACTGGGCGAGAACGGCTCGGGAAAGTCGACCTTGATCAAGGTGCTTTCCGGATACCACAAACCCGATTCCGACGGTCAGGTCAGCATCGGGGGAGTACCCCTACCCTTTGGGCACCCCGCTCGCATTCACAAGTTGGGCGCACGGTTTGTTCATCAAGACCTCGGGCTGATCGATTCGATCTCGATCGCAGACAACCTCTTCTTGGGCAGTCGTTTCCCGACTTCGGCTGGCACTGTCTCGAAACGACGACACCACGCTCTGACTGACGAGGCACTCGCGCAGGTCGACCTGAAGCTGGATCCTGCAGCGTTGGTCGGGACCTTGTCGCCGGCCGAGCGCACGGGGGTCGCCATCGCCCGTGCGATCCGGCCTGAGTCGAACGCGCCGGCACAGCTCCTGGTTCTCGACGAACCCACTGCCGCACTTCCCGAGGGAGAGGTCGAACACCTTCTCGAAATGGTGAAGACGGTGGCGGGGCAGGGCATCGCCGTCATCTATGTCACCCATCGAATCGATGAGGTCTTCCGGATAGCTGATCGAGTGACGGTGCTGCGCGAGGGATCGCGCATCATCACTCGCCCCATGGCCGAGATATCCCGGGACCAGCTCGTCACCGCGCTCGTCGGACGACCTCTCGCTGAGCCCACGCGTGAGCTGGCGTCGTCGGCTGGATCAGCATCGACCCCGGTGCTGTCAGTGAACAAGGTCGCCGGGCATCGCCTCGTGGACCTCTGCTTCGAGTCCCGATCGCACGAGGTCTTGGGTATCGCTGGGATCACCGGGTCCGGGCGCGAGGCCGCGCTGGCGACCGTGTTCGGAGCAGCGACGCGCGCCGCGGGTTCGGTGAAGGTGGATGGCGCCGAAGTGCCGAAGGGCTCCCCTCGCCGTGCAATCGCCGCCGGCATGGCGTACATGCCAGCGGATCGCAAGACAATGGGAGGCATTCTTGGGCTCTCCGCCAAGGAGAACCTGACCCTCCCCTCCCTATCCACCCTCCGCGGGCGCCTCGGAATCAGGCGGGCAGCCGAGCGCGCGGAGGCTAGCCGATGGTTCGACCGGTTGTCGGTCCGCCCTCGGGAGATCGACCGGCGCCTTGCCGTCTTCAGCGGCGGAAACCAGCAGAAAGTACTTCTCGCCAAGTGGCTGCGCTGCCAGCCCCGGCTCCTCTTGGTCGACGAACCCACCCAGGGCGTCGACCTCGCTGCGAAAGGTGAGATCCACAACCAGCTTCGCCAGGCGGCAATCGGCGGAGCATCCGTAATAGTCAGCTCGTCTGACGTGTCCGAGCTCGGACAGCTCTGCGACCGGGTCCTCATCCTGAGAGACGGACGAGTCGCAGCCGATGTCCAAGGAACCGACGTGAGCGCAGAGCGCATCTCACGCCTTACACACCACGGTGGTGAAGAGAAGTGAATGGCAACATCCTTGTCCGGCGGCTGGGAGTCGACCGGTTCAGCGGTCTCTACTTGTGGGTCATGTTCTTCGTCGTCTTCGCGGTCTGGACGCCCAATCTCTTCCTGACGAGCGTGACGCTGCACTCGGTGGTGCACGCGCAGGTCGTCGCCGCAATGCTCGGTCTCGCGGTGATGATCCCGCTGGCAGCCAACACTTTCGATCTCTCGGTGGGAGCGACGATCGGTCTTTCGGCAGTGGTGGTCTGCTGGCTCCAGAACAACCACGGTTACAGCGTGGGGTCTGCGATGGCCGTGGCGGTGGCGGTCTGCATCGTCATTGGTGCGGTGAATGGCTTCGTCGTCGTCGTCCTCAAGGTCAACAGCTTCATTGCCACGCTGGGGATGGCTTCGATCCTGGCGGCGGTCCTAGCCATCGTGTCCGACCAGAGCCAGCCGCTCCCTCCGACGTCGAAGGCGTGGATGAACCTCACGCAGCACGAGGTCGGAGGGTTCCAGGTGATCGTGCTCTACCTCCTCGTGCTGGCAGCGGTCGTGTGGTGGGTTATGGCGAAGACGCCGGCCGGCCGCTACCTGTACGCCATCGGCGGCAACGCGGACGCTGCACGCCTCTCAGGTGTGAGCGTGGGGAAATGGACGTGGATCTCGCTCATCGCCTCTGCGGGCATCAGCGGCGCTGCCGGAGTGCTCTACGCGTCCCAGAACGGCCCCTCGCTCACCTTCGGCACTGCGTTGTTGTTGCCCGCCTTTTCAGCCGCGTTTCTCGGATCTACTCAGTTCACCCCTGGGCGCGTGAATGTCTGGGGAACGGTCCTCGCGGTTTACGTGCTGGCCACTGGCGTCAAGGGGCTACAACTCGTCACCGGCGTGCAGTGGCTCAGTGAGATGTTCAGTGGTGTCGCGCTGATCCTGGCCGTCGCATTCGCTGGATGGGGTAACAGCCGGGCGGTCGCGACCGAGGCCACCGACGACCCCGGCGGCGATGCTCCCCGTCCGGCGTCCAATCAGGCTGAGGAGTCTCCGCCGAGGGTCGCTTCCCCGGTGACCTGAGATAGCGCCGCCACGTCCATGGTGCTCGCACATCGCGAGGCCTGCGACGCAAGCGATGACATGGGCCGCGCAGCAATCGCGTCACCCAAAGGACCCGGTGAGTTGGACGTCTTCGGGAGGGACGAAGTTCGCCTGTGACGTCGAAGAAGCGCTCACCGGAGCTGATCCGGCTGGTCAGGCATGGCGCCTTCGCCCGCCTGTTCTGGGGAAAGATGATCTCGTTCTCCGGCGTCTGGCTACACGCGACGTGGCGGGCATCGTTGTGTTCGAAGCCACAGGCTCGGCGTTTCAGGTGGGACTTGCAACGCTTTTCCAGTCCGGTCCCCAGATCGTGCTTGCGCCCTACAGTGGCAGCAGGACCGACAGGGTCTCGCCGGTCGGCCAGATGTTCCGGGGCCGCGTGATCTGCACCGCCGGTGCAGGGGTCCTGGTTCCGTGGATCCTGGTGACGGAGCCGGACCAGTTGCGGGCATTTGGTGTCCTGGGGGCGGCGCTCGTGGTTGGGATCGGCTTCGCGCTCGGTGGCCCTGCCCAGGTCTCAATCATTCCCTTGCTCGTCGAACGACGGTCCCTTGGTCTCGCCACCACCCTCAACTCGGTGCCGATGACGCTTGGTCGTATCCTCGGGCCGCTTGTCGGAGCCGTGGTTGCGGTGCACATCAGTCCAGCGGCTGCATTCGCCATCGCCACGCTCAGCCATGGCACATTCTCGGCGCTGATCCGTCTGACGCAATGGCCCACGATGATCCCGCCGGCCGCGGATGCCGATCTGAGCTTCGGAGCCGCTTGGCGCTATGTACGGACGAACAGGATGCTGGGTGCGCTCCTCGGGGTGGTCGCCCTCGCGGGACTTGCCGCTGAGCCTGCGACCTCCCTGGCACCAGCGCTCGCGGCTGAGTTCGAGCACGGCGCTGCGCGCTACGCGTTGGTGGGAGCCTTGTCGACGGCCTTCGGTCTCGGCCTTGCTGGTGGGTATGGCGTGCTTGGCGCGCTGGCAGCGCGGCTTCGGTGGACGACGATGATCCACCTCGGGTCGAGCATGCTGGGAGTTGCGCTCCTCGGAGCGGGCCTCACGACGTCGAGCGCGGTGCTGCTGGTCGCGATGGGGCTCCTCGGTGCGGGTTTCTGTGTCGTCTTTACGGTGGCCACGAGCCAGATCCAGCTCGTCTGCTCAGACGCATTCAGGGGGAGAGTCATGAGCATGTGGTTGGTTGCGTTCATCGGCACCCGACCGGCCGCTGCGATTGCCCAAGGGGCCTTGACCGATGTCGGCAACACCCAGCTCGCCTTGTTCCTCACAGCGTTGCTGCCACTCATCTTGTCGTTTCTCGTGACTCGCCGGTAGCGCACCCAGTTGGCACCGTCATCCAGCGTCGCGCAGGTCTTCGAGCGGCCGTGGGTTGCGCCGCAGGCAGATTATTCGATATAAGTGTCGAAAATGATCGGCGAAATGGTTGAGGCGTTGGGCCCAGGGTCACAGTGGCCGTGCGGCGCCAGGGAAGGAGAGCGCGTGAAGACTGCGCTCGTCACAGGAGCGTCTCGCGGCATCGGTCTGGGAGTTGCCAGACGTCTTGCAGCGCAGCGCTACGGCCTGACAGTGACGTCGAGGACCGATGCGGATTTGGTCGCCCTCAAGGACGAGCTGCATTCGCTCGGCGCAGCCGAAGTCGTGGCGTTCGCAGCCGACATGGCGCAGGGCGATGTCCTTCCGGCCCTCGTCGGTGAGCACGCTCAGGTGTTCGGTTCGATGTCGGCGCTCGTGGTCAATGCCGGCGTCGGCACGGCAGGACTCGTGGACGCCTTGGACATCGGCCGCGTCACCAAGACCTTCGACGTCAACTTCAATGCGGCGCTGATCCTCATCAAGGCGGCACTTCCTTTGTTGCGCGAGGCGGCTGGACGGGATCTCCAGGGCGGCGCCAAGATCGTGGCTCTGTCATCCATCACGGGTGTCTACCCGGAGCGCGGGCTCGCCGTCTACGGCGCCAGTAAGGCAGCGCTGTGCTCGCTGGTGGACACCGTCAACCGCGAGGAGTCCCGGAACGGCGTGAACGCGACGGCCGTCGCACCGGGGTATGTCGACACAGACATGTCGGCTTGGGTGGCTGATCGCATACCCGCGGACACCATGATCCCGGTCAAGGACGTCGTCAGCGTCGTCGACATGTTGCTCCAACTGGGGCGCAACTCGATGATCGGCAGGATCGTCGTGGCACGCGGTGGCACCTCGGGCTTCGAGGCCTGACGTGCGATCGATCTCGCGAGCTATCACTAAACGGGAAGGCAAGCACATGGGCCGTTTCGACGGGCAGATCGCATCCATCACCGGCGGACCAGGCGAGATCGGGTTCGGCGCCACCGCTCGGTTCGCCGAGAAGGCGCGTCGCGCGCAGAGAAACGGCGAGATCCCCGTGTCGACCACCGCGAGCGGAGTCCCAGGGCAGGAATGGCGGAAAATGCTGCGAAGGAGGGTGGCAGTTCTCGCAGGTATCGTCGCTGGAGCGACCTCCCTCCTCGCCCCACCGCCCCAAGCGACGGCAACATCCCCCGCCGTCGCGAGTTCGAGCCCCCAGCTGCCCGCGCCGTTCTCCGAGTGGAATGTGCAACTCTCGCCCGCCGAATCGGATCAGCAGGTCCTCCGGCTGACCTTCGATAGCCCGCGGCTCGGACGGATGGTGGTCAACACGGTCTATCTGCCTGACTCGTACAAGCCGGTAGGGCCTAGGCTCCCAGTGGTCTACGCCCTCCACGGAACGACGCTTCCGGCCTTGGACAACGTCACGACGTGTCCGGCGACGGCCGCCGTCGAGTCGCTCACGTTCCTCCAGGAGATCGCCTGCGGCGGTGGTTCCTTCCAGGATCGACTTTTCGACATCCCGTCGCAGTTGCACGCCATGAGGTTCCTCGTGGTGTCTCCGGACACTGATCCCGCCGGCTCGATCTGTCAGACCTGCAGCTGGATCGACGGCCGTGAGGACCTGCTTCCCAACGTCTATCCAGCGACCGCACGGACGGTCGCGGCGGATTCCTTCCTGCACAAGGAGCTCTACCCCCTCATCGAGGCGCTTTTCAATGTACGCACCGACCGCGGCGGACGGGGCGTCATCGGATTCTCCATGGGCGGCACCGCCGCCTACGTCCAGGCGATGATGCACCCGGATGTCTACGCATACGTCGGATCGGTCAGTGGTCCCTACGACCTCGACGATCCTGCCGTCGCCGCCGTGTGGACCGCGTTCGGATATCTGCGCGACCAGGGCTACGGGACCGCCGTCACGGATCCGGTGTGGTGGCGACAGTTCAACCCCAAGGCGATGATCACCAACCTCACCGGATCAGACATCGAAGTCCTGGCCAGCAGCGGCGACGGATGTGCATCGCTCGCGAGCCTCCTCTCCTCGCCGCTGTGCCAAGGGAGATTCTCGCCCCTGGCAGGGATCGGCGGTCAGGCCGAGATGCTCGCCCGGCACAGTCACCGCGCGGCAGTCCGGGACTTCGCCACTCACGATCTGCCGCTCGTCGCGGTGATGACACCGGGTCTGCATGGAGCCAACAACGCCACGGTCTTCGCTGACGCCGTCGTTCCTGGCGCCAATGACCAGTTCGGCTCCGCGGTCGAGGATCCGGCGACCTTCACGTTCCGGTCGGCCGTCAGACACTTCACGATCTGGGGGTACGACGTGACCAGCGTGAAGCCAACTGACGGCTTCGTGGAGCTCCGCCACGCGACGTCTGACGGACGACACGTGACCGTCTCGGGATCTGGAACCGTGCACATCACGACGCCGCCGAGTTTCGAGCCAGGGAAGGCATACGCAGTCCAGTGGACAGATTCAGCCGAAGGCCCGACGTCGACGGTCGCCGACGCCTCCGGGCGTCTACGGCTGGTGGTCGCACTCGGGCGAGACCCTGTCTCCATCACCATCAGTGGATGAACGCCTGCATCATTCCCGCTCCACGCCGCGGACCTGGGCTCAGCTGATTTCAGATGAACGCTCAGCCTCGTCGGCTACTGCTGGCCAGGACGAAGCTCGACGAAGATGCCCGTTGCCTCCGCGCACACCTCATCGGCGTGGCGGAGCACGCCGTGCGCGAGGCGCTTGCGGCCTGGCAGGATCTCGATCTCGCATTTCACACGCAGCGGGACGTCGAGCGGCGTCGTGCGCCGGTAGTCGATGCCGAGGCGCACGGTTCTCGCTCGTGGCCTGCTGCCGAGGTTGACCAGACGACCCATCAGGCTGTCGAAGAGGAGTGCGACGGCTCCGCCATGCGCGGCTGCCCCGCCACCGAGGTTGTAGCGGGTGAAGGTCACGGTGGCGGTAACTTCCGTTGACCCCAGGTGTTCGACCTCGAATCGCGGCGTGAAGGTCTGTCCGTGTCCGGGGAACTCCGGAAGCCGGTTGAACATCTGGCTCCGCTCGTCGGCAGCGTGCAAGGCGAGGGCAGCGGTGATCACGTCGATCTGGCGCGCTGCGGACCGGGCGTCGCTCTCGGGCGGGGCGGCTCCGGCGACGGCGTCCTGCAGCGCCCGCAGCGAGTCGATCAGAACTGCGTAGCCCGCCCGCTGGAGGGGATTGCCAGGAGCAGTGCCGTCGACGCAGGACGTGAGCAGGCCCGACGTGGGTCTGCTGTTACCGACTTCGGCGCTCATGCGGATCTCCTGGTACTAGAGGGAGGCAACGACGTGTAGTATTTCGATATAGATATCGAAACAATATACAACGTCCCGTTGAGAGGTGCCGTCGATGGAGAGATCGCTCTACCAGCCCGAGCATGCTGACTTCCGTGAGACCGTCCGGGAGTTCGTTCGTCGCCATGTCACGCCGCGCGAGGACGACTTCATTGTCGACCGGTGCATCGATCGAGCGGTGTGGAAGGCGGCCGGCGATGCTGGGCTTCTGGGCCTGCATGTGCCAGAGGAGTACGGAGGCGGCGGCGCGGGGGACTACCGGTTCACCGGCGTCCTCATCGAGGAACTGTCCCGGTCGAGCGCGGCTCTGGCGTCAGCGTTCGGGATCCATGCCGACATCGTCGCCCCCTACTTGGTGGAGCTGACCACCGAGGAGCAGAAGCGTCGGTGGTTGCCGAGCTTCGCCGACGGCACCTGTGTTACAGCGATCGGGATGACGGAGGCCTCCGGCGGGTCCGACCTGGCAGCGTTGAAGACATCGGCCGTGCGCGAGGGAGATGGGTGGGTGCTCAACGGCTCGAAGACGTTCATCACCAACGGCTACCACGCCGACCTGGTCGTCGTCGCAGCACGAACCGATCCCACGAAGAAGCCGGCGCATGGCATCACGCTGTTCGGTGTCGAGTCCGGGATGCCTGGCTTCGAGCGTGGTCGAAAATTGGACAAGGTGGGACAGCCCGAGGCGGACACGGCGGAGCTCTTCTTCGACCACGTCAGGGTTCCGGACGCCAACGTCATCGGCGAGGTCGACAAGGGATTCATCCATATGATGGAGCGGCTCCCGCAGGAGCGTCTCGACGCAGCGATCTCCAACGTCGCTCACGTCAAGGCGGTACTGGAGGAGACGATCGCCTATGCCAAGGCGCGCACTGCGTTCGGTCGTTCGATTGGTTCGCACCAAGCCAACAAGTTCTTGCTGGCCGAGCTGGTGACATCGGTCGAGGTCGCCGAGGCCTACGTCGACGCCTGCGTGAAGGCTCACGTAGAAGGGCGTCTGGACGCCATCGCTGCAGCCAAGGCGAAGTGGTGGTCAGCGAAGGTGCAGAACGACGTCCTGGACCACTGCATCCAGATTCATGGCGGCTACGGCTTCATGCGCGAGTACCGAGTCGCGAGAGCCTGGATGGACGCCAGGGTGACGAAGATCTGGGCAGGGTCCAACGAGATCATGAAGGAGCTCATCGGCCGCTCTCTCGGCCTTTGACGACGATTCGTCCGCTGCGAGGCCGCGGGCGAGCCGCCTGTGCGGCCGGCCGCCGAGCACGGGACACCCCGGATCGGTTCGACCGAGAGCGAGCGTTGCCTGAAGGGTGATGATGGCCTAGAGTGCGGTTGTAGACGTATTCGATATAGATATCGAATACTGGACCAACTAGGCAAGGATCAGCGGATGAGCGCGACTGTCAGTCATGCTTTGCGGTGGTGGGCGCGCACGAAGCCCGACGCGACGGCACTGGCCGTCGGGGGGCGGGAGCTGAGCTACGGCGAGCTGGAGAACTGGACCAGCCGGGTGGCCGAGAGCTTGGCCGAGCGCGGCGTCACCCCGGGCGACAGGGTCGGAGTGATCGGCAGGAACAGCCTGGAGTGGGCCGTGGCAGCCCTGGCGGTCCTCAAGGCCGGCGGGATCCTGCTGCCGCTGAACAACCGGTTCAAGCAGCGGGAGCTGATGAGCATCGCGGAGGACATGACGCCCGCTGTCGTCATCGGTGACCACGAGTTCGAGGGGGTGGCTTCGAACCTGCAGGGCCCGCCCGCCTTCGTGCCGCTCGCCGGTCTCGCAGCTCTGGCAGAAGGGCCAGACGCCGACTTCCGCCGTGATCGTGGAGCCGACGAGCCGATGATCATCATGATGACCAGCGGCTCAACGGGTCGACCGAAGGGTGTCGTGTACAGCAACACGACGGTCCTCGGCGCCATCTTCGAGTGGATGATCATGGAGGAGACGGTCCGGCCGGGCCTGCGCACCTTCTGTCCGGTGCCGTTCGCGTTCGCCCCTGCGACGGTATGGGGTCTGATGCGCACCATCACGCTGGGTGGCATGTTGGTGTTCCAGACGAAATTCGATCCAGCTGACGCAGTGAAGCTCCTGCAGCGGTACGACATCCAGGTCACGCTCGGGGGACCGATCATCTACGAGCAGATGGCACGGACTCCGGAGTTCGAGGATGCCGAGTTCCCTTCGCTGCGCACGGCGATCACGGGCGGGGCACGCGTGCCGGTCGAGCTGCTGGAGAAGTGGATGAAGAAGGGTCTTCCGATCCGGCAGCTCTACGGCATGAGCGAGATGGGCGGCATCGCAACAGCGACATCCGCGGCTGACGCGTTCGAGCATCCCGACACGTGTGGCTTCGGCGGGATCTTCAGTGAGGTCAAAGTCGTTCGCCCCGACGGCACCGAGTGCGCGCCGGGTGAGCAGGGCAACATCGTGGCCCGTGGGCCGGCGATGATGCTGAACTACTGGAACGACCCCGAGCAGACCCGTCAGGTGATGACCGAGGACGGGTGGCTGAGCGGCGGGGACGCCGGATACTTCACCGAGGAGGGCCGGCTGAAGTTCGTCGACAGGACGAGAGATCTGATCATCGCCGGCGGGATCAATATCTCCCCAGCGGAGATCGAGACCGTCATCGGCGGGATCCACGGCGTCGAGGAGGTGACGGTCTTCGGTGTCGCCGACGAGAAGTACGGTGAGGTGCCGGCGGCGGTCGTGAGACTGGCTGCCGGACTGACGACCGAGGACGTGCTGGCGGTGTGCCGCGAGCAGCTTGCCGACTTCAAAGTTCCGCGTCATGTCGTCGTCCGGTCCGAACCGCTGCCGCGCCTCGCGCATGGCAAGATCGCCAAGGTCGAGGTCCGGCGTGAGTATGCCGAGTTCATCGAGGACCCGGGCTCGTACGGGGGACCGCGTTGAGCGCCCCGCAGCGCTTTCCCGTGGCGCTACCGGTCGGCCCCCAGGAACCGGTCGAGGCGCCGTTCTGGGAGGGACTCAATGAGGGTGAGGTCCGGCTGCAGCACTGCGAGAACTGCGACCGGTGGATCTGGAGCCCCTCGTGGGTGTGCCCGGAGTGCCATTCCTTCGACCCGCCATGGCGCGCCGTGGATCCGTCAGGCGTCGTCTACTCATGGATCGAGACTCTCCATGCTTTCCCCGCTTCCCCCGAGTTCAGTACCTCCTTGCCCTACACCACGGCGCTGGTCGAACTGCCGGCGGCTGGCGGCAGGCGGCTGCTCGGAATCGTGAGTGGTAGCGGACCGGTCGAGATCGGAACTCCGGTCCGCGGCTGGATCCAGCCCGGTGATGACCAGACCGGCGGCTGGGCGGTCCTGCGCTGGACCACGGATCTGGAGGACTGAGCCATGATCGATGGGATGAAGGGTCTGACTGCGGTCGCCGGCGTCGGCGGTACCCGCTACTTCAAGCGCGGCACCGGACAGGCGGAGAAGCGCATGCTCCTCGAGGCGGTCATCGGCGCCTGTCGAGACGCCGGGCTGGACCCCCGTGAAGTCGACGGATTCACAACGTACGGCGACGGTCACGACGAGGGTCCGGTGCTGGCGACGGCCCTGGGCATCAAGGACTTCCGGTTCTCGGTGATCTCGACCGGCGGCGGCGGCGGCATCGCCGGCGCGATCGCCGCGGCCTCCGCTGCCATCTCCACCGGCATCGCCGAGAACGTCATCGTCTACCGCGCCCTGGCTCAGGCCGAGTCCGGCCGGCAGGAGTTCGTGCGCTACCACTACACCTCGCTCTACCGCGCCCAGGGAATCGTCTCGGCAGTCCAGACCGGCTCCTTGCGAACACGGCGGATGCTCGACGCGCATGGCGTGCCGTCATCGGTCATCGAGGAGTTCACCCGTGCTGTTCACTTCCACGGCTCGCGCAACCCCGATGGCCTGGCCTACGGCCAGCCTCTGTCGCCGGAGAAGTACGCAGCTGGCCGGATGATCGTCGAGCCCCAGCGGGTGTACGACTGCTCCCGCGAGGCCGATGGTGCTTTCGCAATCTTGATTACTTCGTCCGAGCGCGCGCGCAGCCTGCGCCAGGCCCCCGCCTACGTCCTCGGCGTCGAGCAGTCGGGGTACGGCGAGGACGCGGGCAACTCCGATCCTTACGCCTACTCCGGGTTCGGGCCGGCGGCGGCGCGGTTGTGGCGGCGTGCTGGCTGCGGACCGGAGGACGTTGATGTGGTGCAGGTCTACGAGAACACGGCAGGTCCCGCGATCCAGGCCCTCATCGACCACGGCTTCACGACCTTCGCCAATGCCGAGAAGTTCTTCACCTTCGAGAACCTGGTCGCGCCTGGAGGAGGCCTCCCCGTGAACACCGCGGGAGGGAACATGGCGGCTGGATTCGTGCACGGCATGGGACTTCCGGTCGAGGCCGTAAGGCAGATCCGCGGCACCTCCTGCAACCAGGTCCCCGGAGCGAGGCGCTCCCTGTTCATCGCCGGGCCGCAGGCCCAGCTGACCGGTTCCGTCCTGTTCGGCTCGGAACCCGACCTGTGACGGCCATCGACCCAATCGAACGTCCACGAGAAGGGGCACAGTCATGACCCAGGCACCGCACCAGCCGTACGAGCAGGACGCACCGGAGAAGCGCATCGAGCGCATTCGCCGGGTGATCCACCACCTCAAGGCCGGAACCACAGATGCCTACGACACGCTCGCCACGATCGAGGCCCACGAGTACACCGACCCCGACCTCGCGCAGCGCGAGCGGGAGCTCATCTTCGGCACTGTGCCGACCATCGTCGCCCACAGCTCGGAGCTCGGGTCGCCGGGCAGCTTCATAACTCTCCAGATGCCACGCAACAGGATCATCGTGGTGCGCCAGAAGGATGGCTCTGTCAAGGCCCTCGTCAACGCCTGTCGCCACCGCGGAGCCATGCTCGAGTCCGAGCCGTCCGGGAAGTGCCGACTGTTCTCCTGCCCCTACCACCGGTGGTCGTACGACACCGACGGTTCTCTGCGCACGATCACCCGGGAGGAGACCTTCGGCAACGAGGGCGAGCTCGACAAGGAGCAGCTCGGACTCGCCGAGATCCCCTGCGAGGAGCGCCATGGATTCATCTGGGTAGTGGACCGGGTCGGCGCCGTCATCGACGTTGCTCAGTGGCTCGGCGAGGAGATGGACACCATCCTGGCCAGCTACCAGATGGACCGATTCGTCTGCTTCAAGTCAGGTCTGTTCGAAGAGCCGGTCAATTGGAAGCTCATGCAGGATGCCTTCCTCGACGGCTATCACATCCAGTACGCGCACCCGAACACCGCAGGCAAGTACATCCACACGAACGTCTCGGTGCTCGAGGACTTCGGTCGGCACTGTCGGTGGATCAAGCCCCGAAAGAGCATTGATCGCTGGATCGACGAAGACCCCGCGGAGCGGCCGATGGAGAAGTACCTCATCGAGACTCACTTCCTCGGTCCCAACAGCACGCTCCTCAAGCAGTCCGACCACGTCGAACTGTTGACCTTCCGTCCCCATCCGACCGACCCCAGCCGCTCCGTGATGGACATGAAAGTCATTCCGCCCCGGCAGGAGGACACGGACCTCGACGCTGACGCCTGGACCAGCCTCTGGGAGAAGAACTGGGACATTCTGATCCGCGTCCTCCACGAAGAGGATTTCCCGATCCTCCGCGGGACCCAGGCTGCGCTCGAGAGCCGTGACGCGAAGCCGATGACCCTTGGCCACAATGAGCTCGCCAACCACATCTTCCGCCGCGAGACGAACCGCCTGCTCGAGCCCGGTTCGGTGGAGTGAGTTCGGTGGCCGAACCGCCCGACACGGCCTCCGGCGCCGGACATCAGTCGTACGTCCTGATCGACTACGAGTGGCATGCCGAGGTCACGGGCGAGCTGCGCGCGGAGCTCCGGGACTTCGCCGCCGAGGCGAGGACCTACGACGCCGAGGCGGGATTCACGATGGTGCGCGATCTCGACGGGCCCCCCGGTCCTGCGAGCGGTCCTCCGCGGCGACTGGTCGTGCGGTGCGTGGGTGGCGAGGATGACGCCGCCCCGGGCAGGCTGGCTGCCTACCTCTCGGTGGGAGAAGTCAACGAGCGCGGTGTCGGTGTCGCGGTGCTCGTCGTCGCGCCCGACCTGCGGTCGCGCGGCATCGCCACGCTCCTGGTCGAGAGGCTCGCCCGAGAATCGGTGACCTCCGACTGGTTCGGGACCGGCCTGACCGGGCTGAGGGCGCTGGCCGACGGAGCGCATCCGGCGGCGGGCCGACTGGCGCGCAGGTTCGACTTCCCTGTGATCAGCGAGACTTGGCTCCTCCTGCGCATGCTGCGTGGCCCGGCGGCGCCGACGGCCGTCCAGCAGCAGCTGCAGGTGCACACCTCCCAGACGGTGACGGGGGCAGAGATCCGTGCAGGCGTGCCGGTGGAGTCGGCCGCTGTGGACCCGGCGGTCGGGCGGAAGCTGGTGAAGCGCGCCTATCGGCTCGGGGACGGGTCGACGGAGCCCCACCTCGTCACGCGTCACAGCATCGCGGCCGACGGCGTAGCCGATCAAATGGCGAGATTGACCTACGGCACCTCCGCGGCTTCGCTGCTCAGCGCCGACGTCGAGCTGTTGATCGATGCGGCCACCGCCGATCTCCAGGTTGCCGGTGCGCGCGCGGTCCTCGCCGAGGTGGACCCCGCGGCTGATGCCGTCGTCCGCGCCTCACGCCGGACCTACTTCCAGCACGACCAGTCCAACCTCACGTATTCGGTCTCCCTTCCCGGGGCCGTCTGAGCACTTGTGCTGCTTGACGGGGCCGCAGTGTTCCCATAAAGTCGATATCGATATCGAAATCGAAAGGATGCGAGATGACCGAGGTTCGAGGACCGCTCGACGGACTCGTAGTGCTGGACTTCAGTCAGATCGTTGCCGGCCCGATGGCCGCCATGGTGCTAGGAGATCTCGGGGCGAGGGTGATCAAGGTCGAACCGCCCACCGGGGACGCCTCCCGCCAACTCGGGGCCCGCCAGGCTGACGGCTACCTAGGCATGTACGAGTCCTTCAATCGAGGCAAGCAGTCCATAGTCATCGACCTGCACTCGCCCGCCGGACGAGCAGAGGCACTGGCCCTCGTAGAGGTTGCCGACGTCATGATCGAGAGCTCGCGCGTCGGGGTGATGGACCGACTCGGGCTCGGCGCCGCGCCGATGCTCGAGCGCAACCCGCGCCTGGTGTACGTCTCGATCAGCGCCTTCGGCGAGCGTGGGCCCAACTCCACCCGTGGCGGGGTTGACGTGGTGATCCAGGCGGAGACCGGCTGGATGTCCATCACGGGAGAGCCCGACGGCCCGCCCACCAAGCTGGGCTCGATCCCCATCGACGCCGCAACCGGACACGTCGCCGCTCAGGCTGCTCTCGCTGCGCTGTTCGCGCGCGAGCGCAGTGGTCGCGGTGATGTGGTGCGGGTTTCGCTCTACGACGTCGCGTGCAGTCTCCACGCACACGATTTCACGGATTTCCTGACCAATGGCTGGGTGGCAGGCCGAACGGGGAACTACCCCGCCGCGACTACGCCATCGGGGGTCTACGAGACGTCCGACGGCACGGTCGTCCTCTCGGCGTACATGCCTCACCACTGGAAGGTCGCCGTCGAGGTGCTCGACGACGATCGCTTGCGGACCGATCCGCGCTTCCTGACGATAAAGGACCGCATCCGGAACCGCGACGCACTCCTCCCGGTGCTGCGGGAGATCATGCGCACCCGCAGCACGGCCGAGTGGATGAACCTGTTCGATGCTGCGCGTCTGACCTCAGGCGTGGTCCGCGACACCGACACCGTGGCACAGTCCGAACAATTCGAGGCAGCCGACCTGCGGGTCGACCTGCACGACGAGAACGGCCGATCGGTCTCCTCGATCCGCACTCCAGCTCGCTACGACTCCTTCCCGCTCGCCGCCGGTCACCCGGCTTCGGCTCTGGACTCCGACCGTGAGCGCGTCGTGGCACTTCTGGCGGACAAGGACCAGCTGGACAAGGTGCGCCGGGCATGACGGGAGTTGCGATCGCTGGGCTGGGCCTTACGGAAGTCGGGAAGGTGTATGGCCGACGTCCGGCCGACTTCGCCCGTGACGCGATCATGCTCTCACTACGCGACGCGGGACTCGGCCCGGCCGACGTCGACGGCCTTCTGGTGAGTTCGGGTAAGTCCGGCGGTGTCGGCCTCACGATCGCCGAGGACCTGGGACTGCGGGACCTCGCATTGCTGGCAACGGTCAATTCCTTCGGAGCCTCCGCCGGGGCAATGGTCGGCTTGGCTGCTCGCGCGATCCAGGCAGGCGACGCCACCACGATCGTCTGTGTGTTCGCCGACGCGCCACTGCGTGAGGGCGTGCGCGGTTCGGAGATCTACCAACGTTCCGCGGCGCGCGGGTACAGCGGCCACCTCGTCGCCAGCGGAATCACCAACACCACTGCCTACTACGCATTGGCCGCCCAGCGTCACATGCGGGCCTACGGGACGACCTCGCAGCAGCTGGGCGCCGTCGCGGTCGCTCAGCGCGACTGGGCATCGATGAACCCGATCGCCCAGATGCGAGACCGAATGACGCTCGCAGACCACCAAGCGTCGCGCTTCGTCGTCGAGCCCCTCCACCTGCTGGACTGTTGCCTGGTGTCCAACGGTGGTGCCGCCGTGGTCGTGACCACGAGCGAGCGTGCCGCGAGCCTGCGGCAGCCCGCGGTACATCTGTGGGGCTGGGCACAGGGCCATCCCGGGTACAGCTGGGAGCGTGGAAGCTCGTTCGGCCTCACCACAGGTGCGGTCCAGTCCGGGCAGCGCGCCATGGCGATGGCGGGGATCAAGGCCGCGGACGTCACCGTGCGCGAGCTCTACGACTGCTACACCTACACGACCCTGGTGACGCTCGAGGACTACGGGTTCTGCGAGAAGGGCGAAGGCGGCCAGCTGGCTGCCTCCGGGGAGCTGGGGCCGGGGGGCTCCCTGCCGACCAACACAGGCGGCGGCCAGCTGTCCTCCTTCTACCTGTGGGGCTTCACCCCGCTGGTGGAGGGCGTCGTCCAAGCCAGACGCCAGGGCGGCGACCGGCAGGTCGAAGACAACGCGGTGGTCTTGGTCAGCGGCAATGGCGGTCTGCTCCAGCACCACGCGACGCTCGTCATGAGCCCGTTGGAGGCAGGCAACTGATGAGCTTTACCACCGTCGAGCGCAACGCCGCCTCGGCCGACTTCTTCGACGCCGCGGCGCGTGGCGAACTCATCCTGGCGCGCTGCACGTCGTGCGGCGCTCTCAGGATTCCGCGGAGGGCTGTCTGCGTCCGCTGCGGTGAGTCGCTGAGCAACCCCTCTGCCGCGTCGGGCCGAGGCGCACTGATCACCTGGGCGCGGCATCCCGCCCGCGAGGAGGACAGCCCCGGTCACTTCTTCGGCGTCGTGGAACTGGAGGAGGGGCCGTGGCTCGAGAGCACTCTGGTCGGAATCCCGATGGACCTCCTCCAGCCAGGTCTTCCGCTGGCGGTCGTCTGGGTGAGCGGCGACAGCGGCGAGACCTACCCAGCCTTCGGATTGAGGAGCATGCCGCGATGAGCACTACCGCACGCGAAGCCGAGGACGAGGACCTCGAAAGAGACCGCTTCTTCATCGGCGGCGAATGGACCAACGCTGATAACCAGGGTGTGGTCGACGTCGTCGATGCCGCGACCGGCCGATCCATGGGGCGAGTGGCGCTCGCGCGCCCAGCGGACATCGAAGCCGCCGTCGCGGCCGCGCAGAACGGAGCCCGAGCATGGGAGGCCACCTCGCCTGCAGAACGTGCTGCCGCGCTCCGCGACATGGCCGACTTCCTGGACATCAACGCCCGCTCCACGGCGAGGCTGGTCAGTCGTCAGAACGGCATGCCCATCACCTTGTCCAAGGGCGCCAACGGATACTTCCCAGGGATCATCCTGCGCTATTACGCCGATCTCGTCGACCAGCCGGACGCGATCGACGAGCGCCCCGGCTCGTTCGGCACCCGGACGCGGGTCGAGAGCCGCCCACTGGGCGTCGTCGGAGCCATCACGCCGTGGAACTATCCGCAAACCCTGGCAGTCATGAAGTACGCACCAGCGCTCGCCGCCGGTTGCTCGGTCGTGCTGAAGCCGCCGCCGGAAACCTCGCTCGACGCCTACGTGATCGCCGAGGCTGCGCAGTCCGCGGGCCTACCACCGGGTGTGCTCAACGTCGTGCCCGGCGATCGTGACGCCGGGGCGCACCTGGTGGGCCACGCCGAAACTGCGAAGATCGCCTTCACCGGCTCGACCGCAGCCGGCCGGGCCATCGGTGAAGCATGCGGCCGGATGCTGAAGCCAGTGACTCTGGAGCTGGGTGGCAAGTCGGCCGCGATCCTCCTGGAAGACGTCGACCTCGAGACCTATCTCGCAAAGATCACTCGCGTGTCATTGCCGAACGCTGGCCAGACCTGTCACTCGAGCACGAGGATCCTCGCTCCGCGCTCGCGTTACGCCGAGATCGTCGACGCGGTGACGGAGCGGGTGCGCTCCCTGACCATCGGTGATCCGCTGGCGGCCGAAACGCAGATCGGCCCCATGGTCACTGCTGCTCACCGACGTCGCGTCCTCGACTACGTCGAGCTCGGCCGGGCCGAGGGGGCACGACTCACCACCGGTGGCGGCGTGCCCTCCGATCGGCCCGACGGATGGTACGTCGAGCCCACCGTCTTTGCCGACGTCGACAACTCATGGCGGATCGCGCAGGAAGAGATCTTCGGCCCGGTGCTGTGCGTCATCGCGTACGACAGCGTGGAGGACGCGATCGACATAGCAAACCAGTCCGACTATGGCCTGGCAGGAACCGTGTGGACGGCGGACGAGGAGCTCGGCATCAGCGTGGCGAGGCGCATCGAGACCGGAAGCGTGGGCGTCAACCACTACGGCCTCGACCCAGCCGCGCCGTTCGGGGGATGGAAGTCCAGCGGCCTCGGCGTCGAGCTGGGACCCGAAGGCCTGCAGGCGTACCGCCACACCACATCCATCTATCTCCCCGCCAACGGAGCGCCAGGCGGGCATGAAGGAGACTCCAGATGATCAAGGCCGTCATCGTCGACGCCATCCGTACGCCGCTGGGCAAGGGCAGGCCCGGAGGCGCGCTCTCGGAGGTACACCCTGTCGAGCTGCTCACCCAGCTCCTGCAGGGCTTGGTCGCTCGGAACGGGATCGACCCGGCGATCATCGACGACGTCATCATCGGCAACGTCACGTCATCCGGCGAACATGCGGGAACACCGGCCAGGCAAGCGGTGCTGGCGGCCGGCTTCCCGGTCCATGTCCCAGGGGTCACCGTCGAGCGCAAGTGCGGTTCGGGACAGCAGGCGATCGAGTTCGCTGTCCAGTCCGTGATGGCCGGGGTCAACGAGGTCGTGATCGCCGGCGGAGTGGAATCCATGAGTCGCGTACGGATGGGCTCGAATCGCCTGGGAGCCGATGTCTACGGCCGTTCGGTCGTCGAGCGATTCGGGGAAATGACAGCACAGGGCGAAGCAGCAGAGCTCGTTGCAAACAAGTGGGGGATGACGCGCGCGCAGATCGACGAATACGCGTTGGAGTCGTGTCTCCGGGCCGAGCGAGCACAGAAAGATGGCTGGTTCGACGAGGAGATCCTTCCGATCGTAACGCCCGCTGGAACCGTCAGCGCCGACGAGTCGATCCGAGCGGGGGCCACCCTGGAGCGCATCGCGGCGCTGGCGCCCGTATTCGACAGCCCTGGGCTGCAGGCGCGGGCGCCCGGTCTCGAGGCCAAGGTGACAGCGGGGAGCTCCTCGCAGATCACCGACGGCGCGGCGGCCCTGCTCATCATGAGCGAGGAACGAGCGCGCGCCCTGGGGCTGCGGCCCCGTGCCGCCGTCTACGGCTCGGCAGTCGTCGGCGACGACCCCATCCTGATGCTGACCGCTCCAATTCCTGCGACGGAGAAGGTCCTGCGGCGTTCTGGTCTCACCGTGGAGGACATCGGGGTTTTCGAGGTCAACGAGGCCTTCGCACCGGTTCCACTGGCCTGGCGCGCGGAGGTAGGAGCCCCGGCGTCAGCGCTGAACCCGGTCGGTGGGGCCATCGCGCTCGGTCACCCGCTCGGCGCATCCGGCGCTCGCATCATGACCACCATGCTCCACCACATGGAACGGGAAGGCATCCGTTTCGGGCTCCAGACGATGTGTGAGGCCGGCGGCATGGCCAACGCCACCGTGATCGAGGTCTTTAGCGAATCCCGCGCGAGCTGAGCTCGCCCACCAACCGAGAGGGACGACTGATGGAACTGCATGGAGGATCGGCGCTGGTCACCGGAGGCTCGTCCGGGCTCGGCTTGGCCACCGTCCGACGTCTTGTGGACCGCGGGACGCCGACCGTGATCCTGGACCTACCGACGTCCGACGGCGACCAGGTGGCGAAGGAACTCGGCGATCTGGCGACGTTCGTCTCCGGCAGTGTCACCGACGACGATGACGTCACCGCGGCGCTGGACACAGCGGAGGCCCTCGGCCCTCTCCGAGCGGTCGTGCACTGCGCAGGCAAGGCCATTACCCTGCGCGTTCTCGACCGAGACGGCAACCCTTGCGACATCGAACCCTACAAGGCGGTCATCGACACCAACCTCGTTGGCAGCTTCAACATCATCAGGCTGTCCGCGGCCCGCATGGCGCGTTCGGAACCGGTCGCCGGCGAGCGTGGGGTGATCGTGCTCACCTCCTCGATCGCAGCCTGGGAAGGCCAGATAGGGCAGATCCCCTACGCATCCTCGAAGGCAGGCATCGTCGGCATGACCCTGGTTGCCGCACGTGACCTGGCCCAGCGGCAGATCCGCGTCGCCGGAATCGCCCCCGGCATCTTCGACACCCCTGGACTGGGTCGGCACTCCGACGAGGTCAAGGCGGGACTCGCGGCGCAGGTCCCGCATCCCTCTCGCCTCGGACAGCCGGACGAATTCGCGCAGTTCACCCTTGCGCTCATCGACAACCCCATGGTCAACGGCACGACGTTCCGCCTCGACGGCGCCGTCCGCATGTCCGCCAAGTAGAAGGGCCCACCCCATGTCCACCAAGGTCCTACCTCGGGTCAGCGCCGATGGGAGTGACCTCGCGCCACTCCGGCGCGAGGTGCGAGCGTTCATCGCTGAACAGCGCGCGGCCAAGACGTTCACACCTGTGGTCGACTCGTGGGGCAACGGCTGGTCGCCCGCATTCTCACGCGAATTGGCTCGGCGGGGTTGGGTCGGAATGACGATACCGGCGACCTATGGAGGAGCGGGAGGCACCTTCCTGGAACGCTTCGCCGTGACCGGCGAGCTCCTCGCAGCGGGTGCTCCGGTGTCGGCGCACTGGGTCGCCGACCGGCAGATCGCACCGTCCTTGTTGCGACATGGGTCGCCCGAGCAGTGCGCGCGCTTCCTCCCGCCCATCGCGCGAGCGGAGGAGTTCTGGGCCATCGGCATGAGCGAGCCCGGCTCTGGATCTGACCTCGCATCGGTTCGCACCCGAGCCGAGAGAGTCGATGGAGGCTGGGAGATCTCCGGGACGAAACTGTGGACATCGGGCGCACATGCCGCGCACTTCTTCATTGTCCTGGCACGCACTGCGCCCCTCGACGGCCAACACCGCCACCGGGGCCTGAGCCAGTTCATCGTGCCGCTGCAGGCTCCTGGTATCACCATCTCACCGATTCTCAACATGTCCGGTGAACATCATTTCAACGAAGTCGTTCTCGAGCGGGCTTTCGTGGCAGAGGACATGCTGCTGGGAACCGATGGCGACGGATGGAAACAGGTCACCTCGGAGTTGGGGTTCGAACGCTCCGGGCCGGAACGGGTGCTGTCGACCTTCGTGCTGCTCAGCCGCGCCGTGGAGGAGTGCGGATCCGGCAGCGTCCCCACCGACCCGCGGCTGGGTGCCCTGATCGCGCGCATTGCCGCCCTGCACGGGATGTCGCACTCGGTGGCGCACACGCTGGCGCGGGGCGAGAACGCCGAGGTGGCTGCCGCACTGGTCAAGTTGTTGGGGACGCAGACCGAAGGCGACGTCGTGGACGTCGTCGGTGAGCTGACGTCTGAGATCGACCCTGCTGTGAGCCAAGCGCTACGCGATCATCTGCGTGAGGGCGTGATGGCTCGGCCCGGATTCACCATCCGCGGCGGAACGTCGCAGGTCCTCAGCGGAGTGGTCGCCCGCGGATTGGGCATGCGATGAGTGACGAGTACGCAGACGCTTCCTCCGACGTGCTGGATCTCGCGGACAAGATCCTGACCGACGCCGCCGACCTGACAGGCACTGGCATCGATCGTGCCACGTGGAGCCTGCTGGAGACGAGCGGCCTGACGGACCTGGCCTCGTCAGGCGAAGGCAGTTGGGCCGACCTGGCAGCACTACTTACAACCGTCGGTTCGCACGCCGCACGCGTACCCATCGCCGAACATGACGTGCTCGCCGGCTGGCTGCTGCGCACCGCGGGGCTTCCACGCAGTCCCGGTATCGCTACGGCCGGCATCGCTGCCGACGGGGTTGGTGTCAATGTTCCGTGGGCTCGCGAGGCTGATGCGGTGGTCCTCGTAGGCCGGGGCGGCGACGGGGCGGTCCGCGTCTGGTCCACCGCACCTGCCCAGTTCAAGCTGACGGAGGCCGTGAACCTGGCAGGGGAGCAACGCGATACGGTGCACCTGTCTGATGGCGACATCGGCGAAGAGGTGGACAGCGGCGTGCTGGAGGAGTTCCGGCTACGACTGGCCCTGTGTCGTGCCGTCCAGATAGCGGGTGCTGCAGGGACAGTGCTGGACCTGACCACGCGCTACGCCTCCGAGAGGGAACAGTTCGGCCGACCGATCGCGCGTTTTCAGTCCGTCCAGGACCTCGTGTCGCGCATGGCAGCGGAGACCGTGATGGTCCGCGCGGCCACTGATGAGGCGGTGGCCCGGCTTCGATCCAGCACCTGGACCGAATCGACAGCCGTCATCGGCGTCCTCATCGCGGCTTCCTGCGCCGGACACGCAGCTTCGACCATCGTGCGCAACGCGCACCAAGTTCTGGGTGCGATGGGCTATACGCAAGAGCACGCGCTGCACCGGTTCACGAACCGCATGCTCGCCTGGCGCAACGACGCCGGTCCGCTTCACTCCATCGATGCGCGAATCCTGCGCGAAGCCCAGGGGTGCAGGCCCGACGAGCTCTGGGCGCTCCTGATCGACACCCAGTCCGCCTGAGTGGGATCGGGCAGCAACTTCTGAGGAAGGACAACCATGTCTGACGAACTGATTTTCGAGACTCACGGCGCCGTGGCCATCTTGCGCATCAACCGACCCGAGGTCCGCAACGCGATCAACGGTGCAACTGCGCGAGCGATCGCGTCAGCCATCGACGAGTTGGACGAGCGCGAGGACCTGGCAGTCGGCATCATCACCGGCACTGGCGGAAACTTCTGCTCCGGCATGGACCTCAAGGGATTCCTCACCGGCGACCTCCCCTCCATCAAAGGCCGCGGATTCGCCGGCCTCGTGCAGGCTCCTCCGCACAAGCCGCTGATCGCGGCCGTCGAGGGCTTCGCACTGGCGGGAGGGTGTGAGATCGCTCTTGCCTCGGATCTCATCGTCGCCGGTGAGTCCGCCACCTTCGGACTTCCCGAGCCCAAGCGCGGACTCGTTCCTACTGGGGGTGGTGCGCTGAAGCTGCACAAGAGGCTCCCGTACCACGTCGCGATGGAGTTGCTCCTCAGTGGCGACGCGATCACCGCCGAACGGGCGCACCACTTCGGCATGGTGAACCATGTTGTGGCCGACGGAACCGCCCTGGATGCCGCGATCGAGTTGTCCGAGCGTCTAGCCGTGAACGCCCCGCTGGCTCTCGAGGCCATCAAACAGGTTGTCCAGCAGTCTCCCTATTGGAGCCATGAGGAGACCGACCGCAAGCAGCGCGAGCTCACCGATCACGTATTCACCTCCGAGGACGCTCGCGAAGGGTCGCGTGCCTTCGCCGAGAAGCGTCCCGCTCAGTGGCGCAGGCGCTGACCCACGATTGTCGAGAGATGAACTACTCCACCTCTTCCGAGCGCGGACGATGGCCCCGATGAAGTGCAAGGGAGAACCATGAGTGGTCTGAAGGTCGAACGCGTTTCCGCCGGCGTTGTCGTGTTGAGCATCGATCGCCCCCCGAGCAACTACTTCGATATCGGCCTGCTCGGCGCTTTGGCGGATGCGTGTCGAGTCGCTGCGGAAGACGGCGCGCGTGCACTGCTGCTGCGAAGCACGGGCAAGACTTTCTGCGCCGGGGCAGACTTCGGAGCTGCGGGCAATGTGGAGCTGAATCCGGAGGCGCTGTACGTCGAGGCCGTGAGGCTCTTTCGCCGTGATCTCCCCATGGTGGCGCAGGTGCAGGGCGCAGCCGTCGGCGGTGGGGCGGGGCTGGCGCTCGCTGCGGACCTACGGGTCGTTAGCGACCGTTCCCGTTTCGCTGTGAACTTTGTGAAGATCGGCATCCATCACGGTTTCGGCCTCACCGAGACGCTGCCACATGCGGTGGGTCAGCAGCGGGCGACGGACCTCCTCCTGACCGGACGGCGGATCGACGGGGCAGAGGCGTGCCGGATCGGCCTTGCCGACCGCATCGTCTCCGCTGACAGGCTCGACGATGCGGCATTGGAGCTGGCAGAGGAACTCGCGGCTGCTGCGCCGCTTGCCGTGCGTGCCGTACGACGAACAATGGCGGACAACCTGGCTGATCGCGTCGCAGAGGCAGTCGTGCGGGAGGCCGCCGAACAGCGGGCGCTCTTTCAGACCGAGGATTTTCGTGAGGGTGTGGCCGCGGTGGCCCAGCGGCGGCCGGGTGACTTCCGAGGGCGCTAGCAGCGGCTGCGCCTATCAGGTCTGTCGCGGGGGAACCGTGACCTCCGGTGACGCGCTCGTTGCTCTCGGCGTGTCCCAAGTTGGCGCGGCGCAGACGCGGCAAACGCTCAGGCGGTGGGGTTGCTGAGACCCAGAGCTCTGGTCCAGATGTCGGTCAGTGTGCGGGTCACTTGCTCCGGGTCGTACTCGCCAGGTTCGACCGTCGACCAGTGCGCGAAACTCGACAACATGGAAACCAGCGCGCCGGCCGTGGTGTGCGGCTCAACGTTGGGATCTGCCAGGCCGCGTTCCTGAAGCCGCCGGATGGTGCGCTCGATGCGATCGACGTGGGCGTGACGCGCCTCCACCCGGGTCTTGTGGATCTCAGGGTCGGCGGTGGCCACCTGTTCGACCAGAGTCAGGATCGCTGCGTTCTCTCGGTGCACCTGAAGGTATCGGCGGTTGGCGCGCTCGAGGTTGCTGATGTGATCGCCGGGCACATCATCGTCGTGGGGAGAGACCGCGGCCTTGATCAGCTCTGCGACCTCATCGACGACTGCTTGGAAGACCTCCCGCTTCGAGGAGAAGTAGGTGTAGAAGCTGCCGTGGGCTACGTCGGCTTTCTGGACGATGTCCGACACCCGGGCGTCGAAGTATCCGTTCGTGATGAACACGGCCTCCGCGGCGGCGATCAGGCTCTCGCGAGTCTGCGCGGATTTCGGTGTCGCCGGCGAAGCGGTCCTGACTCGTCGCTCGGCAGCGGTACCGGTGGGCACGTGACCACCACGGGTGCGCGGTTTCCTCTGTTCGGACGATCCTTTGGCCATATTCGACATCTTAGTCAACTGCGTCGCCAGATAAGAGATCCCGGGGGAGGGGCCCGCGCGTCGCAGTTGCGTGTTCCAGGTCTTGAGGATGCACACGGCGCCGATGGGGGGCACGGAGGCGCTCGCTCGGGGGTCGATGTGTGATAGTGTTTCGATATACATATCGAAACACTATTCAGGTTGGCATTCCATGTTGAGGGAGATGGCTCCGCAAGTGCAGTCGAAGGTCGATTCGTTGGTTGCCGCGGCAGAGGAGTTCGTGCGCCTAGAGGTGCTGCCGATAGAGGACGCGCACGATGGCGACGTCGACGCTGCCGGTGGTGAGACCTTGCGGCGCGAGCTCCAGCGCAAGGCTGCGGCGGTTGGTCTGCTCTCGCCCCATGGCCCGGTGGATTGCGGCGGGCTTGGGTTGGGCATGGTCGCCCGGGCCCCGGTGTTCCAGGCAGCGGGCCGGGGCTTGTTCGGCCCGATGGCGCTCAATATCAACGCTCCTGATGAGGGAAACGTTCACCTTCTCGACAACGTCGCGACCACTGCGCAGCGGGAGCGCTTCCTGCGCCCTCTTGTGACGGGCCAGATCCGGTCCGCGTTCGCGATGACAGAGCCGGCGCCAGGGGCGGGAGCGGACCCTTCAATGCTCTTGACTCGTGCGACCAGGGTCGACGGTGGCTGGCTGCTGAACGGGCACAAGTGGTTCATCACCGGCGCCGACGGAGCCGGGTTCTTCATCGTGATGGCCCGCACCAGCGGTGAACCGGGTGACGCGGATGGCGCGACCATGCTGTTGGTGGCGGCGGATGCGCCGGGGCTCCAGATCGTTAGGCACATCGGCACCGTAGACCGGTCAATGCTTGGCGGGCACTGCGAGATGCGGTTCACGAACGTGTTCGTCTCGGAGGAGAACGTCCTTGGTGGCGTCGATGAGGGCTTCCGCTACGCCCAGGTGCGGCTTGGGCCAGCGCGGATGACGCACGTAATGCGCTGGTCCGGCGCCGCCCGTCGAGCGCACGAGGTTGCCGTCCGGCACGTCGCTGCGCGCGAAGCGTTCGGTGGCCGGCTCGCTGACCTCGGGATGATGCAGCAGATGATCGCGGACAACGAGATTGACCTTGCAGCGACCCGTGCCCTGCTGCTCGAGGCATGCACCGAGCTCGACCAGGGAGGGCGCGCGTCGGAGGCCACGTCGATCGCCAAGACCTTTGCAGCCGAGGCCCTGCACCGCGTAGTCGACCGGGCAATCCAGATGTGCGGTGGCCTCGGCGTTTCACGGGACCTCCCTGTCGCCCGGATCGCCCGGGAGATCCGGCCGTTCCGGATCTACGACGGGCCGTCGGAGGTGCACCGTTGGTCAATCGCCAATCGGGCGGTGCGCCGTATCGCGGGGCCGTGACCGGTGAGCGAGCTGTCTGCTGCCGAACTCACGGCGGTCGCCGACCGGCTGCGTGGTGCCGGTGTCGATCTTGCCGGTTCGCTGGAGGCAGTGTTGATCGCAGGTGGTCGGTCGAACCTGACCTACGCGATCACCGACGGTGCCTCTCGCTTCGTTCTGCGCACGCCGCCGCGCGCGGGGCGGACCGCCTCGGCCCATGACGTCGCTCGCGAGCACCGGGTCACCGCTGCGCTGATGGCCACCGACGTCCCCGTTGCCGCCGCCGTGCTGCTGTGCGAGGACGGGGACGTCCTTGGGGCGCCGTTCACGGTCAGCGGCTTCGTGGATGGGGTGGCGGTCCGGACGCAGGCTGACTTGACGCCGTACGACGAGGCGAGCCTGACGAGCGTGGTCAACAGCTTGCTGGAGGTGCTCGCAGCCTTGCATAGCGTGGACCACTGCGCGATCGGTCTCGAGACCTTCGGCCGTCCCGACGGCTATGCGGCCCGGCAACTTCGCCGCTGGGCCGGCCAGTGGGAGTCAGTAGGAATGGAGCCTCTCAGTGGCCTCGCTCGAGAGGTAGTCAATGGCCTAGGCATATCGATTCCCGAACAGCGGTCCGCCTCGGTGGTACACGGCGACTTCCGGATCGACAACACCCTCCTTGGGGTGCAGGGTGCTACGAACGCGGACCGAGTCACTGCTGTCGTCGACTGGGAGCTCTCCACTATCGGCGACCCGGTCGCCGACGTGGCGATGATGTGCGCATACCGCCACGACCCCTTCGACCTGGTGATCGGTGCGCCCAGTGCGTGGACCAGCCACCGGCTGCCCTCAGCTGATGACCTCGCCGCAGGCTACGAGCGGGTCGGCGGTGTCGCGCTGGAGCACTGGGACTTCCACCACGCACTCGCCTGTTTCAAGGTGGCGGTCATTTCGGCCGGGATCGACCACCGACGGCGCGCCGGATCCGGCGCCGGCGCAGGCTTCGACACGGCCGGTCAAGCGGTCGAGCCCTACCTCGAACTCGCCCGCGAGTGCTTGCACTCAAATCGCACCCGAAAGGACCTCACATGACCGACCTCAAGGGCGCCGGATCCTCGGTCGCCGTGCTGGGAGGTACCGGCCCGCAGGGCAGGGGCCTCGCGCGCCGCTTCGCAGCCGGTGGACTGGACGTCGTCCTTGGCAGCCGGTCGGCGGATCGCGCCGCACTGACTGCTGCAAGCCTGGCAGAGCAGACGGGTGGGTCCGTCAGCGGAACCGACAACCGCGCCGCAGCGGCCGCCGGGCAGATGGTGGTCATTGCCGTGCCGTGGGATGGACACGCGGCCTTCCTGTCCGAGATTCGGACTCAACTGCGCGGCAAGGTCGTGGTGGATTGTGTGAATCCGATCGGGTTCGACAAGCTGGGTCCGTTCGCTTTGTCTGTACCTGAGGGGTCTGCGGCCCAGCAGGCGCAGGGCATCCTCGACGAGAGCATCGTGGTCGGTGCCTTTCACCACCTCAGCGCAGTCCTCTTGGAGGATCCCTCGGTCGAGGACATGGCGACGGACGTCCTGGTTGTGGGCGACCACAGGGATGCCGTGGACGCCGTCATCGCGCTGGCGGGCGTCCTTCCCGGAGTTCGCGGGATTTTCGGCGGACGGCTGCGGAATGCCGGCCAGGTCGAGGCGATGACGGCCAACCTCATCGCGATCAACAAGCGGTACCGCGCTCACGCCGGTCTCCGGGTGACCGACGTACGTCTGGACGATGAGGAGAACGGTGCCGGTGCCAGCGGCTCAGCACTTGGCTCCGCTGAACACAAGGTTCGAGATGGTGTCGACGCGACGACGAGGTGATCCCGTGATGGTGACTTCCAGCCCAAGGCATGGACGATGACTCACGTCATCACCCGTGCCTGCTGCAACGACGCCTCCTGCGTCCCGGTCTGCCCGGTCAACTGCATCCACCCCACGCCGGAGGAGCCGGACTACGGCTCCGCCGAGATGCTCTACATCGACCCCGAGTCGTGCGTGGACTGTGGGGCGTGCGTCGAGGTCTGTCCGGTCGGCGCGATCGCCGCGGACTACGACCTCGACGCGGACCAGGCCCGCTACGAGGAGATCAACGCCCACTGGTTCGACGGTCTCGGCCGCCGCGACCACGACGAGACCCAGTACGTCGCCCCGGTCCGCTCGTGGCCGGGCGGCGGTAGGCTCCACGTCGCGATCGTCGGATCCGGGCCGGCCGCCTTCTTCGCCGCGGAGGAACTGCTCAATCAGCGCGGCATCGACGTCGCGGTCGACATGTTCGAGCGGCTGCCGACCCCGGGTGGTCTCGTTCGGTTCGGCGTCGCGCCCGACCACCAGGACACGAAGAAGGCGGCGAACAACTTCGCACTCACCTTGAAGCGCAAGGGCTTCAAATTGTTCCTCAACACGGAGATCGGTAGGGACGTCGCGATCGAGGAGCTCCGGCGCCGGTACGACGCCGTGCTGGTCGCCGTCGGTGCCTTGTCAGACCGGGAGCTAGGCATCCCCGGGGAGGATCTGCCGGGCAGCCACTCGGCCACGGAGTTCGTTGCCTGGTACAACGGCCACCCCGACTTTGCGCACCGCACGTTCGACCTCTCCCACGAGCGGGCCGTCATCATCGGCAACGGCAACGTGGCCCTCGACGTGGCCCGGGTTCTGGCGTCGGATCCTGACCGGCTCGCGGGCACCGACGTCGCGGACCACGCGCTCGCCCAGTTGCGCGAGAGCAAGGTCCGCGAGGTCATCGTGGTGGGGCGCCGCGGTCCGGCCCAGGCCGCGTTCACCATCAAGGAGCTGCTCAGCCTCACTCAGACGCCCGGTATCGACGTTGTCGTGCGGGCCGAGGAGATCGTTCTTGACGAGGCCAGTGAGCAGGGACTCCCCGAGGAGGGATCGGTCGAGCGCTACAAGGCCGATCTGCTCGCCGAGGTGCAGGGTCGCCCGCTGTCTGGTGGGCGGCGGGTCACCTTGCGCTTCCTCGCTTCGCCGATCGAGGTCGTCGGCGATGGCTGGGTCGGGGGGATCCGCCTGCAGCACAACCTGCTCGTTGTGGGCGCAGACGGCAGTGTCGAGGCTCAGCCCAACGGCGACACTGAGGAGCTCGCTTGTGGCTTGGTGTTCCGGTCGGTCGGCTACCGCGGGAGTCCCGTTCCAGGGCTGCCGTTCGACGATCGTTCGGGGATCATCCCGAACGCTGGAGGCCGAGTCATCAACCCCGGGCCCGGCCTCCCGCTGGCCGGGCTCTACGTCGCGGGGTGGATCAAGCGCGGCCCGTCGGGTGTCATCGGTACCAACAAGAAGTGCGCCAAGGAGTCCGTCGGGCACTTGCTCGACGACTTCCGTGCGCAACGGCTCCCGGCGTCCGTCTCCGAGGTCGAGGACATTGCCACTCTGCTGCCCGATCACGTTAGCTCGGAGGGGTGGTACCTGATCGACGCCCATGAGATCGCGATTGGTAAGAAGCAGAGCCGACCGAGGGTGAAACTGGTCGACGTCGACCTGATGCTGGCCATTGCCCGAGGCCAGGGCTGACGGCTGGCCCGGGGCCGCGCGGCGGGCACATTCCGGCGATCTCGGGACCGTGTGGACGTCCTCACGCGACCGGCCAAGGAGCCAGTGGCTGCGCGGAAAGTGGTCACATCCTGCCTGCGCCGTCCTTGATCGCGACTCGGATGCGGGCGTAGGTGCCGCAGCGACAGATGTTGCGGAGGGTGTCGAGGTCCGCATCGGTGATCGTGCGGCCCTCTCGCTGGACGGCTCGGACGAGCGCGACGGCTGCCATGATCTGGCCGGGCTGGCAGTAACCGCACTGGGCGACGTCGTTGTCGATCCACGCCTGCTGCATGGGATGCAGTTCTGCGGGCACGGTGTCGGCAAGCCCTTCGATGGTAGTGACCTCGTCATCGCTGGACACCTGCGAGATTGGGACCGAGCAGGGGTTGAACGCCTTGCCATTGATATGGCTCGTGCATGCCTTGCAGACGTTGATCCCGCATCCGTACTTGGGACCCGTGATGCCCAGGATGTCCCGAAGGACCCACAGCAGGCGAACGTCGTCAGCAACCTCCACCGTGACCGGTTCTCCGTTGAGTACGAAGCTGTGCTGTGCCATCGGTGCTCCTCAGAAGGTGTAGCTCAGGCCGTCGGTCGGCGACGCGGGGACGGGCGGAACCCGCGGCTTCACGTCGAAGGCGAGCGGCTGGTCGTGGTTGATGGGAAAGAGCGTCGGGTGAGATCCGGTCGCCCAGGCGTAGGCGCAGGCCACTGCCGCCATCGAAGGGGCGACGCCGACTTCCCCGAAGCCGCCGGGCTTGCCCGTGGTGGCGGCCATGACGTGCACCCGGAAGTCGGTGGGCATGTTCCACTGGCGCGTGTAGAACGCGTTGTCCCAGCTCGCCTCCTGGGGCAGTCCGTCCACGATGTGCGCGCTGTAGGTGAGGGCGAGGCCGATCCCGTCGGTCATTCCGCCCATCATCTGTGCTTCCAGACCGCGTGGGTTGACGGGAAGCCCGGCGTCGACGACGCCCACGATTCGGGTTACGCGTGGTCCGGTCACGCCGTTCCTGATGGGGCGGTTGACGGTCTCGGGGCGGCAGTCGATCTCGACGAGAACGGCGGAGCAGGAGCGGTACTCCTCGTGAAAGGCGATGCCCTGGGCGACCCCGGTCGGCAGGCTGCGCCCCCACTCGCCGAGCTCAGCTGCCTTTCGCAGGACCGCGCGCTGCCGCTCGTTCTTCAGCACCTTCAGGCGGAACCGGTACGGGTCCTCACCGACCCTTCTGGCAAGCCGGTCGGTCATTAGCTCCTGGGCGGTCTTCAGGTTTGGAGACCACACGTCGCGCATGCTGCTGGTCGGGAACTCAGTCTCGACCTCGGACAGGAGCTGGGTGACCAACCCGTAGTTGTAGGGAGTGCTCACGATCAGGTTGAAGACCCCTCCGCTGATGGCCAGATTGCCCGCGGGAAGGTCCGCCACGGTGGCCGTGATCATCTCGCCGAACCCGTGGCCGAAGTCGGTTGCGACCCCGGTGTGTCGCTGCTCGAAGGTAACCACGGAGTTCCCGGCCAGAGTCGCTCTCACCCGGGTCATCGACATCGGGTGCAGTCGTCCGTGGCGGACGTCATCAGCGCGGTGCCACATCAGCTTGACCGCGCGGCCGACCAGCTGGGAGATCTCGACGGCCTCGAGTGCCGCATCGCCGAACAGCTTGCGTCCGAACGACCCGCCCCCCTCGGGAACATGAACGGTCACGTTATCCAGCGGAAGTCCGAGGCGCCGGGCGATCTCCTGCTGCCAGTAGACCGGCGTCTTCAGTGCGGCCCAGACCTCGGCGCGATCGTCCCGGACGTCGGCGATCGCGCAGTTCGTCTCCAGGGCACCGTTGCTGACAAACGAGAAGACGTACTCGCCGTCGATGGCGGTCGTCAGCGGTGCCGCCGGCAGCAGCGGCAGCGCGGCATTCTTCAACCTCGCCAGGACCGTCACATCGGATTCCTGGGCCAGGGGACCGCTGGACCACTTGACCTCGAGCGCGCGGACACCATCGATGCACTGCCCGAACGTCTCAGCGACCACGGCCACACCCGTCGACATGACCACCGCCTCGAGCACGCCGGGCATCTCCCGGACCTCGTCGAGGTTGTCCGCCGACAGCACCCGTGCCTTGAGGGTCGGCGGACGACAGATCATCGTAGGCTTGGCGTCGGCATGCGGAAGGTCCATCGTGAACTGCTTGCGGCCGGTCACGATGTCCATCGCGTCAATCCGGCCCAGCGGACGACCGATGACAGTGAACTCGGCATCGTCCTTGAGAGGAGCGCTCAGCGGTACGGTGGTCGCCGAGGCTGCCTCGCGGGCGAGCGAGGCGTAGGTGGCCGACTGGCCGTTCGGTCCGTGCACGACACCGTCGGCCGTGGTCAGCCGCGAAGGATCGACCCCCCAATGGCTGCCCGCAGTTTGCACCAGACGCTTGCGCGCGAGTGCAGCCGCTACTCGGACCGGACGGAACAGGGTCCGCGTTCCTGTCGAACCCCCCGTGATTTGGTTAAACAGCAGTTCGGGACGCGACGTGGCGAGCGAGACACGCACGTCCGCGACAGCGATGTCGAGCTCCTCGGCGATGAGCATCGCCACCATTGTCGTCATGCCTTGCCCGACCTCGGCGCGAGGCACCGCAAGCGACGCCTTGCCGTCGTCGCCGACACAGATCTTGATCAGGTGAGCCGTGGGTGCCTGGGCGAGAATGATCGCGTCGCCCGCGTCGAACAGGTCGGCCGGGGACGGTGGAGAGGGCACCACCCCACCAGAGGCCGATGCTGGGCCCGAGTCGAGTATTTGGGCAGCGGTGACGAGCGTGGGGCCCGCGAGAATCAGTCCTGAGAACAGGCGGCGACTCACACGACCCGGTTCGCGAGCATGGTCTCGGTGACTTTCGGTCATAACGCATGCCTCACTTCGTCGGCGGGCTCGAGACGCACGTGGTTCCCCTGTCGAAAATCAGAACGCGCGGATGTGTCGACGTCGATATCAATGTCGATTATCCTGCCATGACGCATGCCACCTGACAAGAGTTGGTCTGCCCGGAGCGAGCGCGCCGAGTTCGCCGGTGATGCGCCTTATCTCCTGACGCAGGGCACGAATGAGCCCGGGCGGTTTATGCTGGCCGAAGGTCGATAGGTCGAGGCGGTTCACATGGCACGAGGGACCTCGAAGGCGACCGGAAACTTGCCCGAAGACGTCACCAGCCTGGTCGGGCGACGCGCCGAGGCAGCAGACCTCAAGCTACTGCTGACCCGATCTCGGATGGTCACGTTGACCGGGCCGGGTGGCGTTGGCAAGACCCGGCTCGCTCTCCATGTCGCTCGCGCGTCGCGCGCCGCCTTTCAAGACAATGTGTGGTTGCTCGCGCTCGATGAGGTGACGCAGCCGGACCTGCTCCCGTCGATCGTCATGTCGACCTTGGGCATGCCCGGTCCCGCCGGCACGGGCATCGTCGAGGTGACGGCCCACCTGCGGGACCGCGAACTGCTCCTCATCATGGACAACTGTGAGCATCTGGCCGACGACTGCGCCAAGCTCGCGTCCGAGCTGTTGCGCAGCTGTCCTAGCCTCCGGGTGTTGGCCACGAGCCGTGAACCGCTGCGCATCGACGGAGAGGCGGTGTACCGGGTGCCGCCCCTGTCATTGCCGGAGCCGGGCGCGGCCCTCGGGATCGGCGCGGCAGCCTTCGAGGCGGTCGCCCTATTCCTGGAGCGGGCCGCGGCCCTAAACCCGGGCTTCGCTGTGCGCGAGGACCAGGAGCAGGCCCTGATCGCACTGTGCCAGGGCCTGGACGGTTTGCCTCTTGCGATCGAGCTCGCTGCCGCAGGCAGCCGCTCGGTTCCGATCGAGGACCTGTCGGCGTGGGCAGCCGATCCTCTGGTGGCGCCGGCCTTCGGGAAGCGCACCTCGCCTTCCCGGCACCAGACGCTGCTCGCCACGATGGAGTACAGCTATCGATTGTGCTCGGAGGACGCTCGGATCCTGTGGGCGCGGATGGCAGTTTTTCGCGGCGGCGCCGACCTGGATGCCGTGGCGGAAGTGTGCGCCGGTGAGCGGCTTCCACCGAAGCGGGTACCTGCGGTTCTGACTGAACTCATCGACAAGTCGATTGCCACGTTCGACGGCCGGCGGTACCGGATGCTGGAAACGATCAGGCAATTTGGTGCCGAGCATCTCCGATCGCTCGGCGAGCAGCACGCGACCCAGAAGTCGCATCGCGATTACTTCGCTGAACTTGCCAAGGAGGTCAGCGGTGGGTGGTTCGGCCCAGATCAGCCGGCGCTTCTCACCCGGGTGCTGGCCGACCAGGCCAACGTGCGGGCGGCCCTGGAGTTCTGCCTCAGCCAGGAGAGCGAGGCCGCTGTCGGGCTGCGCATGGCAAGCGAGTTGTGGCCTGCCTGGATCGGCTGCGGGCTGCCCGGCGAAGGCAAGCACTGGCTCGTCCGACTGCTTGCAGCGAGCTCTGGGGCCGATGTCGAACGGGCAACAGCGCTCTGGGTGGCCGGCTATCTCACCACTGCCTTGGCCGAGTTCTCAGAAGGTCTGGCGTTACTCGACCAGTCTCTGCAGCTGGCCGGACAGTTGGGGCATCAACCGAGCATCGCTCATGCCACGCAGCGTCGGGGGCTCAACCAGCTCGTTCAGGGGCAGACCGAAACGGCGATCCACGATCTTGAGAAAGCAGTTCGCCTCGAGCGGGAGCTCGGCGACGACAACCCGCATCTGGCGGAGGCGCTCCTGTACCTGGGAATGGCGGAGTGCTATCGGGAGTCCTTCGACGTTGCCTCGGGCATCTTGGAGGAGGCCAGGTCTCTCTGTGCCCGGAAGGGCGAGCAGCTGTTCCTGTCCTGGACCCTTCTGGGGCTCGGTCTCGTCGCGCTGATGAAGGAGCGCGTGCCAGAAGCGGTCGCCCTGCTCAAGGACGGACTAATCCGCAAGCAGGCCCTCGATGATCGAGTGGGCCTTCCGTACGCAGTGGAGATGCTCGCATGGGCGGCCTTGCTGAGAGGCGATGCCGAGCGCTCTGCATTGCTCCTTGCCGGGGGTGAAACCATGTCTCGACAGTTGGGCCCGCACTTGGCAGGGAACCATCGGATGCTCAGGTGGCATGGCGAGTATGTGCAGCAGGCCAAGGATGCGCTGGGATCACGGGCGTACGATGCGGCCGCAGAGCACGGTCGCCGGCTCGCGTTCGACCAGCTCGTTGACGTCGCGCTCGAGAAGACCGTGCCGAGCCCGAGAGCCTCGGGTGCTGACGCTGATCTGCCGCTGACTCCGCGCGAGCGCGAGATCTGCGGTCTGCTGGCGACCGGGATGACCAACAAGGAGATAGCCGCGAAGCTGGTCATCTCGCCCCGGACGGCGGAGACCCACGTCGACCACATCCTGTCGAAGCTGAACTTCACGTCTCGTTCGCAAGTCGTCGCCCTGTTCGCGGCCCGCCGACCGGAGCTGTCCCATTAGACGGCGATCACGTCACGCGCCCGTCGATTTTCTCAGTGCGGCCGATTCCCCGAGTCAGAGATTGAGGTAGCGCCGCAGCGCAGCCATGGCGTGATCGATGGTCTTGACCAGGTTGGCGCCTGTGTTCTCGCCGGCGAGCCAGTGCTCGTACGCCGACAGCGAGATCGCGAGCGAAACGTGACCGGCGACCTGGGGGACGAGGTCGTCAGGCCTGTCGCCGGTGCGTGCCGCGACGTACTCGGCGATCACGCGGCGCCACTCGGCGTACCGCAATACCGAGTGGGCCTGTAGCTCGGGCGTCGTGAGGATCAGTCGCATTCGCTCGCTGTGTGGGGGATGCGCGTCCGCGGGGAAGCGGTTGAACTCGACCACGGCCCGGTGGATCGCGGCGTGCACGGGGAGGTCGTCGGGATGCTCGGCGAGCAGCGCGCGGAAGTGGTCGAGCGTGCGGTCGAACTGGCCCCAAGGGATATCGTTCTTGGACTGGTAGTACCGGAAAAGGGTGCGGCGGCCGACGCCGACCCGTTCGGCGATGGCGTCGAGGGTCGTGCTCTCGAAGCCGCGCTCGGCGAAGAGTTCGAAGGCTGCCTGTTCGATCTCCGCGTGGGACGTCGCCACCGGCCGGCCGCGAGGGCTGCGTCGTACGGCCTGTTCGGTCACGGCAGCGAACCTACCGCGTCGAGCGAAGACTTTCTGCACTCGTTGCCGGAAAACTGTGGCTTTATCGCCACGAGTGCCATTAGTGTGTCCGGCACCACAACCGACGCTTGGAGGCAGCGATGAACCCGGAGATCGAGCAGCAGGAAGAGCTGGTCGTCGAGGATCTGATCGAGGAGGTCTCGATCGACGGCATGTGTGGCGTGTACTGATGGATGACCTGCTGGGGGCGCGGTGGATGTTGTCGCCGTCGGTGGCGTTGCGTCCGGAGCCGTTCGGTGCGCTGGCCTACCACTTCGGGAACCGGAAGCTGACGTTCCTGAAGCGTCCTGAGCTGGTCGCCGTGGTCCGGTTGCTGGCCGAGGCGCCCGACGTGCGGACCGCGCTCGAGACCGCAGGCGTGCCGGCCTCCCAGCACTCGGCGTACGCCGCCGCCCTGCGCGGTCTGGCTGCCACCGACATGATCCGCCCGCGGACCGACGAGAAGGAGGCAGCGGCATGACGGTCACCACCGAACGGCCCACCGAACGGCCGCGCAACGCGACGCTGGTCGAGCAGTTCGAGCTCGGCCTGGACGCGCCGATCTGCCTGACGTGGGAGCTGACCTACGCGTGCAACCTGGAGTGCGCGCACTGCCTGTCCAGCAGCGGTCGGCGCGATGCGCGGGAGCTGACGACGGAGCAGTGCAAGGCGGTCATCGACGAGCTGCAGCGGATGCAGGTCTTCTACGTCAACATCGGCGGGGGGGAGCCGACCATCCGCCCCGACTTCTGGGAGCTGCTGCAGTACGCCGTGGACCACCAGGTCGGGGTGAAGTTCTCCACCAACGGCGTGCGGGTCACTCCCGAGCGGGCGGCGTTCCTGGCCTCGCCGGCGTGCAACGGCTACGTCGACGTGCAGATCTCCCTGGACGGCGCGACGGCGGAGGTCAACGACTACGTGCGCGGCCCGGGCTCGTACGAGACCGCGCTCGCTGCGCTGCAGAACCTGCAGGACGCCGGCTTCACGGACGCGAAGATCTCCGTGGTGTGCACCCGGCAGAACATCGGCCAGCTCGACGAGTTCAAGGCCCTGGCCGATCGGTTCGGGGCGACGCTGAGGCTGACCCGGCTGCGACCCAGCGGCCGCGGTGCGGACGTGTGGGACGAGCTGCACCCGCTGCCGGAGCAGCAGCGGGTGCTCTACGACTGGCTGATGGCGCGCGGCGAGGACGTGCTGACCGGGGACTCGTTCTTCCACCTCGCCGCGTTCGGCGAGGCCCTTCCGGGTCTCAACCTGTGCGGAGCCGGTCGGGTGGTGTGCCTGATCGACCCGGTCGGCGACGTCTACGCCTGCCCGTTCGCCATC
>Ga0164290_1001170_pt1 | contig 48469 bp, 47 predicted proteins | sample Micstemetagenome_FD_108782 | JGI IMG/M metagenome (GOLD analysis project Ga0164290, IMG submission 108782) | Contaminated culture microbial community from soil near Moab, Utah, USA - Microcoleus steenstrupii SON62 (Illumina Assembly) | ecosystem: Environmental > Terrestrial > Soil > Soil crust...
CACAAAGTCCTGGTCCTCAACCAGTTGCCACGCCCCACGCAGATCCCACTTCAGCCGCCGATCCCGAAGGGTCAGGTTCGAGCCGACCTTTTGGAAGAATCGGGCCTTCGCTGCGGCATCGCCCTGGTCAGCCACGTAAGTGGCTTCCTGCGAGGCCCTTAGGAAATCCTCAAACGGTTCGAGCCACGACGAACCGCCGGTCGCCGCGGCTCCCAGGCGGTCTCGCTTGGCTCGTATCTCTTCCGTGAGCTTGTTCTTGCTCTCGCGGAACTCTTCCAAGCTCAGCACCTGCTCGATATAGGCGGTCATGAGCCGATCGCGCCGCACTTCGCAGGCGGCGATGTCGGCCTTCAGCTGGGCCGCGACGGCACTCGCCTCCTCCGCTTGCCGCCCGCGCTCAATCTGAGCGCATTCAAGCAGCGCGGCGGCAATCTCCGGCGGAGTCGAGCAGCCTCGCAGGCCCTCTTCAACCTGCTCAATGATCGCTTCTTCGCGGCAGTACTTCTGAGAACACGCTTTCTTCTTCTTGGTGCACCGCAGGTACCGATGACCCTTCTGGAGCTCAGAAGTGATCGCACATCCGCACTCGCCACACCGAATCATTCCCTGGAACTGGAAGTTATTCCGATCAAAGCTGTGCACCTTCCCACGGTTGTGCAGCACCTCTTGGCACCGCTTAAAGGTCTCCTGACTGATCAGGGGCTCATGCTTGCCCTCAAACAGCTCTCCCCGGGAACGCATGACGCCGTAATAGAACGGGTTATCGAAGGCTTTGTAGATGTTTCCGGTGGATGGGACTTTGCCACGGTGTCCTATGTATCCCATCGCGATGACCTTGCGGCGTACTTCGCAAATCGAGTAGTCGCCCGTCGCGTACAACTCGAACATCTTGCGGATCAACGGTCCGAACTCGGGATGCGGCACCACCGTGCGATTCTTGCGATCGTTGGTGTATCCCATGGGCGCGTTCCTGGGCCATCCGCCATTGCGGAGCTTTTGCCGCATTCCCCGCAGAATGTTCTCGCTCAGGTTGTCCACGTAGTACTTGGACTGCCCGAACATGACGTTGAGCATGAATTTGCCCTGGGCCGATGACTCGAAGCGAAACGTCGGAAAGCGCAGGTCGGTGATGTGGCCAGTGTCCACCAGGTAGACGATGCGCCCTGCGTCCAGTGAGTTGCGGGAGAGAGCGGCGTCGACCCCTGCAATGAGCTTCCGCGCTGCCCAGAGCTGCAGGTTTGGCCCCCAGCGGGTTCCCGCACTGCGAATGATCGTCAACGCCCTTTCGTTAAAGTGTCCGGTGCCCAGTTACGCCAACGCGGCGTCTCACTGATGGATCTTGGTCACTTCCGCGACGAACTCTTCACGGGCCTCACCCGACCTTGGCAATCGAAGCCTGGCTCCTTGCGATTCTCCCAGCCGCCGGACCGATTCTGAGTTCACCGGCGTCGCACATTTTGGCCTCTAAAACGCACCCGCGAACCTGCTTAGCCAAATGACTCGATGATCCGCTTGCAGGCATCTACGACGGCAGGCTTGGATTCGTTTATGTACTCTTCCAACTCTTGATCGAGTTGCTGCAAGTAGCTCTGGTTGTAATGAGCGCGGGCATCTCCAACGGGGTAAACATCAGTGTCCGATTCAAAAGCGATGATTGATTCAAAAAGCTCGCTCTCGCTAGCGCCGATGTCATGCCGCAACGCGCAAAGTCTTCGAGAGCCGGTGACCAAGTCCAGTGATCCGGAGACCATCGCCATCGCAGTCTGCACGATTTCGCGCCCGGCGTTGCCTTGGTTGATGCTAGTCATTGAATGCCTCCGTCGAACTTCGTCTTGAACTCGACGCGTCCATCAACAATGCGTCGCCTATTTCGCATCGCTCGGCCTGCTGCATCGCCTCGGCGACGTTCTCGGCACGGGTGAAGACGACGGCAACGCGATACTGGACAACTTGAAGCATGACCTCAAAGAGCTTGAGGCTGCCGTCATTGGACGCATGGGCGGGGTTGGTGTCCGGGGAGGCCTGCTCGGGATGGAGCTGGAGCCCTGAACGCGTGAGACTGTTCTTTGGAGTTGTAGTCACCCACCCGCCCTTGTAACGCCCCAGAGGGGCTTGGCAACGCCGCCCGTCTCACCTGCGTGAAGAAACCCGGTAGGTTCGGCGGCGTTGCGGGGCCGCTTCGCGGCCGGGGGTACACGAGACATTCTGCAGCTTTGAGTGGAGTGGCTATTGGGCTTTGGCTTGCCCTGTTGACCCCTTCCATGACCATCCCCCAATCGAAGAGAAAGGCGTGGAGGAGTGTGGGTGTCCAATCCGGCAACCCCTCGCCCACCAAGTGCACCAGACATCTTCCCTAATGCACCCAAAGTTTGTTCGTTCGGTTGTTCGCGAGGGAAGATGTTGCCCAGAAACAGGCAGCGTTTCGGGCTTGCGTGAGCGGTAGGGTAAACGGTAGAGTCCTACCGCGTTCCTGAGGCCTCCACCGCGAGGATGGTTCGAGCGGTGGAGAGTAGACTCCACTTGAAGCAAACGGCTCTGACGCTCGCGTCGGGGCCGTTCTTGTTTGCTCCAGACGCGGCGAGTGCAGTCTGGCAAGATCGCCACGCGAGAATGGCGGAAAAATTTGCAGTCTGGTTCTTGGTTTCGATCAACTGCTTCCAAGCGAGGAGTCGCGACGACGCATCGCTTTGCCGCGTGCAAGGCTCTCCAGTACGCTTCCCCAATGACCACTCCCATCCTGCTTGAGCACGCCCGGCTGCCCTCGCGCGACGATGCTCGCCGCATCGGTGATGTGTTGCGGCAGCACGCTGCGCATGAGCTCGGGCTGCTCGCCGCGCTGGGTGTGCGCGAGATGTCCGAGGCGAACGCGATGGACGTGCCGACCCGGTTCGCACGCACGGCGGGGAACGACCCGCGGTTTCTTTTCATCCGCCTGTTCTTTTTCGGCATCGCGGTGCCCGTCGACGCGCTCGCGGCGGCGATCGCGCCGATGAGCGTCGCTGACTGGATCGACTGGGGATTGCTTGAAGTGTCGGGGGATCAGGCCAAGTCGATCGTGCAGCTCTATCCCGACGGCGAGCAGGTCTTCGCGACCGACAGGCCGCGATTTGAAGGCGGGCGCATGATCGTGCCCGAGGCGTGCGTGATGACGCCGGGGAGCACGACGCGGAATGTCAAACTGCTCGCGATCCGCAGGCCGGTGGAGACCGCCGTCGACATCGGTACCGGGTGTGGGATTCTCGGCGTCTTCGCTGCCGGGTATGCCAAGCGAGCCTTTGGCACCGATTTGACGCAGCGCAGCGTCGACTTTGCGACCTTCAATGCCGCCCTCAACGGCGTGGCGAACTTTGAAGCGGTGCGCGGCAGTCTGCTCGAGCCCGTCGCGGAGCGGAAGTTCGACGCGATCATCGCCAATCCGCCGTTTGTGATCTCGCCGAGCAATCGCTACATCTATCGCGACGGCGGGATGCACGGTGACATGTTCGTGCAGACGCTGATCAAGCAGGCGGCAGCCCTGCTCAACCCAGGCGGGACGTGCCAGTTCCTTTGTGACTGGGCCCATGTGCGAGGCGCGAGCCCCGCCCAGCGCGTTGCGTCGTGGTTCAGCGGGCTGGGGTGCGACGTGCTCGTCATGCGCGTCAGCGGCATGTCGCCGTTGGAGTATGCACGGTTCTGGACGCAGCAGCTCGAGGACAACGCCGGGGCCGAGGCCAAGCAGCAGGCGATCAGCGACTGGATGCGGTACTACGAGTCCCAAGGGATCGAGGCGATGAGCCACGGGCATGTGTCGATGCGACAACTGCCGGTGGGGGCGACGCGCAAGCCGATGTTGATGTTCCACGAGCAGAGCCCGCGAGCCAGCGGCAACATCAGTGAGCAGGTGCGGCGGATGCTGTGGAATGCCGACGTGATCGGGCTCGATGACCAGACGCTGCTGGGTAGGTGTCTGCTGCCGGTGCCCGAACTGCGGATTCGACAGGACTTGACGCCGCCGGGAAGCGTGAGCGGCGGCGCGGCGGGTACGGGTGACGCGGCAAACGCCGAGCACGCGGTGCTGCTGCGCGGCGGGCTCGCGACGATCCTGCCATCGTCGGCGGAAGTGGGGCGACTATTGATCGCGATGGCGCCCGGCATGCCGCTCGGGGCGATCGTGCAGCAACTGGCGACCGCGAGCGGCAGGCAACCCGGGCAGATCGCGAGCGCGGTGCTGGGCACGACGCGGAAGTTGCTCGAGCAGGGGATGATCGAAGAGCGATGAACGCGGTGCGGTGTGGTCGCGGCGACAACGCGACGTGGATTCATCGATACGAGTATGAGAACGGACAGGCTGCTTGCGCGCCTCGCTGCCTCTCGAACGCGTTCATCAGAGCCGAGGTGCGTAAGCACCCGGCCCATTCGCACCCCACGTCAATCTTCGATCTCAAGGTCTGATGAAGGGGCCGCAGGAGCATCCACATCCGGTCGGCGAAGCCCGTTCTTCTTTAGCAGCGTCTTCAGATCCGACGGCCACGGCGTGGTGACGTCGATCGTGGCACCGCTGATCGGATGCGTGAACACGACGCGATGGGCGTGCAGTGCGAGTCGAGGGGCGGCACGACGAAACGCCTCGGGCGCGTACAACTCGTCGCCCAGGATCGGACAACCGATCGACTCCAGATGCACTCGGATCTGATGAAGCCTGCCGGTGACGGCGCGGCACTCCACGAGTGTCGCGTTCGTGGCTTCCTGCAGCACGCGATAGGCTGTGATCGACGGCTTGCCGCCACTGCTGATCCGTGCGGTCTTGAGCGAACGATTGCCGCCTTGCTTCTCGCCACCGCGGGCTTTGTGCGCGGAGCCGACGGCCTCAGCGATGGGGCGATTGATGACGCCTTTGGGTTTCTTGGGCGGCTCGGCGCAAACGGCCCAGTAGAACTTCGCGATCTTGCGGTTCTCGAAGGCGAGTCGCAGGGCGTCGTATGTGCGCCGCGTGAGCGCGACGATGAGCAAGCCGCTGGTCGTGCGATCAAGCCGATGCAGGAGGCCAAAGTCTCGGTCCTTGCCCAAGTTTTGCAGGCGCGTGCCGTACCTGACGAACAGGCCCGACAGCAGCGAGTCGCGCTCGTGGCCGAGCCCAGGCGTTGAGACAACGTGCTGCGGCTTCTCCACGACAAGCAGGTCGTCATCTTCGTGTCGGACGGTGAATCGCACGCGCGGGTTGGGTTCGATCGAGAGTGTGGCCATCAGGGTCCAGTGCGATCAAGGCGGTTTGCTTCGTGCGGGGCAGGGGAGCTCGGCACGCCGCACGCGGCGTGATCGACGTACCAGCGGAGTTCGCCGCCCAGCAGACGCAGGCGAAGGGCGCCACGCGTGGGCTCGTCGGCGGATGGGCCATGTGCCGCCGCCCATTCTCGCTCAAGCGTACGGATGGTGGGGGCCATGGCGTCGCCGGCCGCCAGCAACGCGACGAATCGCGAGGCGTTGATGAGCGACTCGGTCATCGCCACGCCGCCCGGGCGGGCGGCGGCGAAGAGCCCCGCGTGGTCGTCGGGCGCGACGGGGATCGTGCCGTCGGCATCAACTTCCATCAGCGCGAAGTCGAGACGGTCATGTCCCTTCTCTCGCCATTCGAGCGTCTCGCGGATCTCGCGGGTGTAACTCGCCGCGGCGGCGGGCGAGCAATCGAGCATGTGCAACTGCTCGTCGGGGATGTCCGAGTGCGGGATGAACAGTTCACGCAGACTCTGTGCTCGCGACGGGCCGTCCGCGGATTCGTCGAGCAGCCAGACGTGCGCACGCTTCCACGAAATGTCACGCAGCGCGGGATCGTACATGAGCCGCAGCAGCAGCGGTTCGATTCCCGGCGAGACCGACACCGCCACATGAAAGTCGCCGAATGCGCGGATGCAGTTGCGACTGTGCATGACCAGATCGAACGCGGCGGCGTCGATCACTTCATCATGCGTTGCGCGCACTGTCAAAGACCCGGGCAGACGCGGCGGGCGGAAGTCGGGCAGCGGCACCAGATCGATCGGCTCGGCCATCGCCCACTATTGTGCGCGATTCGGGGCCCTACGGCCAGCGGAACCAGCGGAACCGGCGGAAAAACAGCAAAGGGGCCGGGTTCGCTCCCTCGGACGGACCACTACCATCGATCATGGCGAATGCCGCCCACGCGGATCCCGTGCTGCGCATGCTCGACGCGAACGCGAATCGCGCCCGCGAGGCCCTGCGCATCATGGAGGATGTCGCGAGGTTCGTGCTTGACGATCGTGAGCTTTCACAGGCCATGAAGGACCTTCGCCATGAACTCTCGTCGGTGATTCGCGAGCTCGGTGTCGACGACGCGATGTTGCTCAGTGCCCGCGACACACCCGGCGACGTGGGCACAACCAACACGAACTCTGGCGAAGCCAATCGCCCGACGCTCGCTGCGGTGGTTGCCTCTGCGGCTGGGCGATTCGCAGAGGCGATTCGCACCATCGAGGAGTGCGCCAAACTCCTCCGCCCCGACGTGGCGGCGTGGAAGCGGGCGGAGCAGTGTCGCTACGCCGGATACGAACTTGATCGCCGTCTTCGACTGCGACTCGGACACGCGGGTCGGCGTCAATGGCGGCTGTGCGTGCTGCTCACCGAGTCGCTCTGCACGCATTCGACGTGGTGGCGTGTCGCCGAAGCGGCGGTCGCGGGTGGCGCGGACTGCCTTCAACTGCGAGAAAAATTGGTCGACGATCACGAGTTACTGGCGCGAGCGAGGGCACTGGTCGAGTTCGCTCGCCCGCACGGCGTCGCCGTCGTTGTCAATGATCGCGCCGACATCGCGCTCGCTGCGGGCGCGGACGGCGTCCACGTCGGCCAAGCCGATCTGTCCGTTGCCGCCGTGCGCGCGATCGCAGGCTGGCGATTGCTCATCGGCGTGTCGACGAGCAACATCGAACAGGCACGCCGGGCGAGAGACGATGGCGCGGACGTCTGCGGCGTTGGCCCGATGTTCGTCAGCAGCACCAAGGCCAACCCCGCGCTCAGCGGCGTCGAGTATCTGCGTCAATACCTCGCCGAGCCGGGCGTGGGCGCGATTCCTCATCTGGCCATCAGCGGCATCAACCATACGAACATCGCATCGCTGGTCGCCACGGGCTGCCGCGGCGTCGCCGTGTCCTCACTTGTCTGTTCAAGCGAGGACGCAGAAAGCGAATGCCGGCGTCTGATGCAGGCGATGGCTGGAACGCCGGAGTAATTGACTATCGGCGGCTTGATGCCGCACGGCCTGATGCCTTTCACTTCGCCGCAACGGCTCGCTCGTTGTCATGTGAAAGCCGCGTTGGCCAGGCGTCACGCCCGACCTGGGGCTATTGATGGCCGTCATTCGATATGCGGTTTTGTTGCTGCGCCGCCGAAATGGCACGGCAAGCCCGTGATCAACCACCGAATGCCCAAGTGCCAACTGCCTCTCCCTTCCCATTTGACTCCCCCCTTCTGGTCCCCAACCATTGCTCTCCCCGCCGGTGCGCCCTTGGGCAACTCGGCAGGGTTTGGAGCCGAGCACGACGGACGGCGGGGCGTGTTGCCCTTGGCCCGAGGCGTGCGCAGGGGTCATCCCATCGCGGCTGATGGATGATCCAGCTCTGGGTGACGGCCTTTGGCCGCTGCCACCACCGCCGCGGTTCTTCGTCCGAGGGCTTTGCCCCCGAGCCTGAACCGCCGCAGCGTTTCGGTCGTCAGACCGGGGCGTGGTCAGAGAGGCGTTGATCAGGTTTGGCGCGGGTGATTCGGCACGACCTGGAAGACAGGGTGCCCCGCGGATGGAGGTTTGATCTCACCATCATGCGTCGGAGCCGGCAACGGCTTTCGTCGCCGTTTCACAGGGCGATGGTGTAATGGCAGCACGACAGATTTTGGTTCTGTTCGTCTAGGTTCGAATCCTAGTCGCCCTGTTTTTGTTCAAACTTCGTTGCCTTGAGTCTTCATGATGATGATCGCTTCACACAACCTCTCGGCCATCATTCTTGCCGCCGGCAAGGGCACGCGGATGAAGTCCGACTTGCCCAAGGTCGTTCACCCCGTCGGCGGCAGGCCAATGGTCCGAGCCGTCGTCGATGCCTGTCGAGACGTTGGCGTCAATCGCGTCGTCGCGATCGTCGGCTACAAGCAGGAACTTGTGCGTGACGCGCTCAAGGACGATCACTGCGAGTTCGCGGTTCAGGCCGAGCAACTCGGCACCGGGCACGCCGTGATGTGTGCGGCGGATGCGTTCGCGAATGACCAGGCTGGTGATGTCTTCGTGCTCTGCGGCGACGGCCCGCTCATCCGCCCCAAGACGCTGGCCGTCATGCTTGATCGCCATCGCTCGACGGGCGCTGCCGCAACGCTCGCGACGGCGGTGCTTGATGATGCGACGGGCTACGGCCGTATCGATCGCGACGAGCAAGGCCGCTTCCGCGCGATCGTCGAGCAGAAGAACTGCACGCCCGAACAACTCAAGATTCGCGAGGTCAACCCCTCGTACTACGTCTTCCGCGCCGCGGACCTGTTCGCGGCGTTGAAGCATGTGAAACGCAACCCCGTGAGCAACGAGTACTACGTCACCGACGTGCCGGAACTCTTGCTCAATGAGGGCAAGCGTGTGGAGGTGATCGAGGCCGTGCCCCCGGAGGATGTGCTCTCGATCAACACGCTTGAGGACCTGGCAAAGGTGGACGGGATTTATCGCGGTCGGGCGGCCAAGTGACGGGTCGGGAACGGGTTTGTGGGCGGGCGTCGGAATCTTCTCCTCGCAGGAAGAACCACACGTGACGAGCAACGGCGACCAGAACAACCAACTCAAGATCTTCGCGGGCCGCTCGGGTCAGCACCTCGCCACCAAGATTGCCGAGCATCTGAAGATGCACGTCGGCGAGGCGCGCACGACGGTCTTTCCCGACGGCGAACTGATCGTCAAGCTCGACGAGGATGTGCGCGGGCGTGACTGCTATGTCGTGCTATCGACATGCGAGCCCGTCAACGAGAATCTGATGGAGCTGCTGGTGTTCTGCGACTGCCTGCGTCGCGCCAGCGCCAACCGTATCACGGTCGTGGTGCCGTACTTCGGCTACGCCCGCCAGGACCGCAAGGACGAAGGCCGCGTCCCGATCACCGCCAAACTCGTCGCCAATCTGGTGACCGCGGCGGGCGCGACGCGCGTGCTCGCGCTCGACCTGCACGCGGCTCAGATTCAGGGCTTCTTCGACATCCCCGTCGATCACCTGTCGGCGACGCCGGTCTTTGTCGATTACTTCAACTCGATCCGCGCCTCGCTGGGTGAACTCTGTCTCGTCAGCCCCGACGTCGGCAACGTCAAGGTCGCCGAAGGTCTCGCGAACCTCCTCGGCGGCGATCTGGCGATCATCAACAAACGCCGGCTCAGTGGGTCGCAGGTGGTCACGGGCAACCTCATCGGTTCGGTCGAGGGCAAGACCGTGCTGATGTTCGACGACATCATCTCGACCGCCGGCACGGTGTGCGAGGCCGCCAAACTCGTGATGGATCGCGGGGCCAAGCAGGTCATCGCCGCCGCCACGCACGCTGTGCTCGTCGGTCCCGCCGTCGATCGCCTGCTGGCATCGCCGATCAACAAGGTCGTCGTCACGAACTCGATCCCGCTACCCGAGCGGGTTGGGGCGCTCAAGCCCAAGTTGGTGGAGTTGTGCGTGGGCACGCTTCTGGGCGAGGCGATCCATCGCATCCACAGCAATCAGTCGGTCTCCGCGCTGTTCCGCAAGACGGCGGGGACAAAGAGGTAGGTCTTTGATTTCGGTCGTATCCGTCGTGTCGTCCGCCGGGTGGGCGGATGAGGCGTCGGACAAGAACACGGTTTTCACACGGTTCACAACACTTTTGGAGTCAGTCATGCACGAGAAGTCCCCCATGCTCAAGGCCACCAAGCGAGAGATGACCGGCACACGCTATTGCGAGCGTGTCCGCAAGTCCGGCGGCCTGCCCGCGATCGTCTATGGCCACGGCCAAGCCCCGACCCCGATCACGCTCGAGTCGCGCGACGCCATGCGTCACATCAACGCCGGCGAGAAGATCTTCCGCCTCGACTTCCCCGGCACCAAGGAGAAGGACGAAGGCCAGGTCGTGCTGCTGAAGGATCTGCAGTTCGACTACCTCGGCACGAACATCGTTCACGCCGACTTCGCCCGCGTTGATCTCAACGAGCGCATCCGCACGCGCGTGCCGATCCACCTCATCGGCGAGGCCCCGGGCCTCAAGCAGGCCGGTGCGATTCTCATGCACCCGACCGCCGAAGTGGTCGTCGAGTGCGTGGTGACCGAACTCCCCGACTTCATCGAAGTCTCCGTCACCGAACTCGACGTTGGGCACGCGATCACCGCCGCCGACGTCAAGTTGCCGACCGCGGGCATGAAGATGATCACCGACTCGCACTCGATCGTGGCTCAGATCATCATCCAGCACGAGATCAAGCTGGGCGAAGCCACCGCCGCCGACGCCACCGGTGCCGCTGGCCCCGAAGTGCTCACGGCCAAGAAGGAAGAGGGTGCCGAGGGCGCTGCCCCTGGCAAGGACGCCAAGGGTGCCGCCGCCGGCAAGGACGCCAAGGCCGCTCCGGCCAAGGACGCCAAGGCCGCTCCCAAGAAGTAATCCATCACGCACGCGCCGATCGTCGTCGCGTGCGCCGTTCTCACTCGCTCTTCTCGTTTCGCCCGTTCTTTGCCATGAAACTCATCGTCGGCCTCGGCAATCCTGGTCCTCAGTACACCAAGACGCGGCACAACGCCGGGTTCATGGTGGTGGATCGCCTTGTCCAGCGCCACGCGGCGAGCGAACCGGCAAAGGCCCGTTTCAACGCTTCGACTGTTGAGGCGACGATCAGCGGCGAGCGTTGCATGTTCGTCAAACCATTGACGTTCATGAACCGCTCGGGGCAATCAGTGGCCGAGGCTGTGCGTTTCTTCAAACTTGAGCCCTATACCGATCTGTTCGTCATTGTTGACGACCTCTACCTGCCGGTCGGGGGGCTGCGACTGCGGCCCGACGGCGGCACGGCGGGACACAACGGTCTCGCGGACATTCAGCGCGCACTCGGCGCTGATGTCTATCCGCGATGTCGTGTCGGCGTGGGGCTCAAGCGAGAGGACGGCAGCGTCGGCAAGCATCCGCTGATGGATCAGGCCGATTTCGTGCTGCAACGCTTCACGGAGGAGGAGTGGCCTCTGCTCGAGCCCGCGCTCGACAAGGCTGCAGATGCGAGTGAGTGTTTCGTGTCCAAGGGGCTCGCCGCCGCGATGAACAAGTTCAACGCGAGCGACGGGGCGAAGTCCAAGCCGTAACCAGTACCCATCGACCGGCGTGCTCTCGGCCCGGTCGGATCGTCAGAAACCAAGCAAGAAAGGATTGATTCATGTCCCAGATTCGCATGTACCGCTATGAGGCGATGATCCTGCTCGGGCAGGCTGTCGCCGCCGACCTCACCGGCGCCCTTGCTCACATCAACGAGATTTTCGCCCGCAGCAACGTGAACATCATCGCGATGCGCAAGTGGGACGATCGTCGCCTTGCCTACGAGATCGACGGCCAGAAGCGCGGGCTCTACATCCTCGCCTACTTCGAAGCCGCCAACGACAAACTCGAGCACATCGAGCGCGACTTCCGCCTCTCGGAGAAGGTTCTTCGCTCCATCATTCTCCGCGCCGATCACATGACGCTGGAGCAGATGCAGGGCGCGGATGGTCGCACCGAACTCGAGGCCGAGGCCAAGCTCCGGGCCGCGAACCCCGCGGCGATCCCAGCCCCGACCCCCGTGGCGATGCCCGCGGCGGTCGGCGCGGACGACGACGCGATCTGATTCGGTCTGTCGAGTTCTTCCACGTCAGCACGCAGGGCCCGCTCACGCGGGCTTTGCTGTTTTTCAAGGGAATCAACACCAGTGGGGGGTGGAACCGCGGTGACGCCGCCTCCGGGCACGGGCGGCGTGGCGAGCGCGGTCGTATGCTTTCGCGATGGCCAAACGCGACTACTACGACGTGCTGGGAGTCTCTAGGGCCGCGAGTGCCGACGAGATCAAGAAAGCCCATCGCAAGCTCGCGCTCAAGTTCCACCCCGATCGCAACAAAGAGCCCGACGCCGCGAAGAAGTTCGCCGAGGTGCAAGAGGCATACGACGTGCTCTCTGACGATGCGAAGCGCAAGGCGTATGACCAGTTCGGGCACGACGCCCCGAACTTCGCCGGCGCGGGCGGCGGGCGCGGCTCGCGCTCCAGCGGTGGGCCCGGCGTGCAGTGGTCGACCGATGGCTCGGACTTTGACGCCGAGGACCTCTCCTCGATGTTCGAAACGTTCTTCGGCGGGCGCGGCGGATTCGCCGATTCGATGCGAGGCGGCGGTCCACGCGGCAAAGCCAAAGCCGTCAAACGCGAAGATATCGCGCACACCATCGAGATTCCGTTCATGCTCGCCGCCACCGGCGGCACGCAGCACCTTCGCTTCGCCCGCGACGGCACCACCAAGAACATCGAAGTGACGATCCCCGCGGGCATCGCCGACGGCGCGCACCTGCGCGTCCGCGGCGCGGGCCAGCCCGCCACCCGTGGTCACGACGCGACCGATCTCATGCTCACCGTCAAGGTGCAGACGCACGAGCACTTCTGGCGCGGCGAAGGACACAGCCTCGGCAAGGGACTCGACATCTTCTTCAATCTGCCCCTGACGATGACCGAAGCGACGCTCGGCACCACCGTCAGCGTGCCGACGCTCGCGGGACGAGTCGAGATGACCATTCCGCCCGGCACCGCGAGTGGCCGCAAACTCCGTATCAAGGGCAAGGGCATCAAGACGACGGGCGGCGAGGTCGGCGACCTTTACGCGATCATCCAGATCATGCCGCCAAAAGCCGACACGCTCAGCGAGGCGCAGCGAGCGATGATCGAAGAGATCGGCAAGCACCAGCACTCGCCGCGCCACGGCGGGCATTGGAAGAGTTGAACGACGGCTGAACTACTTTTCAAACAACGCCGCGCACTTCTCGCGTCGTGCTCCTTTGTCGTCCATCACAACGAACTCATAGCCCGCGTGCATCGCCGCCGAGCCGTAGACGCCGTCGGCACGCAGCGCATAGAGCGTCACGTTGAAGATCGGTCGACCCTTTTCATCCAGCAGTCGCGGCGCCTTGGTGCGATCGGCGATGTACTTCAGCGTCTCCAGGCACGCCTCGGTGGGGGAGCGGCCCGCGGCCATACGCATCACCACGTGATAGGCGCCGCAGCATTGCAGGTTCGCCTCGCCGCGTCCGGTCGAACCCGCTGAGCCAATGGCGTTGTCGGTGTAGAGCCCCGATCCGACCAGCGGCGTATCGCCCACGCGACCCGCGATCTTGTACGACAGCCCGCTGGTGCTGGTGACGCTGGCGAGATCGCCGCGTGCGTCGCGGGCCGAGACGTGAATCGTGCCGTACGTGAACGGCACGTTGGGCGCTTGGTTCGAGACGCCGGGCTTGGGTTTCGCGGCGTTTCCTGTCGGCGCATCGGCGATGCCCTCGGGCGTGCCGGCCCACAGCGCGGTGCCGAAATCGCTCTTGCCTTCGTTCTCGCTTAACCACGCATCGCGCGGCGAGAGATTCGCCTTCCAGTCCAGCCATGCCTTGCGGCTGCGATCGGTCAGCAGATTTTCTTGCGGGAAGCCGAGCAGCCGCGCGAACTTGGCCGCGCCCTCGCCCGCGAGCAGGGCGTGATCGGTGCGGCGCATGACTTCAAGTGCCAGCCGCGCGACGTGCCGCACGTTCTGCACGCTGGCGACCGCCCCCGCGCGATGCGATCGCCCATCCATCACTGCGGCGTCAAGTTCAACGATACCGTCTTCGTTGGGCAGCCCGCCGTAGCCGACCGAGAGTTCGTCCGGATCGTCTTCGACGAGTTGGATGCCCGAGACGAGGGCATCGAGAAGTGGTGCGCCGTCGCGGAGTACCTGCGCGGCACGCGGTCCGACCTCAAGGGCGTTCCAGGAACCGATGAGCGTGAGCATGGTGGAGGGTATTTGCGCTGAACGCTTCGGGAAAGAGACGGGCGTGACACACCGATCGCCATCAACGTGTCTCCGTCTCTTGGGACAGACTTGATGCCCCGATGCGTCATGGTTCGATGCATGCTTCGCATCCGAAAAGTCTGGGCCTGAGACAAACAACGCGGGGTCGGGAGCAAAGAAGGCATCAAGGCACTCGGCATCAAGGCATAGATGTTGCGTCCGCAATGCCCGCACGCACGACGATGCGTTGATTCGGCGCCTTGCGAGTGCCACAGGGCTGTGCCCCGCGAAGACGTCACTTCGTCCTCGTCGCCATCATGCGAGCCAGTGCCGCCAGCGGCGTCGCGTGCTCGCCGAGCGGCGAGATCGCCTTCAGGCACGCTTCCAACTGGCGGGCGACCTCCGCGCGAGACGCTTCGACACCCATCACGCTCGGGTACGTCAACTTGCCTGCGGCGGCGTCCTTCCCTGCGGTCTTGCCGAGCTGCGCGGTGCTCTGCTCCACATCCAGCAGATCATCGACGATCTGGAACATCAGCCCAAGTGCGTCGGCATAGGCCGTGATCGCGGGCATGGCTGTTTCGTCGCGCGTCGGGTTGTACAACCCCGGACGAGCCGCACAAATCACACCCATGCGACATGCCGCACGGATCAACGCGCCAGTCTTGTCGCGATGGATCGCTTCGAGCCGTTGCATCGGTGTGCCCATGGCCCCACCGTCGCCGCCAAGCGTGTCGAGGACCTGTCCTCCGATCATCTCCGTCACCGCCGGCGCGAGTTCACGCAGCAGCAGCGGGGCGGCGGTTCCCGCGTCGACGAGGGCCTCAAACGCCATCGAGAGCATCGCGTCGCCCGCGAGGATCGCCATCGCTTCGCCCGCATGGATGTGCAGCGTCGGGCGCCCTCGCCTCAGATCATCGTCGTCCATCGCCGGCAAGTCGTCGTGGACGAGGCTGAAACAGTGTATGAGTTCGATGGCTTCCATCGCCGGCATCGCGATGCCCGGATCCGCGCCACATGCCGATGCGCTGTGATAGACGAGCGCGGGCCGCAGCCGCTTTCCAGGGCCGAGCAGCGCATATCCGATCGCATCGCGCAGTTGCTTCGGCAGCGAACGCACTTCCAACCGATGTGACAGCGCGGCGTCCACGGCGCGTGCCGGCGCATCCAGCAGTTGCTTCGCGTCGATTGTTGTGTCGGAGTGGGGGGCCATGTCAGCGGGGGCTTGCCGCGACGCCATCAGGCGGGCTTTTCCTGCGACTTCAGCAGGTCGTGAATCTCTTGAGCCGATCCGGCGGCATAGATCCGCTCGCGGAACTCATCCATGGTCATCAGGCGACTGATCCGAGCCAGAGCCTGAATGTGATCGCTCGTGCGATCGGGCGGGCTGGCAAGGAGGACGATCAGTTTGACAGGCTGGCGATCGATCGCCTCAAACTCCATCGGCACGCCGGGCTTGCCGATCGCCATTGCCAGGGCGGGCATCCCCGCGCACTTGCCGTGCGGGATCGCCAGGCCATTGCCAATGCCGGTCGTGCGAGTCTGCTCACGCACCCACACGGCTTCCTGCAGGGCCTTGGTGTCCGACACGCGTCCGGCCTTACCCAGCACGTCAACGAGTTCGTTGATCGCGTCGCGCTTGGAGGTGGCCGCGAGCGGGGCCTTGATGCAGTCGATCGTCAGAATGTCCAGAAGATTCATGCCGTGTGATCCGTCCGCATGACAAACCACCCGGAGACCACGCCCCGGGCGAGTGGGCAGTGTACGCCGCCACCATGCCGGGCAAGGACCTCCGCCTCGATTCCCGACTGTTTCAGCGCGATATCCCCCAACCGCATCCGGCATTGGTGCGGCGGGACCGCGGCTGAGTGAAAAAGAAAACGGGCGACCCATTGTCGAGCCGCCCGTCAAACAGTCCGCGATGTGGCATCTGGTCGTCCGCTTACTTGATGCCGTCCTTTGACGCCATCAACTTGATGAAGTCGACGCAGCGATTGGCGTAGCCAGCTTCGTTGTCGTACCAAGACACGATCTTGAAGAACCGCTTGTTGAGCTCGATGCCCGCCTTGGCGTCAAAGATGCTGCTGCGTGGGTCGCCGATAAAGTCGCTCGACACGATCTCCTCTTCGGTGTAGCCCAGGATGCCCTTCAGCGAGCCCTCGGCCGCGGACTTCATCGCCGCGTTGATCTCCGCCAGCGTCGTGTCCTTGGCCGTGCGGAACGTCAGGTCAACCGCCGACACGTCGGCCGTCGGCACGCGGAACGCCATGCCCGTCAGTTTGCCCTTGAGCGCGGGGATGCAGAGCGTCACAGCCTTCGCCGCGCCCGTGCTCGACGGGATGATGTTCTGGTACGCGTTGCGACCGCCGCGCCAGTCCTTCTTCGACGGGCCGTCCTGCGTCGGCTGCGTCGCGGTGGCGGCGTGCACGGTCGTCATCAGGCCTTCCTCAAGCCCGAAGGTGTCGTTGATGACCTTCGCCACCGGCGCGAGGCAGTTTGTCGTACACGACGCGTTGGAAACGATCGTGTGCTTCGCCGGGTCGTAGTTCTCGTGGTTCACACCCAGAACGATCGTCGGCACCTGGGCCGGCTCGGCCTTGGTCGGCGCGGAGATGATCACACGCTTCGCGCCCGCCGACACATGCAGCGAGGCCTTCTCGAAATCCGTGAACAGGCCGGTTGACTCCAGCACATAGTTCACGCCCATTTCCTTCCACGGCAGCTTCGCCGGGTCCTTCTCGGCGGTGGTCTTGGTCAACTTGCCATTGACGGTGAAGGAGTTCTCCGTCGCGCTGACCGTCGCGGGCTGGCCATTGAGCCGGAACTGGCGATGCGTGGTGTCATACTTCAGCAGGTACGCGAGGTTGTCCGCGGGGACGAGGTCGTTGACGGCGACGATCTCGATCCCCTGCTCGGCGGCGAGGCGATAAACCAAGCGACCGATGCGACCGAAGCCGTTGATGCCGACGCGAATGGCCATGGCGATTCCCTTCTCGAGCGGGGGTGTGTTCCGGTGGCGAACGCCTGTGTATCCCGGTGAGCCGCCCGTTGCAAAAACGGTAGAACCGGAATAGCGGAGTTTCTATTCGTTTGACGAGTTTGCCGCGGCAAACCCGCCCGTTCTCGACACTGAGAAACGCCCGTTGCCGCTTCAGTTCGCAGCCAGTTCGTACTGAACGCGACCGGCGACGATTGTCGTTCGAATCCGCCCGCGCGCGGCACGACCGTGGAATGGCGTGTTGCGAGAGCGACTGTGCATTGTGCTCACGTCGATCGTCCACGCCGCGTCGGGATCGATGATGACCACATCCGCCGGCCCGCCGACGCGCAGCGAACCAATGCCCTGCGCGTCGAGGTTGACGAGTCGCGCGGGTTCGATCGTCAGCAGCGCGATCAATCGCGGCCAGTCGATGAGTTTGCTGCGCACCAGCGCCTCGGCGTACAACGCCAGCGCGGTCTCCAGCCCGATCATCCCCATCGGCGCATCATCGAAACCCAGTTGCTTCTCGTCTTCGCTGTGCGGCGCGTGATCTGTGGCCAGCACCGTGATCGTGCCGTCGGCCACGCCCGCGCGCAGCATGTCGATGTCGCGTTGTTCGCGCAGCGGCGGGTTCACCTTCGCCAGCGTGTTGAAGCCCTCGCACGCGTGATGCGTTAGTAGCAGATGGTGCGGCGACGCCTCGCCCGTCACCGGATATCCCTCGGCCCGCGCCCGTCGGATCATGCCCACCGTCTCACCAGACGAGATGTGCTGCACGTGATAACGGGCCTTGATTGCGCGATTGAGTCGAATGTCGCGCTCGACGACGATCTCCTCAGCCTCGCGCGGCCACCCCGTCAACCCCAGCCGCGTTGACACCTCGCCCGCGTGCATCGTCGCGCCCTTGGTCAGTGTTGGATCCTGGCAATGCTGCATGAAGCAGCGTCCGGTTTGCTTTACCGCGGCCAGCACGCGGCGCATCATGCCCGCCGTCGGTACACAGTCGCCGTCGTCGCTGAACGCGACAGCGCCCGCGCGATGCAGCAACTGGATCTCGGCGAGTTCCTCACCCTTGCGACCCTTGGTCGCAGCGGCGACCGGGAAGACGCGACAGTGCGCCCCGTCGGCACGCTCGAGTACAAACCGCACCAGTTCCGGCGTGTCGAGCGCCGGCGATGTGTTGGGCATGCAGCAGACGGTCGTGAATCCGCCCGCAACCGCGGCATGGCTTCCCGTGCGGATCGTCTCCTTGTACTCGTGCCCGGGCTCGCGCAGATGGACGTGCGGGTCGACAAGGCCGGGCGCGACGATGCAGCCATTGGCGTTGATCACGCGCGCCGCGGGCGATCGCGAAAGCGACGTGCCGATCTCGACGACGCGCCCGCCATCGAGTGCGACGTCGCCGAGCATATCGGTGCCGCTCGCCGTGTCGATGACCCTGCCCCCGATGATGAGCAGCGGTTGTGGCGGGGCGGCGGGGCTTCCCAAAGCGACGGTTCCGTGCGCGGCAAGGCTGGTCATGTCCGGAGCGTATCGCCGTGCCCAGCCACCGCGAATCGCGGCCACAGGGCGGAAGCCGCCCGGAGGCCACAACGGGGCGGAGGCGGTGCTGATTCCTGACATCAAAGGCGATTGATGGCGGTCAATTGTGGATCGAAATCCGCGATTCTCGGTCTCAGGAGGCAAAAAACACAGAGAATCCCCGCCGAAGGACGTGAGAATTTTACGAGATAAACGACATTGAAGTCTTGTATTCCTTGTCCTCTGCCTCTATCCTTGAGGCAAGGGGGACGACCAATGTCAGCCCAAAATCGCGGTTCAATGAACGCACTCGTTCTCGCATCGACGCTCGCGGCATCTTCCGCGAACGCCCAGTGGGCCGTCACCAATCTTCACGACGCGCTCCTCGAAACCCGTGGCCTCGGCGTCGACGCCACCCAAGTCGTCGGCATGCGCGATTGGCTCGGCATCACCCACGCCTCACTCTGGAACGGCGGGCCCGGCGCGAGCATCGACCTTCATCCCACCGATCCCGAGGACTGGTCGCTCGCCTTTGACGTCTCGGGCGGCAAGCAGGTCGGCTTCGCTGAGATCGATCAAGTGTCGTCCGCTGCACTCTGGAGTGGCACCGGGCGCAGTTGGGTCAATCTCAACCCCGCCGGCTCCTCCTACTCCGTCGCATACGGCATCGACGGCACGCAGCAAGTCGGATTCGCGACGCTCATCGGCGGCAGTCGCGCCAGTCTCTGGTCCGGCACTGCGGCGTCCTGGGTTGATCTGACACCCGCAGGCGCCAATGACGCGTACGCCTTCGGTGTCGGCGGCGGGCAGCAGGTTGGTGCCGTCGAAATCCTCGACAAGGACCACGCCTGTCTCTGGGCCGGCAGCGCGACTTCCTTTGTCGATCTGCACCCGGCCGTCGCGAGCGAATCCACCGCGCTCGGCGTCGCCGGCGGTCAGCAAGTTGGTTGGGCCCGCATCGCCGGGCTTTCACACGCGAGTCTGTGGAGCGGCACCGCCGCGTCGTGGATTGATCTGCATCCGCTCACCGCACGCAGTTCCTTTGCGCAGGCGGTCAGCAACGGCGTGCAAGTCGGCGATGTCGGGCTGACCGCGGCCATCACGCACGCCGCACTCTGGCGCGGCAGCGCAGGAACATGGCTCGACCTCCATCAGTTCCTGCCCAGCGACTTCAAGACGTCCTTCGCACGCGATGTGTGGACCGACGGCACCACCATCCGCATCGTCGGCTTCGGGCTCAACACCACCACGCAGCGCTATGAAGCTCTGCTGTGGACCTTCGCCCCGGCTGTCTGCCCGGCGGACTACAACAACGACGGCTTCCTGACGTTCGAAGACTTCGACGCGTTCGTCGTTTCGTTCGAGGCGGGCGAGGCTCGCTCGGACTTCAACGCCGACGGCTTCCTGACGTTCGAAGATTTTGACGCGTTCGTCGCGGCATTCGACGCAGGATGCTGAGGCGGACTCGCGAGGTCAATTGGCACCAACTCACGCCGCGCGTCGAGGTGTTCGCTGCGCGACGCGAGGTCGCCGCCGTTCAAGAAAATGCAAATGCAATTCGTAACGTCATGTAGACTCACTGTCGCGCCGCAGTAGAGTCATCTGTCCGCGGCGCAGCGGAGGGCCGACGGTCCCGGCGCGAGCGACAACAAGGCCAGTGATTGGCCGAAGGACAGGCACAAATGAATACTTCTGCTCTTCCAACTCCGCGGGCTTGGATGTCGGTGTGCTCGCTCTCGCTCTGCGCGTGCGCCAGCGCGTTCGCACAGCAGGGGCAGTGGACGGTGACCAATCTGCATCCCGCCGGTGCGACACGGTCGTCGGCAGCCGCCGTCGATCAATCCGGGCAGGTGGGTTCAGCCTCCATCAATGGAAAGAACCAAGCGATTCTGTGGAGAGGGTCGGCGGCGTCGTTCGTCAATCTCACGCCGACGAGCGGGCGTGAAGCCTGGGCCCTTGGAGTTTCGGACGGAACGCAGGTCGGGGTCGTCGTCGTTTCTGATGGCGAAGCGCACGCGGCGATGTGGAAGGGAAGTGCAGATGGGTGGATCGATCTGAATCCCGCGGGCGCGTACTCGTCCTCCGCGACATGTGCGTCGGGAACGCGACAGGGTGGTTCGTGGAACGACGTGGTTGGCCCGCACGCGTGTCTCTGGAGCGGATCGCCCGAAAGCGTGTCGGACTTGACACTCTCCGGCGACCATGTTTTCGGAAACGTGAACGGGATCGATGCGCAGCAACAAGTTGGCCGGGCCTATTCATCCGCCAACGGACACCCGGCGATGTGGCAGGGCACGCCTGCTTCCATGATCTATCTCGACCCCGAGCCAGTATCGGACATCATCAGCGGCATTGCCGCCGGCGTGCATGGGGGTCAGCAGGTCGGCTACTTGTACGTCCAAAGCGCGCAAGCGGTGCATGCGTCGTTGTGGAGCAGTCAACCCAACTCATGGGTTGATCTCCATCCCGGGAGCAGGTACGACTCGCAAGCCTTGGGTGTCTATTCGGGACGCCAAGTCGGGTTTGTCAGAGGGTACGGGTGGTCGCAGCAGGAGTGGCACGCGTCGATCTGGAGCGGAACGGCCGCCTCGTGGATCGATCTCCACCAGTATCTCCCCGCGGGCTTTTCCAGTTCCTACGCATACGCGATCTGGAGCGATACCAGCGGGATTCAGGTCGTCGGGCAAGGATTCAATGGAGCGACGTCCAGATATGAGGCTCTGCTTTGGACCTACGCCTTCGCCGTGTGCGCTGGCGACTTCAACGCGGATGGCTTTCTTGATTTCACCGACTTTGATGCATTCGTCAGTGCGTTCGAGAGTGGTGCGGCCGCCGCTGACGTGAATGGCGATGGCTTCCTCGATTCAAGCGATTTCGATGCCTTCGTCTTGGCCTTTGAAACAGGGTGCTGACCGAGAGGCGGGGGTCGCACAAAGCAAAGACGGAGAGCCTCGCGGAGGAGCGAGTTCGCAGGGCTTCCGCTTCGGCGTCAGTCTCCCCCTCCTCCATCTCCGCCGCCGCCGGAGTCGCCGAAACTCACCCCGGCGTCGCTGGCGGGGTCGGGCCCCGAGAAGTTGTTGGTGGAGTAGTCGTTGGCCGAGCCCGCCCCTGACTCACCGTGCCCGCCCGCGGGCGCAGTGCTTGAGTTCGTCATCAGTTGCGATGCCGCCGCGCCCATGAGCATCGGGTTCAGTGTGCCCGCGTCGGTACCTCCCGTGGGCGCCGCATCATTGCGCGTGGCCTGCTGACGCTTCTGGGCGCTCGACCCAAGCAGCGCGGCGAGGAAAACAAAAACCAAGAGGGCGACCACCCCGATCACCACGATGACAAGCATCCACGACATGGACGCAGTCTACCGACTCGTTGCCCGCCACGAGAGATTTTCGCAATCGGCCGAGCCAACACAGGACATGAGCATCGGGGGAGGCTCTCTCCTGACCCAAATGCCCCTCAGCCGCCGGGGCGAAAGCCCCGGCGACTTCTCCAACGCGACGATCGGAACACGGGCAACCGAGTTCCGATCGTTTTTCTTTTGGTACAATCCGGCTCATCGAACGAGGACCAACCATGACCGATCGAAGCGGGTCATCTCTGGCAAGCAAGTCCGCCCGATGGGACGGCGACGTGCTCGCGTATGCGCCTTTGATCTCCCGTGTCGTGCCGAAGCCACTAGCGGGCGTGCCGCATCCGATCCCCTATCAAGGGAGCAAGCGTCAACTCGCGCCCTACATCGTCAGCCTGTTTCCGAGCGAAACGAAGCGACTCGTCGAGCCATTCGCCGGGTCGGCGGCCGTGTCTCTTGCGGCGGGGCAGCTCAACCGAGTAAAGCGTTGGAGGATCAACGACTTGCACAAGCCATTGATTGACCTTTGGACCGAGATCGTCGACCGTCCCGAGGAGATCAGCGCGGGCTATGAGAGGGTCTGGCGATCGCAGATCGGCGACGAACGAGCCCAGTACGATCGTGTGAGGGACCGATTCAACGCACACCATCGCCCCGAGGATTTCTTGTATCTGCTTGCCCGCTGTGTCAAGGCGGCGATTCGCTATAACTCGCGCGGTGAGTTCAACAACAGTCCAGACAATCGACGTCTCGGCGCGGTGCCCGAGACCATGCGACGCCACGTTTTCGGTGCGTCCGCGATCCTCAAAGGGAGATCCACGGTTTCCAACGCCGACTACCGAGAGGTTTTGGAGTCCGTCAAGCCCGGTGATTTGGTGTACATGGACCCGCCATACCAAGGAGTGGTCGATACACACAATCATCGATATCGGCATGGTATTGCATATGACGAGTTCGTCGCCGCGCTCGACGGACTCCGCCGCAAGGGCGTCTCATTCATCGTCAGCTATGACGGGCGAACGGGAAGCAAGCGGTTCGGGCAACCTCTGCCGCCTTCACTTGGTCTGACACATGTGGAGATACTCGCCGGGCGTTCAACGCAAGCAACGCTCTTGGGGCGTGATGACCAGACTTTTGAATCGCTCTATCTCTCCCCTGAAGTCACAGTTGATGTCGCCCATGTGCGCCACGGTCCTCGTCGGCGAGATGACACTGGCTTGTTGTTCGCGAGGCATGACTGATGGCGAGGAAACTTTCGAGGGCAGCAAGAGTCGCGCTTGAGCGCGTCACTGGGAAACGGGCGAGAATCGTTGTCGACCATATCCTTCGCCATGGCTCGATAACAACCGATGATCTGAAGGAAAAGTACGGCTACGACCATCCGCCTCGCGCGATCAAAGATGTTTCAGACCAAGGCATTCCTCTTGTCAAGACCATTGTCCGCAAAGACGATGGCAAACGCATGGCCCGGTATGAGTTTGGCGATCTGGAGAACATCGCCAGTGGTCGATCGCGCGGAAGAGCGAGCTTTCCGAAGGCGTTCAAGGAATCGTTGCTCGCGTGCTCGGCGCGCGATGCTCCCTCTGCAACACAGCCTTGGAATCTCGCTACCTCCAGATTGACCATCGTGTTCCGTACCTCGTCGCGGGCGACGGCTCGTCCGCGACGTTGGACGTGGCGCACTACATGCTCGTTTGCGGCTCGTGCAATCGGGCAAAGTCATGGTCGTGCGAAAGGTGCCCGAATGGCATCGGCTCCAAGCAGGCTGCGGTGTGCAAGACCTGTTATTGGGCGACGCCGGTGGCGTATGAGCATGTCGCAACCATGGACATCCGGCGTCTCGATCTGACATGGACCGGGGACGAAGTCGTCGATTTCGACGCGGCACGTGTTGCGGCTCGTCAAGATAGGGTGGCAGTGCCGCAGTTTGTGAAAGACGCCGTACGGCGTCTGGTGCGAAAGCCAGCGCGCAAAGCATGACAGTACGCGCATCCGCGTGAGCCCTACGCCCCGTTTTCGTTCTCAAAGCACAGCCCAGCAACGGCTTGCGGCGATCTCGTCGCCCGAGCAAGTTTTTTTGCAAGGTCCGCGCGCACCGGGCTTTCGCCCAGTCTGTCCTCGATGCAGGCCGCCGGGGAGGCGACCTGAACGGAAAACTGAGGCGGACTCGTGAGCCGCCCGCACACATCCAGCCCGTACGAAAGGGAAAAGCCATGCTTGCTTCTCGCGCCATCACTCTGTCCCGCACCGCCCTGACCGCCGCCGCCATCGCCTTGGCCTCCATCGCCGGCTCGGCCGACGCCGCCGTCAAGTACCAGCGCGTCCACGGCACTCAGGATGAAGAGCGGTCGCTCAGCATCGAGCGCACGAGCGACGGCGGGTACATCACCTGCGGCTACCGCACCTCGGGCACCGACACCAACGTCTACGTCGTCAAGCACAACTCGCTGGGCGCGCCGGTGTGGAGCCGCACCTACGGCGGGCAGGCCACCGACGTCGGCTACTCGATCCGTCAGACCAGCGACGGCGGCTACATCATCGCCTGTGAAACCAACAGCGTGAACGCAAACCTCGGCATCGGCCTCATCCGAATCAACGCCGTCGGCAATCTGCTGTGGTCGCGCGTCTACTGGGGCTCGGCGTTCACCGGCGGACGCTTCGGCACCACGGTGCGCGAACTCATCACCCCCAACGGCACGCAGGCCTTCGCCGTCATCGGTCGTGAAACCCTCTACGGTGCCGCCGGCGGGCCCGTGAGTCAGCGCGGCGTGCTCATCAAGACCGACGCCGTCGGCAACGTCACCTTCCATCGCTCCTACACCGACCCGCGCAGCAACACGTCGTTCGTCTCGTTCAACGACTTCCGCTGGATGCGTCAGGACCCCAACAACCCCAACGACATCAACGGCGGGTACATCATCGTCGGCTCGACGCAACTCTCGAGTACCGCGCTCAAGCAGGCCGTCGCCTTCCACGCCACCGGCAGCGGCAACCAACTCTGGACCGTCGATTACGGCCGCACGCAGTTCAGTGAGGAGGCCGACAGCGTCGAACTCAATCCCGGGACGGCGAACTTCACCATGAGCATGTTCGACCCGTCACTCGGCGGCACCGGCGGCACCCGTCTGCTCCAAGCCCAACTCGCCAGCCCGACCATCTGGTCCTTCGGCTATGCCAACATCTTCACGTCGCAGGCTTCGCTTCGAGTCATGGCCAACCGCGACATCGTCCACGCCGGGTGGACCACCGTCGCTGGGGCGGCCGTCACCGATGGTGCGGCCCAACGCGTCACGTCGGCCGGCATGCCCATCTGGGCCTGGCGCTATGGCAGCACCGGCAGCGAACGTCTCGAGTCCGTCGCTCCCAACGTCGACAACGGCGTGAACTACGGTGGTTGGACGAACACCTGGGCGTTTGGTCAGAACGACGGCTACATCCTCCGCACCCTGCCCAACGGTTCGACGGGCTGCTTCGAGTTCCCGATGCAGTTGGCCATGACCGATGTGCAGTTGCCCGAGACGCCCTTCCAGTGGTCAATCACTCAAACTCCCGAGAACACCACCTGGCAGCTGAGCATCAAGGAAGGCACGCAGGACAAGATCCTCTGCCTCAAGAAGACCATCGCCGACTTCAATGGCGACGACTTCGTGGACTTCACCGACTTTGACGACTTCGTCAAGGCCTTCGAGGACGGCGACGAGGCCGCGGACATCAACGAAGACGGCTTCCTGGACTTCACCGACTTCGACGAGTTCGTCTTCGCCTTCGAGAACGGCCTCTAAGTTCTGCCCCGCACCCCACCGAGGAGGGTCCACGATCCCCCCTCTCACGAGCCGACCGCCAGCGCGGTCGGCTTGTCTTTTTGTCATGTGCTGCCGCGAGCCCTCGGCCGCTGGTCGCATCAACAGACGCTCCGAACGAATCCCTCTTCCTGCGTCAACCCCTTGCGAACGCCGCGCGATCGGGTACCATGCAATCCGATGAAACTCCCGGCGGAGAAGGTCAATCGCCTGCGCGGCTTCTATGAAGGCCGCGAAGTCTGCGTGACCGGCGGTGCCGGGTTCATCGGCGGCCATCTGGTCGATGCGCTCGTCGGCTGTGGCGCAAACGTCAACGTCATCGACGACCTCTCCAACTCCTCGCTCGAACATCTCGCCGGGCTCATCGAACTCGAACCCGACCGCGTCCGCTTCACGCACGGCTCAATTCTTGACGACGAAGCACTCGCCGAGGCGGTCCGCGGCACGCGCACCGTTTTTCATCTCGCGGCCGTCGGTTCCGTGCCCCGCTCGCTTGAAGACCCCGAGCGATCTTGGAATGTGAACGCAACGGGCACGCTGCGCGTACTCGAAGCCTCGCGCGAGGCCCGGCGCGTCATGGGCGACTCGGGTGTCGAACGAATCGTCCTCGCCGCGTCGTCGTCGACGTATGGCGATGACCCACGCTTGCCGCGCGTCGAAACCATGTCGCCGCGTCCGATGAGCCCGTATGCCGCGAGCAAAGTGGCGGCGGAGCACCTGATGACGGTGTGGGCGAGGTCGTTCGGTTTGTCCACCGTGTCGCTGCGGTACTTCAACGTCTTCGGCCCGCGCCAACCCGCGGACACGCCTTACGCCGGCGTCATCGCGGCGTTCGCCAAGAAACTGCTCGCAGGCGAGCCACCGATGATCACCGGCGATGGCCGCCAGACCCGCGATTTCACTTTCGTGGCCGATGCGGTATTGGCGACGTTGCTCGCCGGTGCCGCCCCGCACGCCTTCACCGGCGATGTGATGAATGTTGGCACGGGTCGCGCGATCACCATCGCGGAGTTGGCCAAGGTGATGGCCGAGCGATTGGGGCAGGGACAACTCGAGCCCGAGTACGCCTCGCCGCGCCCTGGCGACGCGCGGGATTCGCTCGCCGACATCAGCAAGGCCAGGGAACTCCTTGGGTACGAGCCCAACACCACGCTCGCCAGCGGCCTTGACGAAACCCTCGACTGGTATCGCCAAACCCTTGCGGGGGCTTGAGATGCGATGGTTCGTTGACACGCTCGGCGGGGTGTACGAACTCGCGCGACTCGCATTCCTCAGCGGCTTTCGATTCCGCGGCCCCTATTGGCAATGGCGAATGCACACCGCATTCGGACGTGGCAAACCGCCGACGCCCGAACTGCTGCACTCCATCCTTGACTATGGCCGCTGGGTGTACAGAACCCGACGCATGCGCTAAGAAACCCGGGCACCGGGCGAGAAATCCGGTGGCTTTGGACAACCCGACCCGCCCGAACCGATAACAATGGTCCGTCGCTGGTGGCAATCCGCATCGCGTGGCGACGTTTGTGGTCTTGTGTGGTGGCACTCGTGACGGCAGACGCCGATCGCGTGAAGGGCAGTCAATCATGGCCGAGCAATCCAACTCATCGAGCACGTTCGCGCGGGCGTTCATTCCCGGGCTGGTCATCGGTTTCGTCTCGGGCGTGCTCTTGGGCGCGTTCATCGCCGTATTCCTGCCCAGCGCGTCGCCCGTTCCGCCGCCGAACCTCGGCGGTGGAGGCGTGCATACACGCTCGGACGATGAGCGCGGCCCCGATCCCGATGCCGCGCCGATGACGGAGACCCCCGCCGAGGGCGCACCCGCCGCCGGTACGCCGAACGAGGGCACGCCGCCCACGGCACCGGGCACGACGCCCGCCGGCACTCCCGCCGCGCCAACCACGACTCCTGAGAAGAAGCCCGAAGCACCGGCCGCGACTCCGGCAACGACTCCCGCTCCGGCTCCGACGACTCCCGCGACACCGAAGTAATTAAGATGCGCGACTGAGCGTCGATTCCCAGTGGTTGGACCTCGGCGTACGCTCGCCCGATGGGCGATGCCGATCCCTGTGACACCCTCTATCTGGATCACGCCGCCACGCGCTGGCCCAAAGCCGTTGGCGTCGCGGAGGCGATGTCGCGCGCCGCTCACGCAATCGTCGGCAGCGCGGGGCGATCGACCAGTTTCGCCGCAACCAGCGCGTTCGCTTCGCCCGATGAGACCATCGAGCGATGCCGGTCTGCTCTCGCCCGACTCGCTGGCATTGCGGACCCGATGCGATTGCTCTTGACTCGCGGCTGCACCGACGCGCTGAACCTCGCCATCCTCGGCGTGCTCTCGCATCGCGCGGACCAGCCGCACGTCGTCAGCACGGTGCTGGAGCACAACGCCGTGCGCCGACCGCTGCGACACCTCGCTTCCCGCGGCATCATCTCCCACACCGAAGTCACCTGCGACGACGACGGATTCGTCTCGCCCGTCGCGATCGCAAGTGCGTGCCGCGCCGACACGGCGATGATTGCATGTCCGCATGCGAGCAACGTCATCGGCACGATTCAGGATGTGCGTGCGATCGCCGATGCCGTGCGGGGTGTCGTGTCAGACGCGATCGTCCTCATTGACGCCGCACAAACCGCGGGTGTGCTGGACCTCTCGCCCTCAGCACTCAGCGCGGACCTCATTGCCTTTGGCTGTCACAAGGCGATCGGCGGCCCGGCCGGAATCGGCGCGCTCTTCGTCGGCTCGCGGGCATTTGATTCAAACAACCCGCGAGGCTCGCCGCTCCAGCCGATTCACTTCGGCGGCACAGGCGAGAGCGGCAATGCAACCAACGATGAACTGCCACTCGCATTGCCAGCGAGATTTGAAGTCGGCTCGCGCGACGCCGTGGCCGCCGCCGGTGTGCTCGCGGCGTTGGCTTCACTGCCCGCACATGGCCCGCGCGACGCGACGCTTCGCCATGAGCAGGCCTTGTGCGCGAAGCTCATCGACGGCGTGAGGCGACTGCCCGGCGTGCGAGTCCTCGGCACTCACGACGCTTCGCGGCGCGTCGGCGTGGTTTCACTCGTCTGCGAGACAATGCCCGCACACGACCTCGCCGCCGTGCTCGCCTCCAGTTTCTCCATCGTCACCCGTGCGGGTCTGCACTGCGCCCCGGCGGCCCACGCCGCGATGCGCAGCGCCGAATCCGGCGCGCTCCGCCTCAGCGTCGGGCCCACAACCACCGACGCCGACGTGGACCGCGTGCTCGACGCGCTGCATCGCGTCCTCACCGCGTGACCATGTTCAGCACCCGGTTTCAAACAGCGTGACGAACGCGTCGAAGTCCTTGGTGGCGACCAAAGACGCGACACCGGCGAACACAAGGGAGCGATTCATAACTCCTCCGAAGACATCGGGATGGATTGCTGGGCACGAAGCGTGACCCGATAAGATGACAGGCGTGTCGCTTGAGCCCCTGCCTCACGTCGCGGGCGTTTCGTCCGGTAATGACGCCATCGCCCGCGTGGGCGGTCCGAAGCCCCCGGGGTTTGACTCTCGCGGGCGATGGTTCTACTTTCATGGTCCCTGTCGGCCGATCCGTTTGGCCGACGGGAACGCTTGCGGGCGTAGCTCAGTGGTAGAGCGTCACGTTGCCAACGTGAAAGTCGAGGGTTCAAGTCCCTTCGCCCGCTTTGAAATGTCACCGCCGTGGGGCCACACCCCGCGGCGGTTGTTTTTTTCGCGCCCTCGACGCTCGTGTGCGAGTATGGCAACGGCAGCGTCGCGGCATACTTGCTCAACGCCAGCGGCAGTCCGATCGGTTCCTCGCGACGCGAGATGGTGGTGGGGCTCAGTGGCGCCGAGGGCGCGGTCATCGACCCCGTGACCGGTGACTTCCTCTTCGGCACCTACGGCGGGGGCAATCGCATCGTGCGCGTCACGGGTTTTGCCGCCCCGCCCAAGTGCCCGGTGGACTTCAACGAAGACTGTTTCCTCGACTTCACGGACTTTGACCTGTTCGTCGAGAACTTCGAGGCCGGCACCGCCAAGGCCGACTTCAACGCCGACGGCTTCATCACCTTCGAAGATTTCGACGCATTCGTCGGCGCGCTCGAACGCGGCGGATGCTGACGCGAGCGTTGGATGACGACCCAAAAGACCAAGCCGCGCGACGAGTGCGGCTTGTTTCTTTCTTGAGGCGAGATTGAACGCGGGCTTCACACCTTCGTCGCCGCGATGTCGAGACTTGTGATGAAGTCGCCCGGCTTCGTGCCGCTCGGCAGTGAGCGCACAATCTTGAGGTACAGCGGGTCCTGCCAATCGGTCATCGCGTCGATGTACGAGGGCTTGGAAGTCAGCACGATGTGCTCCAAACCTGCGGCCTGCATCTGAGCATGCGTCTCCTCCACGAGCACGGCACCCGCGATGCACCCCACGAGTGCTTCCACGTCCGCGCGGACCGCGTCGGGCAGCGGCCGAAGCAATGCGAGGTCGGACACGGCGACCCGCCCGCCGGGCTTGAGCACGCGGGCGATCTCACGCCAGACCCGCGGCTTGTCCGGCGACAGATTCAACACGCAGTTGGAGATCACCACGTCAACGCTTGAGTCGGCCACCGGCAGATTCTCGATCTCGCCGAGCCGAAACTCGATGTTGCTCAGCCCCGTCTGGGCGGCGTACATCGGCGTGTTGCGACGAGCCTTGGTGATCATGTCGGGCGTCATGTCCACGCCGATCACCCGACCCGTCGCGCCGACCTTGGGCCCGGCGATGAAGCAGTCGAATCCGCCGCCCGCGCCCAGGTCCAGGACAACTTCGCCGGGGCGGAGGGCGGCGATGGCCGTGGGATTGCCGCACGACAGGCCCATGTTCGCGCCTTCGGGCGCACTCGCGAGTTCATCGCTCGAATAGCCGATCGCGTGCGCGAGTTGTTCGGCCGAAAACGTGGCCGGGCCGCAGCAGCCGCCGCCCGCAGACGTCGAGCTTGTCGGGCCCGCGCCAGTGCCGCAGCAGCTGGACGCCGGGCGTGCGCTCAGCCCAGTTGCGGCGGCGATGACGGCCTGCTGGGCCTCGCTCCAGCCGCCGGTCTGCGCGATCTTCGCGTACCCGGCGCGAACCGTTTCGCGCAGCGCGTCGGCGGCCAGTGTGTTCGCGTCGTCTGCGCCGGAGTCCAACGGCGTGCAGCACGACGGACCGCAGCAGGAGCGCGTGTTCGCGGGGTTCTTCTTGGTGTTCGGGTTCATCGCGAGTTCTCCATGAGGCGAGTGAGGGTCTCGGGCAGTGACTGCATCGCGCTGCGAATCTCATCCCGCACGCGCCGATAGTGGGGGAGCGCTTCCTCGTCGTTCGCCGCTCCTTTGGCAAGGCGCGGCGGATCATCAAAGCCGATGTGGACCACGCGGGTGGCGGCCGGGAACACCGGGCACGATTCGTGAGCCGAGTCGCACACCGTGACCACGACGTCAAACGTCACGCCCGCCAGCGCGTCGACGGTCTTGGACGTATGCGCCGAGATATCGACGCCCGCCTCCGCCATCGCGCGGATAGCGAGTCGATTCATGCCGTGCGGCGAGGTGCCCGCCGAGTACGCGTCCAGCCGCGTTGGGTGCAGACGCTTGGCCCATCCCTCCGCCATCTGGCTTCGGCACGAGTTGCCGGTGCAGAGAAAGAGCACGCGGATCGGATCGGTATCACTTCGATTCACGGCGAGACTCCATTCGAGGGCGGGCGATAGACGACGACGCGAGCGAGGCATTGGCAGAACCGCAGCAACCGGGCGCGGCACACGCCCCACCCGTGCAGCAGTCCTCGTCGCCGCACGCGGGGCGGCACGATTCAATCGCGTCGGCGAGCGAGCGCAGCGTGCCGGCGAGCGGCGCGTAACGGACGTGATAGAACACCGTGCGACCCGCCTTGCGTTGCTCGAGAACGCCCGCATCCGCGAGCAGCGAGAGATGGCGCGACACGACCGAAAGATCGATCGCGCAACAGGCGGCGATCTCGGTGACGTTGCATCCGCGGGCGCACTTGGCGATGCACGCCACGAGCGAGCAACGGGTTGGATCACTCAGCGCTTTGAACAACCCGGGCGTGAGCAGGGCGTCGATCGGGCCGGGACGACAGGCCGCGGCCTCCGGGCTTGGAGCGGGCCGATGCTGGGCCTCTGTGCCGCGCTTCGCCGGGCGACGATGATCTTTGCGTACTTGTGCCATCATGCAAGTATACCAGCCCCGCAGTGCCGGTCCATTCGTGGCATGCTCAGTCGCGGCCGTGGCTTCCCGTCGCGATCGGTTGATTACGCCGACGGCGCCGACTGAAGCCGCGCCAGCGACTCCGCGACCGTAACGCCCTCGCGCGGGATGCGCAGCCCGCCCCCAATCTGCGCCAGCGGCTCGAGCACAAAGCGTCGATCACGCATCCTCGGGTGCGGCACCTGCAAACCAGGCTCGTCGATCACCATTTCGCCGAAAAGCAGCAGATCAAGATCGAGCGTGCGCGGCCCCCAGCGGACTTCGCTCTCGCGATCTCGCCCGTGCCGACGCTCAATCGCGTGCAGCGCCTCGAGCAACTCTCGCGGCGTACGGGTCGTCTGGATCACGCACGCGGCATTCAGGTACGGCCCCTGTGGCACCGGGCCAAACGGCGGCGTCTCGATCACGCGCGACGCCGCGACCACGCGCACGCCATCGATCGCGCCGATGTCTCGCAGCCCCGCCGCGATGAAAGCGTGCCGATCGCCCAGATTCGAGCCCAGTGCGATCGCCGCCTCCACAAAGGCCTGGGGCGACTCGGGTTTCATCTCCATCGGCGGCACGCCACCATCGTTGACACGTCGCGTCCAGCAAGCGAGCCGATCGCCCCGCCGCTACATTCTGCATGATGGCAATGGGGTTGGGCAACGACTCGTGATCGTCGGAGGTGTGGCATGGCGCGTGTGATTGTGCTCGGCGCGGGGATGGTCGGCTCGGTCATCGCGGCGGATTTCGCCCGCGATCGCGCCTTCGACGTCACCATCGCCGACGGACGCGAGCAGAACCTCACGCTCGCCCAGCGACGCTGCGCCGGTCGGGCCACCACGGTGCAGGCCGACCTCAGCAATGCCGCCCAAATCAAGGAACTCATCCGTGGCCACGATCTCGTGCTGGGCGCGCTCTCATCCTCCATCGCGTTCGGCGCTCTGCGGGCGATCACCGAGACCGGTGCCAGATATTGCGACATCGCCTTCATGGGTGAGGACTCGCTTGAACTCGACGCGCACGCGAAAGCCCGCGGCGCGGTCGCGGTGACAGACTGCGGTGTGGCCCCGGGAATGAGCAATCTCCTTGCCGGGTATGCCGCCGCCCACATGCAGCGATGCGACGCGATAGAAATTTACGTCGGCGGCCTGCCGCGCGAGCGCCGCAAGCCGTACGAGTACAAGGCGGGCTTCTCGCCGTTTGATGTGATCGAGGAGTACACGCGACCGTCGCGGATTGTCGAGCACGGCAAGGTTGTCGTTCGTGACGCGCTCAGCGAACCGGAACTGATGGACTTCCCTGGCATCGGCACGCTTGAGGCGTTCAACACCGACGGCCTGCGCTCGATCGCGACCACGCTGCGTGTGCCGAGCATGAAGGAAAAGACGCTGCGCTATCCCGGGCATATCGACCTCATGCGGGCGATGCGCGACACCGGTTTCTTCTCGATGGAGCCGATCAAAGTCAACGGCGTGCAAGTGCGCCCGCGAGATCTCACCGCGGCTTTGCTCTTTCCAAAGTGGACCTACGAGCCCGGCGAAGCCGACCTGACCGTCATGCGCGTCATCGCACGCGGCGAGCACGACGCCAAGCCCGCGACATGGACGTGGGACCTTTTCGATGTGCTCGACTCCGCGACCGGGTTCACGAGCATGTCGCGTACGACCGCATTCCCGTGCGCAATCGTCGGCCGCGCTCTCCTTGACGGTCGCATCAAAGACCGCGGCGTGATCGTTCCCGAGATGCTCGGACGTGATGAAGCCTTCGTCAACCACGTCTTCCGCGAACTGGAGCAACGCGGCGTGACCTATCGCCACACTCGGACGTGAATCGCGCCGCGGCGACGACCGCGAACCAGCCTCAGTTCTTCGAGCAACCTCCACCGGGCTTGCCGCACGGGCAGCATCCGCCGACATGGACGTGCTTGCCACCGCTGCCCGCCGCGGTGCCGGTCGCGGCAAACGTCGACTGCACGCGCTTGAAGACGCGGCCTTTTCCCTCGGGGTCCTCGACAGGGGCGTCGGCCTGGCTCATCGGGCGCAGGAGTTCGATCCGCGTGCCGTCTGTCTCGCAGAGGTATTCATAAATGGGCATGCCGGATTGTTCGCAGGCTTGCGTCACGGGCCAAACTGCTGATTTCCCGCCTCTGATTTGACGCCGGGTCCGGAATCGAGGAATCTGTACGTCTCTCGCCCCGACGTCCGATCGGGGGCTTGTGCGTTGGACCTGTTCGCCTGGTCTGAGATCGTCGCGGCGGGTGTCGGTTTTGGGGGTTTGCCATGGAATGGCGCGGCCGAGGGTCACAGCCTCGGCCACAGGGTGCGGAAGGATCACGGGATGCCCAAGTGTTCGATGTGCTCCAAGCAAATCCCAGCAGGCAAGCAGTTCTGCGCCTGCGGCGGGATGCCGCTTTCTGAGGACCTGGGCCCGGGTGAGGAATCCGCTCCTTCAAGCCATCGCTCCGGTCCTGGCAGCGCGGACATGTTGGCCACCGCCGACACCAGCGCGGCCAACCCCGTTCCCAAGGCGCCGTACTACAACCCGCCCGCGCCGCGACCCGCACCCAAGGCACCCGACTACGGCGGGGACATCTTCTCTTCACCAGTCACCTCGCCGGAGCCGCCTCCCGCCGCCGTGCCGACGCCTCGAGCCGCGACGGTGCAGCAGCCAGCGCCGGCCCCCGTCGCTGTGACCCAGCCCGCCGCCGCTCCGCCCGCACCCCGAGCGATGACGGCGAGCAGCATGTTGCAGTCGGGCTCGCTTGAAGGTGGTCGATTCGTCACCGGCGCCATCCTCGGCGAACGCTATCGCATCGTCGGGCGACTCGGCAAGGGCGGTATGGGCGACGTCTACAAGGCCGAGGATCTCAAACTCGGCCAGCAAGTCGCGATGAAGTTCCTTCCCGAGGGGCTCTCGTCGGACAACGTCGCGCTCACACGCCTCATCAACGAAGTGAAAATCGCGCGTGCCGTGAGTCATCCGAATGTCTGCCGCGTCTACGACATCGGCGACATCAACGGCCAGCACTTTATTTCGATGGAGTACGTTGACGGCGAGGACCTCGCGTCACTGCTGCGCCGTATCGGGCGCATCCCGGGCGACAAGGGCGTACAACTCGCCAAGCAGATGTGCGCGGGGCTTCAGGCCGCCCATGAGAAGGGCGTGCTGCACCGCGATCTGAAGCCCGCGAACATCATGATCGACGGGCGAGGCTCGGTGCGGATCATGGACTTCGGTCTCGCAGGGCTCGCGGTTGACCTGCGCACCGAGAAGAGTCGCGCGGGCACGCCCGCGTACATGGCCCCGGAGCAACTGGCGGGCAAGGGGCTGACCGTTCGGTCGGATTTGTATTCGCTCGGCCTTGTGCTCTTTGAGTTGTTTGCCGGCAAGCCGGTGTATCGCCCCGAGTCGCTCGCGGACCTCATGCGCATGCACGAGCAACCGCTCGCGGACCTTTCCGCGGTGCAGGCCGACGTCGACCCGGCGATCGACCGGATGGTGATGCGCTGCCTCGAGCGCGACCCGGACATGCGGCCCTCGTCCGCCGTGGTCGTGTCGGTCGGGCTCTCGGGAGGCGATCCGCTTGCCGCGGCCCTCGCCGCTGGCGAGACGCCCAGCCCCGAACTCGTCGCCGCCTCCGGCGCGCAGGGGCGATTGCTCACGCCCATCGCGGCCGCCCTCCTCGCCGCGATTTCCATCGCTGTCATCGCCGTCGCCGCGCTGAACCCCAAGGTCAAACTCTTCGCACACCTCCCGATGGACCGTTCTGCGGAGTTCCTCTCGCAGCGTGCGAGCGAGATTCTCGGCTCGCTCTCGCCGCGCGGTGCCCAAGATGGCTTCGACGAGGCGTCCGGGTTTAACCTCGACACCGAACTTGTCAGCACGCTCCAGACCAAGGGCAAGAACGCGCCGTGGGACGCGCTCGACTCGGGTCAGCCCGCGGTGATGCGCTATTGGCTGCGCCGCTCGACAAGCCCGATGGTCGGGCCAACGGCACTCGGCGAGATCAACGACGCGACGCCCGGCGTGAACACCGTCGTGCTTGATGTTCAGGGCCGACTCGTCCACTTTGTTTCGCCCGTTGTCGCCGATGCCGCAGACGGCACCAAGCGAGATGCCGCACCACCGACAGGAAGCAGCCCGACCCCGGACTGGCCCGCCGCACTGCGCTTCGCGGGCATCGAACCCGCCAAAGCCGACCCGCTCGCGGATGCCAAGTTCACGCCCCCGGTCTACGCCGACACGACGATGTCGTGGGAAGCGCCCGGTCCCGCGGGTGGTTCATCGCGCGTGCGCGTTCATGGTGCCGCGCTCGGCTCGCGCGTCGTCTTTCTCTCGGTCTCCGATGCGGGCGTCATCGTCAAGCGTGCCCCGATCGAGTTCGGCGGCTGGACTTCCGTGGTCATGGTGCTGTGCGCCGCCGCGATGCTCCTCGGCGGACCGCTCGCCCTCGCGTGGTGGAATGTCAGCAAAGGCCGCGGCGACCGAAAGGGCGCCTGGCGACTCGCGGGCGTCACCGTCGTCATCAACCTCCTCGGCTGGCTGCTCGCGGCCCGATACTCCGCAGCGGCCGAGAGCGTCACCGCCGCCCTCATCACCGCCGCCGGCGCCGCACTGCTCTGGGGCGCCGTCGGTTGGATGTACTACATCGCCATCGAGCCCCTCATCCGCCGCCGCTGGCCTCAGGCGATCGTGTCGTGGAGCCGCCTGCTTTCGGGCGGATGGCGAGATCCGCTCGTTGGCCGCGAAGTCCTCATCGGAACGCTGCTCGGCGTCGGCTGGGTCGTGCTGGTGCAGTCGCTCTATCTCGTGCTGCTCAAGCCCGCCGGCGTCGCGCCGCGCGGCGTCGAACTCGACGCCCTGATGGGCACGCGCCAGACCCTCGGCGCGATCTTTGGCACCTTCAACGCCGCCCTCGTCGTCACGCTTGTCATCGCGCTCGTCTGCATCCTGCCCAAGTTGATCTTTCGCGGGCCGCTCCACGTCTTCGGCAACGCCTTGCAGTTCATCCTTCTCTCGCTCGGCTTCGCCGTTCTCCTCTCCGAGCAGACCGGCGGCGGCGACAACAGCAGCGTCGCGATCGTCGGCCTGCTCGCGGGCGTTGGTTGCGGCGCGATCCTCGCTCGCTTTGGAATCCTGACGCTGCTCGTGGCCTGCCTCAGCGCGGGGTTGCTCACACGATTCCCCATCTGGCTCGGCTGCCCAGCGTGGCTCACGCTCGCCTCGTACCTGCCCATGGCGTGCGTCATCTCGCTCGGCGTCTACGGCTTCATGATCGCCAAGGGCGCGCAGCCCATCAAGCGTGCCCCGGCCGTGACCGGGACGTGGTGACCCCATTTGCCTCTTTGTTCGGAGTGCGAAAGGTGTTTTGGCCTCTCTTGAGGCCCCTTCGCCGCGCGGAGAACCATCGCGCCTTGTCTCACCCGACCGCTGCGCTACTATTGCGATCCCCGGCGGCGCGCACCTCGCGCGTCGTTCGGACCAACGCACGAGTTTCTGGACGATCCGATGCCCACGATCAATCAGCTGATCCGTTCCCCCCGCCGCCCTTCCGCCGCCAAGTCCAAGGTCCGCGACCTTGCCGAGTGCCCGCAGAAGCGCGGCGTGTGCGTGATCGTCCGCACCATGACGCCCAAGAAGCCCAACTCGGCGCTCCGAAAGATCGCCAAGGTCCGCCTCTCCAACGGCAAGGAAATCACCGCCTACATCGGCGGCGAAGGCCACAACCTCCAAGAGCACTCGATCGTCCTCGTCCGCGGCGGCCGCGTGCGTGACCTTCCCGGTGTGCGCTACCACGTCGTCCGCGGCACGCTCGACTGCCTCGGCGTCGAAGGCCGCCAGCAGGGGCGTTCCAAGTACGGCGCCAAGCGCGGCAAGGGCGGCGCAAAGGCCGGCGCGAAGAAGTAACACAACCGACGGCGAGTAATCGCGATCGTGGCATGGTCCCGTCGCGGTGAAGAGAAGCGCGCGTTGCGTTTCAGATCGCCACCACCCGCCGCCGGAGCAACGAACCCGGCGCGCACACCACAGTCGGCGGACCCCGCGTCCACGGCTCAGGGAGTTTCGAGATGGGTCGCAAGTCTTTCACCGCCGCCAACGAGCAGCTCAAGCCCGATCCCCGCTACGGCGACAAGGTCGTGAGCCGCTTCATCAACTGCATCATGTTCGACGGCAAGAAGTCCGTCGCCCAGCGCGTCGTCTATGACGCGTTCGACCTCATCGACGGCAAGCTCGCCAAGGAAACCAGCCCGGACGCGCCCAAGAACGCGCTCGACCTGTTCCAGATGGCCCTCGACCGCGTCAAGCCGTTCGTCGAAGTCCGCTCCAAGCGCATCGGTGGCGCCAACTACCAAGTGCCCATGCAGGTCAACCAGAAGCGTCAGCTGTCGCTGGCCTTCCGCTGGCTGCTCGAAGCCACCCGCAGCGAAAAGGGCCGCCCCATGGCCCAGCGCCTCGCCGACGAACTCTACAACGCCGCCCGCGGCGAAGGCAAGGCCATGATGACCCGCGAGCAGACGCACAAGATGGCCGAAGCCAACCGCGCCTTCGCCCACTTCGCGAACTGAGTCGCGTCAATCCAAGTTGATCTCTCAAACCCCGGCCATTTACCGGGGTTTTCTTTCACTCCGAGTTCTCTGAACCGCTCGCGGGTCAATCTCGGGCGAGCCTTCGGCGGCCCGGATCTCCGAGCCGGGACCCAAATCGCCTGTTTTCATGGGATCAGCGGACCGCCCCGGTGGTTCGGGCCACCACGAGACGCCTCCTTTGGGACGCGATCCGTATGAACCGATCGCGCCGGAGCCGCGTATCACCTCCGCCGCAACCGATGGTGCATGGGTTGGGCGTGCGACGTCCGATGATCGAGGTGGATGCTGCGACTCTTCACGCAAGTTCGTTGGTTCCTGCTCTGGCTCGGTCTGGCCGCGGCGCTTGCGGCGCTTGTGAGGCTGCACCCGGCGGCCAGCGCGGGCGGTCCGACCTCCGCCGCGCCGATGCTTCACGGCGCATCCTCGCTCGCTTGGCTCTGCTGCTCGCCCTTCATCTTCATCCTCCGCGTCATCATCGGGCCGCAGGCGTACGCCTCCGGACTGCTGCAGTTCGTCGCCGCCTTGATATCGAGCGGCCTGCTCGTCCTGTGTGTGCACCGGTTTGTTGCGATGCGCCGATCTCTCGCGGGCGGCTCTTCGTCGCCCAATGTCGCGGGCACGCGCGTCGGGCTCTCGCGTCGCCGCTTCATCGCCGACGGCGTCGCCGTGGCCGTCATCGCTCCACCGGTCGCCACTCTGGCCCACGCGGCGATCATCGCCCCATGGCAGTTGCGCATCGAGCGACATCGCGTCCCCATCCGCGACTTGCCGGCGGCGTTCGACGGCATCCGCCTCGTGCAGATCTCCGACACGCACCTCGGGCGATTCGTCCCCGCGACGTTCATCGCGGAGGTCGTTGAGCAAGCGATCGCGCTGCGCCCCGATGTCGTCCTGATGACAGGTGATTACGTCTTCGGCGGCACCGAACACATCGACCCCGCCGCGGCCGGGCTTCGCCCCTTGGCCGAGCGACTCTCCGGCATCCCGTTGCTTGCCGTGCTTGGAAACCACGACTGGTACGCGGACGCGCCGCGCATGCGACGCGCCCTGGAATCGATCGGTGTGCGGATGCTCGACAACGCGCGCGTCTACCTCGACGCCGCGAGCCGCCGCGTGAGCGATCGCTTCGAAGGCGCTCCCGCGTTGTGCTTCGCCGGGGTCGGCGACTTCTGGACCGATCGCGTCGATCTGGCCGCCGCGTTGGAGGGCGTGCCTGAAGATGTGCCGCGCGTGCTGCTCTCGCACAACCCTGACGTCGCCGAGACGTTGGTCCCGATCTCCGGGCGGCGCGTGGATCTGATGCTCAGCGGGCACACGCACGGCGGGCAGGTAAACCTGCCCCTCATCGGGGCGCGTTTCGCGCCCAGCCGCTATGGAGCCAAGTATGCGGGCGGGCTCGTCCAAGGCCCCGCGTGCCCGGTCGTGATTTCACGTGGCATCGGCATGTCGATCGCGCCTGTCCGCTTCCGTGTGCCGCCGGAGATCGTCGAGATCACGCTCGTTCGTGACCGCGAGTGACAGTGCGAGGTTCGCCGGGTCGGCGCTTACGTCTCGCTCGACTCGGCGTTCGGCTCATCGTCGCGCTTCGCATCGATCGCCGCGAAGCGTCGCTCCACGCCCGACTCCAGCGCCGCAAGACGCTTCTTCACCTCGCGCAGCTCGCCCATCAGCGAGATCAGTTGCTCGTGCATCTGGCCGCGCTCGTGCTCGACAAACCCCAGCGCCTCTTCAAGCCGCTGCACCCGTGCCACCAGGCTCGCGTTGTCGTGTTCGTCGGGCAATGTGCGGCTCATCCCAGCAGTTTCTTCAGTTCCCGCCGCATGATCTTCCCGGTCGGGTTTCGCGGCAGCGGCTGGAGCAATCGCACCTCGCCCGGCACCTTGTACCCGGCCAGCCGTTCGCGGCACCACGCGATGATCGCGCGGGCGTCGAACGTCTGCTCCTCTTTCAGTTCAACGAACGCCACCGGAACTTCGCCCCGCATCGGATCGGCGAGCCCGACCACGCCCGACGCCGCGACGCTCGGATGCGAGTCGATCACTTCCTCGATCTCGCGAGGGAAAACGTTCTCACCGCCGACGATGAGCATCTCCTTCAGCCGTCCCGTGATCGACAGCCGCCCCTCGCTGTCGAACCGACCGATGTCGCCCGTGCGGAAGAAACCGTCGCTCGTGAAGACGCTCGCGGTCTGCTCGGGCAGGCCGAAGTACCCCCTCATCACATTGGGCCCGGCGATCTGCACCTCGCCGTCATGTCCCGGCGGCATGATCCTGCCGCTTGCGACATCGACGATGCGTTCGATCTGCCTCGGCAGCGGCTTGCCGACGCAGCGCGGCGCCCACTCGTGTGGGCGACACCAGTTCGTCACCGGGCTCGTCTCCGTCAGGCCATATCCCTCGCAGATCGTCACGCCGAAACGCTCGCGGAACTGCGTGAGCACAGCCTCGGAGAGCGGCTCGCCGCCCGAGACGACATAACGCATGCTCGCAAAGTCGTCCGGCCGCGCGTCCTTCACGCTCAAGAGCGCGTTGTACATCGACGGGATCGCCACGAAAATCGTCGGTCGATGCTCGCGGAACGCTTTGATCACCCGCTGCGGCACGAACCGCGGTGCATACACCACTTTCATCCCCGCGGTCATCGGCAGCAGCGTCAATACCGTCAGCCCGAAGGAATGAAACTGCGGCAGCACGCCGAACATCACGTCGTCGCGCGTAAAGTCCACCCAGTCCCACACCTGCCCGATGTTCGCGAGCAGATTCGCGTGCGTCAGCATCACGCCCTTGGGCTTCCCGCTGGTCCCCGAGGTGTAGAGCAGCACGGCCAGTTCGTCGGGGTCGGCGCGGGCCGGCCAACGCGGGTCGGGTACGCCGTCGAACGAGAGGTCCTCAAGACACACGACGTGCTTCAGCCCGCGACCGCTCGAAGAGATCGGCGGCGTGTGCCCCATGTGCTCCAGCAGCAGCCGAGAGGTGACGATCGTGTCGCACCCGCAGTCCTGCACCACATAATCCAGTTCATCGGGCTTGAGCAGAAAGTTGAGCGGCACCACCGTCTTCCCCAGCATCCACCCCGCGATCGCCGCGACCGGGAACGCCGCGCTGCTGGGCAACATCACGCCCACGGTTGAGGTAGCGCATCGCCGTTCGATCTCGCCGGCGACAAACAGGCTCCCCGCGAGCAATTGCCCGCCCGTGCGCTGGCCCCGGTCGTCCACCGTGAGCACGCGCCCCGCGCTCGCCGTCCAACTCTTGATGATCGGCCAATGCACACTCACGCGCCGGTCCTCGCTCACGCTCTCTGCGGCGGCCACCCCGCCCGTCGTGAGGCACAGGGTACCGCCACGCCGCCCATCGCGACGGCGAGCAAACTCATCGCCGCGTGTTCGGGTTCGGTCCAGCCGGCTTCTCAAGCCCAGGCGCCGGGAGTGCCGACACTATGGGCGCGGGCGTGCGCCCGTGGCCGGTGTCGTGCGCACTCGATTCGCGCCCGACGCTTTGTCCGATTCCAGACCTCAGACTCCCCAAGGCTTGTCGCCCATGCAAACGCCGCCGATTCTTCGTCGCCCTTCGCCGTCGCGACTCGCGCTGGCGATGTCACTCGTGTTCGCGTGTGGCCTCTTTGCGATGGGCGGCTGCGCCTCCAACACCGCCAAGACGGAGAACTATCGCGCGTTGTACGAGGCCGGTCGATACCGCGAGGCCTACACCGCCGCCGTCGAGACCGAGGGCAAGTCCAGCGGCGTCGCCAAGACCCAGGCCGCGCTCATCGCCGGGCAATCGGCGTACGCCGTGAATCGCAACGAGGACGCCGAGAAGTGGCTGGGCCCGCTGGCCGAGAACACCGACCCGATCATCGCGGGCAACGCGCTCGCCACGCTCGGTCTTATCGCCGAGGAACGCGAGCAGCACGACAAGGCCGCCGGCATGCTAATCAAGGCCAGCGAGAAACTCACGGGCGATGAAGCGGGCCGGGCGGCGTTGTACGCCGGCGACGCCTATCGCGCGATGTCATTGCGCGATCGCGCCCGCGAGCAGTATCTGCGCGCCCAGGGCATGGTCACCGATTCGACGATGCGCACGATGGTGAACGATCGGCTCGCGTCGGTCTCGGGCACCGCGCCGCTCCGCAGCGCGGGCAACTTCACCGTCCAGGTGGGGGCCTACTCGACGTTTCAGCGGGCCCAGGCCCAGGCCGACCGCATCCGCCCCCGCGCGGTGAGCGCGGGGCTCGATGTCCCGCGCGTCGTCACGACCTTCGCCGGTGGCAAGAAGCTGTACGCCGTGCGCATCAGCCGCTTCGCCGATCGCGCCAAGGCCCAGGCCGCCGCCCAGCGGATCGGCGGCGAAGCCCGCGTCGCCTCCGCCATCGGCGAGTGACGTCGCCAGCACCCTCTCAGTCCTTCATCACTCGCCCATCGCGATTACGCTCGCGGCGGCGTGGTCTTTGGTGTGCGTCAGCGACACCAGCCACTGCGTGATGCCCAGGTCCCCCGCGATTCTCGCCGCCTCGCCGCGGAGGCGCAGCACGGGGCGACCCGAGGGTTCGCTCACCACTTCCACGTCTGTCCACGCGATGCCGTCGCGCCAGCCCGTCCCCAGCGCCTTGAGCGCGGCTTCTTTGGCCGCGAATCGGGCCGCGAAGTGCTCGGTGTTGCGTTTCTTCGCGGCCCCCGCGGCCCGCTCGGCGTCGGTGTAGACACGGGCGAGGAAATGATCGCCGTGCCGCTCGATCATCTCGGCGATGCGCTGCGTGGGCGTCATGTCGATGCCGTGGCCGAGGATGCGCATGGTCGATCCGTGGGTGCGGGTCACGAGTGCTTGCGGGGCTTGGACGCCGACTTGGCCGGCGATTCTTTGGCGGACGATTCTTTGGTGGGCTTGGACTCTTTGGCCGCGGGCTTGGCTTCTGATTTCGCGCCCGGCGTGGCCTCCGACTTTGCTTCGCCTTTGCCGTCAGCCTTGCTCTCTGCCTTTGTCTCCGGCTTCGACTCCGCCGGCTTGGCTTTCTCCGTGTCCGCCGCCTGGGCCTTCTTGTACGACTCGCTGCGATAGTCGGTCTGATAGAACCCCGAACCCTTGAATACCACCGCCGCCCCTGTGCCGATGAGGCGTTCGAGCGAGCTCTTGCCGCACTTGGGGCACTTCTTCTTCGCGCTGTCCTTCATCGACTGAAAGAGTTCGAACTCGTGGTCGCACGCCCGGCAGATGTAGTCGTACGTCGGCATGGGGCAAGCGTATTGCGCCCATCGCGGCGGTTCTTACGCCAGCAGCGAGCGCCCCGTCATCTCGGCCGGGCTCGACAGGCCAAGCATCGCCACCGCGGTCGGCGCGATGTCCCCGAGCCTGCCCCCCGAACGCAGCTCGCGCCCCTTGAACTTCTCGCCCACCACGATCAGCGGCACCTCATACGTCGTGTGCGCCGTGTGCGGCGCGTTGGTCGTCGGGTCAAACATCTGCTCGGCGTTGCCGTGGTCGGCCGTCACGATCAGTGATCCGCCGCGGGCCAGCGTCGCCTTGACGATCTCTCCCACGCACGCGTCCACGGTCTCGCACGCCTTGATCGCCGCGGGCAGGCTGCCCGTGTGGCCCACCATGTCGCCGTTGGCGAAGTTCACCACGATCACGTCCTCGCAGTCGGCCGCCGCCAGCCGGCGCAGCACCGCGTCGCGCACCCCGGGGGCCGACATCTCAGGCTGCAGGTCGTACGTCGCGACCTTCGGCGACTGCACGATCTCGCGGCTCTCGCCGGGGAACGGCTCCTCGCGATAGTCGTTGAAGAAGAACGTCACATGCGGATACTTCTCGGTCTCCGCGCAGCGGAACTGCCGCAGCCCCAGGCTCGACCAATACTGCCCGCCGATGTTCACCATCTTGGGCGGCTTGGGGAACGCGACCGACACATACGGCGCAAGTTCGCTCCAGTACGCGGCCATGGTCACATAGTGCAGGTTCAGTTTCGTCCCGCGATCAAAGCCGTTCTTGCCCGAGTCGGGCGAGGGCTTCACGCTCGCCCACTTGTCGTCGGGGAAGAGGAACGCGCCCGAGATCTCACGCGGGCGATCGCCGCGGTAGTTGTAGAAAATCACCGCGTCGTTGTCGCGCACGCGGGTCGCGGCGCCGTCCTCATCGGTTCCGGCGATGACGGTGGGAGTCACGAACTCATCACCGGTCAGTGTCGCCGCACTGGGCGCGTCGTAGTACGACTGAAAAGACTCGGCGACGGTGGCCCGGCGAATCACGCCGTGGGCCTCCAGTCCGCGTCCGGTCAGGCACGCATAGGCCCGCGCGACGCGCTCCCAGCGGTTGTCGCGGTCCATCGCGTAGTAGCGACCGATCACCGACACCACGCGCCCGACCCCGATCTGCATGCAGTGGGCCTCCACCTGGGCCGCGAACTCCTTGCCCGTGTACGGCCCGGTGTCGCGCCCGTCGCTGAAGAGGTGGACAAACACCCGCGACAGGCCCAGCGTCTTGCACGCGCGCAGCACGGCGTACAGATGCTCCAACTGCCCATGCACGCCCGCGTCGGAGTTGATGCCCAGAAGGTGCAGCGACGTGTTGTGGCTCTTGGCGTGCTCGATCGCGCCGCGCACCGCCGCGTTGGTGTGCAGCCCGCCCTCGCACGCCTTGGTCATCACCAGCGATTCCTGCGGCACGATGCGTCCGGCACCGATGTTCTGGTGGCCCACTTCGCTGTTGCCCATCGTGCCCTCCGGCAGGCCCACGTCCTCGCCGCTGGTGCGGATCAGCGTGTGCGGGTAGTCGCGCATCAGGGCGTCGGCGACCGGCGTCTTCGCGAGCTTGATCGCGTTGAAGGCGTCGTGCGAAGCGTTGGGATTCTGGCCCCATCCATCGCGGATCACCAGAACAAACGGCGCGTTGATCGGCGTGTGCGTCGGCATGAAATCAGCGTAGGCGGTCGGGCTGTCCGGGCGCATGGAGAACCCTTTGCCTCGCATGCACGAAAACGCCCGCCATGTCGGGCGGGTGTTCCAAGTCAGTTGGTGATTCGCTTTCCTTGACGCGGCAATCGTCGCCTCCGACCGCTCGCTCCACGGCCCTCGCTCGCCGCGGCTTCCTGCATTCTCGCCCCAACGGGGCGATGGGTTGTAGCCACGGGTGGAGCGGCGGCGCGGCGCAGCCCGTCGACGCGCAACCCGTGAAACGTCGCACTCTCCAACCCGCCCCAGCGGGGCGGAGGAGTTGGTTTGACAAAGCGGGGGGTGCCGGGGGGCGGGCGCTCTACAGGGTTCAGGGTGGCGGCGCGTGCTGCGGGCAGAGGAACTCGACGTTGACGCCCGCAGCGGTGAGGGCCGCGCGGTGGTTCCACCAGTCGGAATCGACGGCGTTCAGAATCGGCGGCTTCTCACCGCTGGCCAAAGCGACGGCGACAAACTTCTGGTCGCTCTTGTCGAAGGTGGAGAGGTTGGTCGCGGCGGGGAAATCCTGGAACCTACGTGTCCCGCCGTTGGTGACTGGCGTGATGGATACGCATCGCACCATTGCCGGAATCGCTTGATGGTCGTGCGCCCACTTGGCAAAGGCGTGGCCTGCCCCGGGCTGGCCGCTGTGGCCGAGGTTCCTGGTGTATTCCAGAAGGATCAGGCCCAAGTCATCGACGAGAAGCGTCCCCGAGTTCTTGATCGCGGCCAATCGTTTGATGCACGCACTGATACACGTGTCATCCGCTTGCGGAGTGAGCTTGGACGCGACCATCGCCACGTTGGTGTCTACGACGACGGCCATTCACTCCTCCGCGATGCCCTTGCGCTTCATGACGGCTGACTGCATTGCGGCGATGTCGCCCATCGGGTCGCCGAAGAAGTCCTTGGGCCATTCCAGGAAGTTGCCATAGGTGTCGAGTTGGAGTGGGGTCAGCTTTCCTTCGCCGTTCTCGATGTCGCAGAAGTAGATCGCGGCCTCCTTCTCGGTGATCTCTGTCGCCTCGGCCACTCTGCGCTGGAGCCGGCGCAGGAAGTCCTCGCTGTGGCTCTCGACAATAATCTGCACCTTGCGCACCTTCATGGCGTCGATGAAGACGTCGGCGAGCCCGCGCTGGACGCTCGGGTGCAGGTGGATCTCAGGCTGCTCAAACAGGATCGTCGATCCCTCGGGCGCGTAGTAGCAGAGAACCAGAACCGGCAGAATCTGCGACACGCCAAAGCCGACGTCCGTGATGAGCACTTCCGACGAACCCGGCGAACGCCGCACGTAGACCCGATACAGATTCGTATCCTTCGCAATCTCATCGACGCGGAACTCGTCTATGAGTTTCAACTCCTTGAGCCAATAAGCGACGTACTCCTGCAGCGTGAACATGGGCTTGCCCTTGCCACGCGAGATCTTCTTCCTGTTTTTACTGGCCGCAAGGATCGCGGCAACGGCATACTCGCCCCGTCGGCCCATGTCGGCGGGGTCGCCGCCCGCCCATGTGTACTCCCGACGCGGGTAATCGCGCAGGGGCCCAAGGTAGTAGACCCCCCGGAGCATCTTCTCGAACTCAAGCTCCAACTCGGAGAGAAAGCCGGCGTTCTGGTGATACGTGCGAACCTCGTCGGCGAAGCCGTAGAACTTGACCGGCGCGGGAAGGGGCCACGGGCGGCCTTGGGCCCGCTTGAACTGAAACTTCTTGGAGCTCGTCGTGAGAGCGTATTCGTTCTTTTCGTGTTTGCGAGAGAACGCGAACGTGTCATCGCCAAGCGAGTACACCATGCTCTTGGTAGTAAGCTTTCCGCCGCCGTTGGCGACCACCTCGGACGAGAGTTTCATCTTCTTCGACTTGAACAACGTCTTCTTTTGCGTCTCTGGATCCTTGATGTCAAGATCTTTGGGCAACTCCCAATCGATACCGATGGAGATCTCCGGGTTGTCAGAGTGCTTGAAGGCAACATCCGAGATCGTGCCCAGACTGACCAGACTCTTCTCATCGCCCAGGTGAAGCACAACGCCCCTGTCCGCGCTGTCCGCCGTCTGCTTGAGCATCAGCAGGAACTGCAAGATGCTCGACTTCCCCGAGGAGTTGGTGCCAAACAAGGCCGTGATCGGCGCGAGCCGCATCGTGTGGATGCGCTTCCAGGCCTTGAAGTTGGTCAGGCTCAGCGATGTCAGCATTCAAAATGGCCTTCGGTACGAACTGTGAGAATCGAACGAATCGGCTCCGCACTTAGATATTGTAGCGGCCGGGGGCTTCCGCCCCCCGGCACCCCCCGCTTTGAAAGCGACTTGGGCGCGGTTGGTGTGGTCGGACGCGGTGGGTGGATGTTCCTCCGCCCCGCCGGGGCGGGTGCGTTCGCACGCGTTCCTTTCCACGGGTTGCGCTCCGCCCGCGTGTCGGAGGGCGTCACTTCACCCGTGGTGATAACCCTGCGCCCGTTCGGTGCCGGACGACGCCGTATCGGGGCCACGAGCATCGACCATCGGATTGATCGTGCCTTATCCGCACCCGGCCCTGTCCTCATCCTCTCCCGCTCCGCATCCTTTGTCTTCCTTCGCGTTGAAACCCTCTTCTGCCTTCTCTTCTCCGCCCCTCGTCACCCAGTCCGCTTCTTCTCCTTGCCTCCGTGCCTCTGTGTTGACAATTCCCTTCTTCTCTGTTTCCTCTCCGCTCCCCTCTGTGACCTCTGTGTTCTGTCTTCCCGTGCCGCTCACTCACGCGGCAACAGTTGACGACGCCGCATCGCTCCACGGCCCGACCGCGCCGCTGGTTGAAATCCAGCGCGCCAAAGAGTGCGCGTGCAGGCCGCTTCTTCGTGGTTCTGTCGCGGGTGACGCCGCCGAGGGAGCGGTACGCGTTCAGGTCAACGGGCGCGGGGCTGTCGGCACCGGACTCGCCACTCCGTGACGGCTTCTTTGCCTCCGCACACCGTCTCTTCGCCTCTTCCTCCCATGTCCACGTTTGCGCGCGCAAATCTGCGCGCACAACCTTCCCCCCGCGAAAATCTTCAAGATTATTTTTCCCCGAGAATCACAGCGCCAAACCCACTTCCTCCTCCGCGCATGTCCACGTTTGCGCGCGCAAACGTGGAC
>Ga0164290_1001171_pt1 | contig 48445 bp, 49 predicted proteins | sample Micstemetagenome_FD_108782 | JGI IMG/M metagenome (GOLD analysis project Ga0164290, IMG submission 108782) | Contaminated culture microbial community from soil near Moab, Utah, USA - Microcoleus steenstrupii SON62 (Illumina Assembly) | ecosystem: Environmental > Terrestrial > Soil > Soil crust...
CGCACCCCCGAAGGCCTCTCGCGGTACATCGGAGACCTTCTCAAGACCATCCGACAATCCGAATGCTGCAACTACATTCACAGCGCCGGATATGCTCTCGTCAAAACGTGAAACGCTCTAGGCCTCCCCGCAAGCCGTTCCATGACATAGGTCAACAAGGCGTCGTGCGACCGCGCCGGGCCCGCGAGGCGCGGCCTCTCAATGTCGAATCCGCGAAGGGACCGCCAGCGGGCCGCCCTCAGAACGGCAAGCCGACGTAGTTCTCGGCGAACACCGTCTGCGCGGCGCGCGAGGAAGCGAGATAATCGATCTCCGCGCGCTGCATCTCGGCCTCGAAACTGTGCTCGGGATGCAGCTTGTGCATTGCCAGGGTGAGCCACCAGGAGAAGCGCTCCGCCTTCCACACGCGGGCCGCCGCCGTTTCTCCATAGGCGGCGAGGAGCGCGCCGTCGTTGCGCCGGTAGTGGGCTTCCAGTGCCCGCGAAAGATAGTGGATGTCGGAAGCCGCGAGGTTCAGGCCCTTGGCGCCGGTCGGCGGCACGATGTGGGCCGCGTCGCCGGCGAGGAAAAGCCTTCCGTGCCGCATCGGCAGGAAGACGAAGCTGTGCAGCGCCGTGATGCTTTTCTCCAGCGCAGGCCCGGTCGTGATGTGCGGGGCCACGTCGGGGCCGAAGCGGTTCTTCAGCTCCTCCCAGATCCGGTCGTCGGGCCATTCCTCGATCTTCTCGTCGAGGCTGCACTGGATGTAGTAGCGACTGCGCGTGCGCGAGCGCATCGACGCCAGCGCGAAGCCGCGGCCGTGGCTGGCATAGATCAACTCGTCGGAACAGGGCGGTACGTCGGCCAGGATGCCCAGCCAGCCGAACGGATAGGCGCGCTCGAACGAGCGGCTGCCGGCCGCCGGGACCGACGCCCGGCTGGCGCCATGGAAGCCGTCGCAGCCGGCGATGAAATCGCAGGCGAGTTCATGCTCCACGCCATCCACGCGATACCGCAGACGCGGTCGATCGCCTTCGAGATCGTGCAGTTCGACGTCGGCCGCTTCCCAGACGATCGGCCCGTCGCCGGCGAGGCGCGCGGCGATGAGATCGCGCGTCACCTCGCTCTGCCCGTACACCGTGACGGCCTTGCCGGTGAGACCCGCGAGATCGATGCGAAAGCGGCGGCCGTCGACGGCCAGTTCGACGCCCCCGTGCACCAGTCCCTCGCGATGCAGCCGCTCGGCGACACCCGCCTGCTCCAGCAGGCCCACCGTCCCCTGTTCGAGGACCCCGGCCCGGACGCGGGCCTCGACATAGGCTCGGGACCGGGCTTCGAGGATCACGCTTTCGATTCCACAGGTTTTCAGCAGCCGCGCGAGCAGGAGACCGGCCGGCCCCGCGCCAACAATGCCGACCTGCGTCCGTTGCTGGCGCGCCATTCACTCCCGCTCCCTGTTTGTTCGATGCTAGGCCGGGACCGGGTTACCGCTCAAGGCTGGCCTGACGGACCGCGCCGGCGGCTGCGTCCTTTCGGTCAGCGGGGATTATTCAAAAAAGCGGCGATTTCTGCCTTAGTTCTGCATCATACTGGCGTCAGGATGAGGGTCGCTCAAGACCCCGGCAGGACAAACGGTGAGGCTGGCGATGAAGAGACGAGTTCTGACGCAGGCGCTGTTGATGGGACTGGTCGCGAGGCCTGTCTTTGCCGCAAATCCGTTGCCCGCGCTCCAGGAGACGCCGGGCCTGCTCGACAAGGTGAAATCGGGCGCCCTGCCGCCGGTCGACAAGCGTCTGCCGCGACAGCCCCGGGTCATCGAGAGCTTCTCCGGCGCCGATGGGCCCGGCAGGCACGGCGGCCAGCTCAACATGCTGGTCGCGGCCACGCGCGACACCCGCCTGATGACGATCTACAGCTACACTCGCCTGATCGTCTACGACGACAAGTTCAAGCTGCATCCCGACATCCTCGAGAGCTACGAGGTCAAGGAGGGCCGCGAGTTCACGTTCAAGCTGCGGGCCGGCCACAAGTGGTCGGACGGCCATCCCTTCACGACCGAGGACTTCCGCTTCTTCTGGGAGGACATCGCCAACAACAAGGACCTGTCGCCCAACGGGCCTTCCGTCGAGCTGCTGGTCGAAGGAAAGCCGCCGAAGGTCGAAATCCTCGACGAGGTGACGATCCGCTACAGCTGGGACAAGCCCAACCCCGACTTCATCGAGAGCCAGGCACGCGCCGCCCCGCTCTTCCTGTTCCGCCCCGCCCACTACCTGAAGACGCTGCACGGCAAGTACACGGACGAGGAGGAAATCCTCAAGCGCTACAAGGGCAGCCGCTGGTCTAACGTCTTCAAGCGCCAGGACGCGATGTACGGCAATAGCAACGTCGATCTGCCGTCGCTCAACCCTTGGGTGCTGACGACCGTGCCGCCGGCCCAGCGCTTCGTCTTCGTCCGCAATCCCTACTTCCACCGCATCGACGGCAAGGGCAAGCAGCTGCCCTACATCAACGATGTGATCATGACCGTGGTCGCGGCCAATCTGATTCCCGCCAAGGCGGGCCTGGGCGAATCGGACCTGCAGCCGCGCTATCTCGGCCTGCGCGACTACACCTTCCTGCGCGACGCGGCGAAGACTTCGGGCATCAAGGCGCTTCTCTGGGAAAAGGGCTCGGGCTCGGAAGTCGCCTTCTATCCCAACATGAACGCCAACGACGAAACCTGGCGCAAGCTCAACCGCGACGTCCGCTTCCGCCGCGCGCTGTCGCTGGCGATCAACCGCGACGAGCTGAGCGACGTCGTCTACAGCGGCCTGGCCAAGCCGTCCGCCAACACGATCATGCCGCGCTCCCCGCTGTTCAAGCCGGAGTACGCGACGAAGTGGGCAACCCAGGACGTCAAGGCGGCCAACAAGCTGCTCGACGAGATCGGGCTCACCAAGAAGGGCAGCGACGGCATCCGCCTGCTGCCCAACGGCCAGCCGGCGATGTTCGTGGTCGAGCATTCCAGCGAGAAGGCCGACGAGGTCGACACCATGACCCTGGTCGTCGACCAGTGGAAGAAGATCGGCATCAAGGCGCTGCTGAAGCCGCAGACCACCGACAATTTCCGCCTGCGCACCACCTCGGGCGAGGCGATCATGACCGCCTATGCCGGCGTGACGACGGCGGCGCCGACCCCCGACACCAGCCCGCGCGAATTCACCCCGGTGATGCAGGGCGGCCTGCAATGGCCGAAATGGGGACTCTATGTCGAATCGAAGGGCAAGCAGGGCGAGCCCTGCGACATGGAAGTCGGCAAGAAGCTGCTGGCGCTGCTGCAGAACTGGGAGCAGGCAGCCGACAGCGCCGGGCGCCGCAAGGCCTGGGAGGAGATCCTGACCGTGAATGCCGACGAGGTCTTCTCGATCGGCACGGTCAACGAGGTGCGCCAGCCGGTGACCGTCGGCAAGAAGGTACGCAACGTGCCGGAGAAGGGCTACTGGGCCTGGGATCCGGGCGGATACATCGGGCTCTACGAGCCCGACACGTTCTGGATCGCCGGCTAGCGATCCAGAACCCGGTCGGAGAGGACGATGGCGAGGCCCGTGGTCGGGCCCCGGCGTCGGCGCCGTTACTGCGGCTTGAGCGGTCCCTCGAACAGGCAGTAGCCGTCGAGCATGATCTTGGCGTCGCCCGGCTTGACCGAGCCGACGACGTCCATCTTGTTGCCGCCGCCCACGATGGTGGTCGTCTTGAACTTCATGTCGGGACCCAGCGAAGCCTTGAAGCCGCGCTCGGGGCGGCCTTCCTGCTGGAACCATCCATCCACGTTCGTTCCGACGACCGTGACCTTGATCACCATCTTGTAGGTCGGGCACTTGCCGCTGCCCGGGACGTTCAGCCCATAGCCCGTCCAGGTCCATATGGCCGGCTCGGCCAAAGCAGGCGCGGCGGGAAGAAGGGCGACCAGGGCCGCCACAGCGAGTTTCTTCAGCATCGACATTCCCTCACCGGAAAGGTGGCAACGAACACTCAATCACTGGGCGAATTGTAGCCATTTTCGATGTCGAAATCGCGCCGTTTTGAAGGCACACGCCTTTTCATCGGGCCCGCTTCTTCCGGGCCTTGCCCGACTTCCGCCCGCCACCCGCCTTGACGGGCCCGACCTTGGAGGCGAGCGCCGTCTGCAGTGCCTTTTCCGCCTCCCGGATCTTGGCCTCCCGGTTGGGGGCCTCCGCCGGCAGGTTGCGGGCGAAATTCAGCCGGGCCTCGGCCCGCTGGAGGAAAATCGCCTTCTTGGCTTCGGAAATCGGCTTGCCCATGAACTCTCCTGCCGGAAACCGGCATCATCTGCGGTCCGGCACCTTATCCACTTTCCGGTCCGCCGGGGGCACCGCCGTCTCGGAACTGCCCTCGTCTTCGGGACGCACCACGGTGGGTTCCAGCCCGTAGCGGCCGCCCTTCTCCCCGTCCCCGCGGTCGTAGCCCGGTCCCTCCTCGGCAGCGGCGCCGTAGACGCCGGTCTTGCGCTTCTCCTCGCGGCGCGCGTCCTTGGCCTGTCCGGTGCCGCTATAACTGGCCGAGGCCTCGTTCGGGTCGGGTTTCTCAGGTCGAGCGGTCATGGATCCTCCAGGGTCAGGTATGGTGCGGGGCCGTCACGACGCCGATGGGCGGCGCAAAGCGAGAAGCGTCCCGTAGCCCGCCAGTGCGCAGCAAGCCGCCAGGACAGCGAAGAACAACGCGAAGGGGTCGCCCCGACCGACACCCATCCAGAGAGCGACACCGGCAAACACGACGGTGAGGGCGACCGCGCTCCACCACACGACCCGCACGCCCAGCCGCAGCTTCTGGATACGCTCGACGGGCCTGGGCTTGCCGGACGCGGGCGGCGGATCGAGGATGGGCGTGTCGTCGCGAGGTGAGGAGCGTTCGGACATGGATGTCAACGGATACGGACGGCAGAGGCTGCATGCCGCGTTACAGCCTCCGCGATCCCCCTCTCTTGAACATCTGGCTGCGTGACGCCGATGATCCCTCTGCGATTTACGGTCGTTGCCGCATCCCTGGCTGCCTTTGTCGCAAGTGCCGCCCCCTGTCTCGCACAACGGCCGGAGGCCGTACGCATCGGTGAGTTCAGGATCGACGCGACCGAAGTGACGATCGGCCAGTTCCGGGCCTTCGCCCGCGCGACGTCGCTCCGAACGGCGGCCGAGCGTGAGGGCGGTGGTTTCGAATACACCGGCGGATGGACGCGGCGGCAAGGCTGGACATATGAGCGCCCGCAAGGCCAGCCCGGCCCGGACTCCGAGCCCGCCGTGCACGTGACCTGGGCCGAGGCCGATGCCTATTGCCAGCATGCGGGCGGCCGGCTGCCGACCATCTCGGAATGGCGAAGCGCCGCCTACACCGAGCAGCGCGAGCGGCCGACCGACGGTTACGTCCGCGGGAAGACCTACCCGTATCCGGTGGGCGACGCGCCCGACGGCATGAACAACAACCGCCGGGCGCACGTCGCTGTCGCAACCACCAAACGCGGCGTCAACGGACTCTACGACATGGGCGCCAATGTCTGGGAGTGGATGGCGGACCGGCGTGGCGAAGAGGCACTCACCGCCGGCGGATCCTGGTGGTACGGCCCGGAACAGACCCGCACCGACGGTGCCCAGTGGAAGGCCGCCAGCTTCTATGCCGTCTATATCGGGTTCCGCTGCGCTTACGACGCGAAGGGCTGACGCCCTGCATCCCGAGCGACGCGGCGACACATGACCGGGGTCACGGCGAGAGACGGCGGATCGTCGTCTGCTGCCGCGCGCGTCGGCCTGGGAAACCGGGCAGCCCGGAGGAGCGGAAATTCCGAGCGTCGAACATTTCAGCATGTTTCGCTCGTCTACGATGGATTTGAGTTAGTCTGGAGCGGTGTATCTATTGGTCGGCGGAATTACCGACCGGATGAGGGAGAGGTTCAGGAATGTTCTCGCATATCTTCGTCGGCGCGGACGACGTTGCCGTTTCGAAAAAGTTCTATGATGCCGTGCTCGGCGCCATCGGCGTGCCGGAAGGAAAGGCCGATCCAAAGGGCAGGGTCTTCTATCGCACCCCGGCCGGCATCTTGGGGATCAGCAAGCCGATCGACGGGAATGCAGCCACCCATGCCAACGGTGGTACGATCGGATTCGCCTGCGATAGCCCCGAGAAAGTAAAAGCCTTCCACGATGCCGGCGTCGCCAACGGTGGCAAGACCATCGAAGACCCGCCCGGCTGGCGCGAGGGCGGAGCGGCCAGGCTCTATCTGGCCTATCTGCGCGATCCATACGGCAACAAGATCTGCGCCTTGCACCGCGGCTAACGCGCTCGACGAGGACGGGGCATCAGCCGCAGCAGCCTTCCAGGATCATGCTGCTTGCGGCTGAGGGCCTCGCAACTGGAGATTCGTTACGCGGCACCGCTACGCGGTGCCGCGTAACCGCCTCCGGACGAGAGCCCAGGCAATGAGCGCAACAACCAGCTTGTCGGCGAGATCGATCAGCAATCCACCGATTGTCACGGCGCTCCAGATACCGTGCCCGGACGCGATTGGAACAGCATTGATGGCCATCGTCGCCGGCACCGTTACGCTTCCGAACAACAAAACCGTCACCGGTGCTGAAACCATTGTCGCCACTACCGCGACTGACGCCCCGAGGATGACGGCTTTCCACAGCCGATCGAAGCCGATGAGTCGCATGACCGCGAGTGCTGCGATCACAACTGAAATCTGAGTGGCGATGTAATACGGATACACCGGACTGATGACCGCCCAACCGAGAACGGCCGTGATGGCGCCGACCGCGATGGCAAGCGCGGGGGGAAGGAGCGCCGCTCCGGTCAAACTGCCAATCGTATCCAGAGAAAGTGGCAGCGAGAGCAGATTGGCGATCGTGCCTACCGCCAGGTTAAGGGCGACACAGGCGGCGGTGATGGCCATCTGGTGCGGCGGGGGGACTTTCAGCATCGCTCGCGTCCTTCCTTGACCGACACTCACCTAATGGCTGGCCTGTCGAGGCCAGATTGCCGTGCTGGACGGCACCCAGCAAAGCCGAAGTGACCGCATTGGCACTGACCTGCTCCCGGGTTCTCGGACGATCGACGGATTGGGAGACAGGCCTTCTGAAGTGCCCGGCACGATCACGCCATTCGTCGAGCCGCCACACGTCCCTTCGGTTCCCCAGTCAGTCGAGTCCAGACTCCAGGGACCGGACCAATTCAGGCCTGCCATGCCGACAGCGTGGCTTGATCACGCCACATATCGTCGCATAGCCTACAGGCAACAAAACACGAAGGGGCGGAGACACCATGGATCGCAGGCAATTCATCGGCGCATCGGCTGCAGCCGGGCTCGTCGCACTCGGCGGCTCCAACGCTGCGCGGGCGCAGCAGATCCTGAAGTTCACGATCACCTGCGGCCACCCGCCGGTGTTCAATTGGGTCAAGGTGCTCGACGAGACGTTCCTCGGCACGATCGACCGCGAACTCGCCGCCGCCGGCTCGCCGGTGAAGATCGAATGGACCAAGGCCTATGGCGGCACCGTGGCGAAGCTCGGTGCCGAGAGCGATGCGCTGAAGACGTCCGTGTCCGATGCAGGCCTCGTGTCGCAGATCTTCGAAGCCGCCAAGTTCCCGCTGCAGCAGGTGACGCTGCAGGTACCGTTCGGTTCGCCGGACATCGCCACCGTCAGCGCCATCGTCCAGAAGCTGAACGGGCAGTTCACCGAGATGAACGACGCCTGGTCGAAGAACAACATGATGGTGCTCGGTATCGTCGCCATCGACGGTTACCAGCTCATCACGAACTTTCCGGTGAATTCCGCCGCCGACCTCGCGGGCAAGAAGATCTTCGTACCGGGCCCGATCGCCAACTGGCTGCAGGGCACCGGGGCGGTCGCCGTCTCCGGCAACCTCAACACCTACTACAACGGCATCCAGACCGGTGTCGCGCAGGGCGCGATCGTGTCGATGTCGCCGGTCTGGTCGGCCAAGCTGCATGAAGTCGCGCCGCACATCACCCTCTGCAATCTCGGCGCCCAGTACACCGGGTCGCTCGCCTTCAACCTGCGCAGCTTCCAGAAGCTGCCGCCGGTCGCACAGGAGGCCGTGCGCAAGGCGGGCAGAGCCTATGACGCCGAATTCGCCAGGACCCAGACGGCTCTCGCGGAGGAGGCGGTGAAGAACCTGCGCGCCGCCGGCGCCAACGTTACGACCCTGCCGGAAGCCGAGCGGGCGAAGTGGGCGGCAATGCTGCCCAACCTGCCGGATGCCTGGGCAAGCCAACTCGAGAAGCAGGGCGTCAAGTCCGCCCGCCCGCTGGTCAACGCCTATATCGAGGCGCTGAAGGCCGCAGGCGTCAAGCCGGTGCGGGACTGGAAGGCCTGAGGCCGTGGAGCTGGAAGCCGGCGTCGACAGCGCCGGAAAGGCCGATTCCTACGGACGGCCGCAGCCGTTTCGCCTCGACCAGATCACCGGCGTCATGAACGCGCTGGGGACGGTGGGCATCTTCGGGTTGCTGGTGCTGATCAACGTCGACATCGTCGGCCGCTCCGTGTTCAACAGCCCGCTGCGCGGCACCACCGAGCTGGTGTCGCTGGCGATCGTCGGCATCGTCTTCATGCAGCTTCCCAATACGCTGTGGGCCGGCCGGTTCGTGCGGGCCGAGTTGCTGATAGACGTCGTCGTGGCCCGCGCGCCACGCCTGGCCGACGTCATCCAGGGCCTGTTCCATGTAATCGGCGCGGCGATCATGGCAATCGTCGTCATGGCGGTGATGCCCGAACTCAGGTCGGCATGGGAGATCGGCGACTATGTCGGCTCGCTGGGCGACTTCACCGCGCCGACATGGCCCATCCGCCTGATCACCGTCGTCGGCTCGGCCTTCACCTGCCTCACCTACATCTTCCTCGCCCTTGCCGATTTCCGCAGGGCGCTTCGGGGTACGCCATGACAGCGCTCGGCATCGGCATCGTCTCGCTCGCCATGATGGTCGTTCTGATCATCGCCGGGCTGCATGTCGCCATCTCCCTGCTGCTGTTGTCCTTCGTCGGCGTCTGGCTGATGCGCGACAATATCGACGTGGCGCTGGCGTTGATGGCGCAGGCGACCAACGATTCGATCGCCAGCCACGAGTTCGGCGTGGTGCCGCTGTTCGTCCTGATGGGCCTGCTGGTGGCGACAGCCGACCTGGGCAAGGACATTTTCGAGGTTGCCAACAGCATGCTTCGCCGCATCCGTGGCGGGTTGGGCGTGGCGACGGTGATGGCGAACGCCGTGTTCGCCGCCATCACCGGCATCTCGATCGCCTCGGCCGCGGTCTTCACCAAGGTCGCCGTGCCGGAGATGCTGCGCTTCGGCTTCACCCCGCGCTTTGCCACCGGCGTCGTCGCAGGATCGTCGGTGCTGGGAATGCTGATCCCGCCCAGCCTGCTGATGATTCTCTACGCGTTCCTTTCCGAGCAGTCGGTCGGCGCCATGTTTCTCGCGGGCGTCATGCCAGGCCTCGTGCTGGCCATCGCTTTCTCCGTCGCGATCGTCGCCATGGCGTGGCTGTTTCCGGGCTACGTGGGCGGCACCGCCGCCGTGAACGTGCCGGGCATGGCGCTGAGGGAGGCGGCCGTCAAGGTGGCGCCGGTCGTCCTGCTGATCTTCGTTGTGCTGGGGGGCATCTACGGCGGCATCTTCACCGCGACCGACGCCGGAGCGGTCGGCGCGTTGGGGGCCCTGGCCCTGGCGCTTGCCAAGCGGCGCCTCACGCCCGCGATCTTCTGGAAGGTGCTGGTCGAAACCGGCCGCATCACCGTCTCGGTGCTGTTCCTGATCATCGCCGCCAACCTCTACAGCCGGATGCTGACCCTGTCCGGCCTGCCGCAGTTCATCGTCGAATGGATGGCGGGCCTGGGCTTCGGCGTCGCCGGCTTCCTGACCGTATTCATCGCGATCGTGCTGTTCCTCGGCTGTATCATCGACTCGGCGTCGATCATGCTGATCGTGCTGCCGCTGATGCTGCCGGTGGCCAAGACGCTCGGCATCGACCTGGTGTGGTTCGGCGTCATCACCGTCGTCGCCGTCGAGATCGGCCTGCTGACACCGCCTTTCGGCATCTCGGTCTATGTCGTGAAAAGTACGCTCAACGACGCCCGCATCACGCTCTGGGATATCTTCGCCGGGACGCAGCCCTTTACGCTGATCATGTTCGCCGTGCTGTTGCTGATCATCGCCTTCCCGGGGATCGCGCTCTTCTTCAATTGAGCGAAGCGCTCCGGCGGCTTGCCGCTCGACATCGAACATCAGCGTCGCGTTGGGCGGAATCGCTCCACCGGCGCCGCGCTCGCCATGGCCGACCTACGACAGGTTTGTGGCAGAGCGCCTTGACCGGTCGGCACGAGCGCGGGCAATGAAGCGCCCTGAACCGCCAGTCATCTGCTTTGGAGAGTAGTGGCCTGAAAGAGAACCCTTCGGCTCTTCGGGCGCCGAGACCGGTCAACAGGTCCTTCGCGAAACGGCCGCCGATGTTGGGCTCTCCAGACACCCGCCGCAGCGGGAGAGACTGTTCGCTGAGATCGCAATGGCGGAGGATTGGAACCTGGGATCCAACGTTCTCTGCGTAGCGGTGCGGGTTGTTGCTGCGGGTTGCTGGGGCGCAATTTACGCCTCGAGGGACAAAAGCTCTTTCGAGCCGGTGGAGGCGGCGGAAGCCCCGGGAAAATGGCGCAGGCCGCCCACGGCTTCACCGGAACCCGACAGGACGTTACGGTTCTCGCGGTTCCAAGGTTTCATCCGGGGAATGTCGGGTGATAGGCTGTCGGGATGACATTGACCCCGCGGCTTGCCACGGGTCCCGGCGCGTCCCTGCGGGACCGGCCCTTCCTCGATCGGGTGCGCAGCAACCTGCAACGGGTCCGGCTGGCGCTCGGCGCCAGGGGCGTCGCCTGGGCGACCGCCGCCGGGCTGGTGGCGCTTGCCTGCGGCGCGGCAGCGCTGACCGACGTCGCCATGTCGGTGGGAGCGACCGAGGTCGAGTACAGCCGCAACAAGGCGGCCGAGATCCGGACCCTCGACCAGAGCAATCGCGCCTTGATGCGCAGCATATTTGCCCTGTCCACCGGCCGGCGGCAGCTCGCCGAGAGCGACCTTCCGGTGGCGCAGGCCTGGGAAAAGGTGCAGTCCGCCCGGACCGCGATCTGCGACCATCTCGACGTGCGCGCATCTAAGTTCGCGGAACTGCGTGCGGTGTGTGCGGCGAGCGTGGCCCTGCACGAGCGCCTCGCGCCGCAGATCGCCGCGTTCGATCCGCCGCGCCGGCTGATCGACCCGATCACGATGCACGACGCCGCCACCCTTCATGCCAGGGTGAACGACCTGACCGGGGCGATCGCCCAGGAAGCCGAAACGCTGGTCGGGTACATGGCCGACGAATACCGCGAGGCGCTTCTCCTACTGACCGTCAGCACCGGGGGCTTCGCCGCGGCCTGCCTGGTGTTGATCGTGCTCGTCGGCCGAGCGTCGATCCTGCACTACGAGCAATCGCAGAAAGCCGGTGAAGCGCGCGACCTCCTCGAGGAGACGATCGAGGCCTTGCCCGCCGGCGTCACGCTCTACGACCGCAACGAGCGGCTGCTGATGTTCAATTCCGCCGCGGTCGCGGCCATACCCCTCCTGAAGCGGCCCGGCATTGTCGGCATCACCTACGAGGAACTGGCGCGCGAGACGGCCAGACTTGACGTCCGGGGCGCCGAGCCGCTGCGCAACACGCCGGAGGAGTGGATCAGGCGCTTCCGCAGCGAAGGCGAGCTGCCGATGCGCCAGTCGGTCGACGGGCGCTGGTTCGAGTGGTCGAAAAAGATGTCGCCCAACGGGCGCACCGTTGGACTCTGGGTCGACATCACCGGGGTCATGCGGGATTTCGAGGAACGCGTACAGCTGACCCAGCGGCTCGACGCAGAGATGGCGCGGCTGCGTTCTATCGTCGAATCGAGTGGCGCGATGATCGTCCTGGTCGATCGCGAGCTGACCGTAATCATGGCTAACAGCGGCTATACGGCAGTGACCGGCGTCGCCGCGGCGGAGGCGGTCGGCCGCCCGTTCAAGGAGATCGTCGATTGGCCGCTCGATCCGGGCGTGCTCGAACGCTGGCTCTCCGGCCCGTTCGAGCCCGGCCGGGTCGAGCCGGCGCGCTTCGCCAACCAGATTCGCGACCAGCAGGGGCGGCACCGGTTGATATCGGTGACGGCAACGCCCGTGCTCGGGGAAGGCGGACTGGTTAACAGCATCGTCTTCCTGGGCGTCGACGACACCGAGCGGCGTGACGCCGAGCGAGCCCTGTTCGACGCTGTGCGGCTTGCGACGGTGGGCGAGATGGCGGCCACCGTGGTGCACGAGATCATACAGCCACTGCAGGTGATCAACATTGCCCGCGCTTCGGCCGAACAGGTCCTCCGCGAGGCGACGGACGAAGGTGTCGCTCCGAACAGCGCGTTCCTGCAGAGCAAGCTCGCCCGAATTGCCAGTCAGGTCGAGCGCGCGGGTCGCATCGCGGACGAGTTGCGCGCCTTCGTGCGTGGCACGGCCGCCGAGGAGGCGACGCCATTCGACCCGGCGACGGCAGTGCACGCGGCTGTCGAGTTGACCCAGTACGCCACCCGCCAGGCGGGCGTCACGGTGTCGGTATCGGTCGCAGGAGGACTGCCCCCGGTCATGGGCCACGTCGGACGCGTCGAGCAGGTGCTGGTCAACCTGATCGTCAATGCGCGCGATGCGGGCGGCAGTGCTATGGAGGTCTCGGCCCGCCCCCTGTTGCGGGACGGCCGCGCCTTCGTGCAGATCGCCGTCGAGGATACGGGCCCCGGCATTCCGAGCGCCATCCTGCCGCAGCTGTTCGAGGCGTTCGTCACCACCAAGCCGCGCAGCGCCGGCACCGGGCTCGGACTGCGAATCTGCCGACGCATCGTCGAGGAGATGAACGGCACCATAACGGCAACCAACCTCGCCGAAGGTGGCGTGCGATTCGAGGTCGTGCTGCCGGCGGCTGGCAAGGCGTAACGGTCGCACGATGGACACGTCTCCTCGTCGCTCTCGCCCCGTCCCGGCCCAATGCCATGTCCTCGTGGTCGAGGACGACGTGGATCAATGTGGTGAAATGGCGGGCTACCTCATCCTCTCCAAGCTTGAAGTGCGGATGGCCTACGACGGCACCTCGGCGCTGCGCCAGGCTGCGGAGCATCGGCCGCGCGTGGTCCTTCTCGACTTCAATCTGCCGGACATGTCCGGCATCCAGCTGGCAAAGCAGTTGCGGGCGCTCCTGCCGGATGCGGCCTTCATCATGATGTCGGCCCACATCGACGGACTGTCAGAACGGACGCTTCAGGAGATCGGCATGGCTGCTTTCGTGAACAAGCCGGTGCCGCTTGGCCCGCTGCGAAAGGCGGTGCTGATGCTGGTCGCCTCGCCTCGACTTGGCCGCGATGGGCCGAAGCATGGCGAGAAGAGCTGGTTCTCCACGGGACTGGGCGGCCGGCGCCGCTAGAAGCCGGATGTGAGAAATGAACAACATTCATCACGTCGCTTACATTTCATTGAACATCGCCTGCGCGGAAATCGCGTAAATCATCGGCCTCCCCCAACAAGCGGACATTCCCCATGTCAGCGCGAGCACTGTGCGAATCCTCTCTTCGTGGGGGCGGCAGCAACAGAACGTGACCTTGTCGACGGCAGAGGACGTTCAACAAATCGGAAGACGGTGCTCCCACCGGTTCATCGGTGAATTTGATTGGCCGATTGGCACGCAGCTCGTGTCGGGCAAAGACCGCATTGGTGTCAGCTTGCTGATGGCTATCGCTTCGCGACTCTTGGGGTCCTCGCCGAGCACGGCCCACAAAAGGTCGAGAGTCGCGCGCGGATAATCCATTCATTAGAACGGATGAAGCGCTGCACTGGCACCGGCGAGCCGGAAATCCCCAGCAGTTCCAACGCACCAGTTCAACGCCAGGGCCTCTCGCATGTCCAGACGGACTGCCAAAAGCACAGCATCCTCGCGCCGAATTGCCTGGTCAAATCAACGGCTTGGAATTCCGTACTGAATTCACCAGGTCGGGAGCTTTGGAGAGAACAGGCCTGAGAGAGCGGAAAAACGTTGGTTTGACGCGTCTGCGAAGTCGGTAGCTTTCAGCAAAAGCCCGCAAACACTGGGCGCTTCAGCGCCCTCGACTGGGCCCAGGGACAGTTGTCTCGGGAGTTCAAGGGCGGAGGATTGGAACCTGGGATCCAACCTCCTCCAGTTCATGCCTATTCGTTGTGCCCCCTTGGACGTGTCTCCGTGGGGGAAGTCTGCTGGGAAGTCAAACCTCTCCCTATCCATCGATCGCGGCCAGGGACCTAGCCCTCGCGGGTACCAGATCGGACATGCTCTCGAGCAAAGCCTCCGCGCCGGACTGCTTCTACAGGCCAGATCACTTGCCGTGCGCGCGCGCGGCGAGGGCTTCGAGGATAATGGCCACGCACGCTTCGGTTCCCATGGCTCCGGTATCGACCGTCACGTCGTATTCGCAGAACGTATGGACGATGTCGGCAAGTCCGCGCGCCCGGCCTACGACGCGGTCGCCGCGGGCACGCTCGCGGGCTTCCAGGATACCGAGCGGGCAGGTAACGCCGATCGCGAAGACATCCAGCCCGGCCGTCGAGCGACAAAAGCTCTCGTACATGGCGCGGTCGTGCAGCACATGGTCGAAAATGACAGGGTTGCCGCCGTCGACCAGCGCACGCACCGCGGGCGCCATCGACTGTACAAGGCGGCGGAACACCGGCCCGAAACGCGCCACGACGGCAGGCGGCGTTCCTGGCGCCGATGTCGTCACCATCTCGACGCCCAGCGCCGTGAACGCATCGTGTTCAGCCTGCCGACCTGTATCGGCGCCGCGGTAGTAGCGTGGCGTGGACATCAGGATGAAGTCGTCGAAGCCCGCGACGAGATAGGGAGAAGGAATCGCCGCCTGCAGCGCCCGGCAAAGCGTGGTCTTGCCCGCACTTGACGGGCCGTTGACCAGCACGAGGTCGGGCCAGCGTTCCAGCGTCGGCGTCGTCATGCCGACCCGGAGGTGCGGGCGAATGCCGGCCGACCGCACGGAAAGCACAGCATCAGCTCCGGGTCCACCGCCCCTGTCACGCAGGCCAGGATACGCACCCAATCCATAACCGCCCCTGCCCTACACCGATCGACCACGGCATCGTGGACCGTCCGCGAGATTGTACCCAGCCGCCTCAGGAACGACTACCGACGCCGCCTGAATCACTGTTCCCCGGCCGTTTCAGTTTTTGCCCCTACGGGGTTCGCGCGAGATCCCCGTCGTCGTGCCCGACCCGATCAGCGAGCCATCCGCTAGTTGGCGGTCATGCCACCGTCGATCACCAGCTCGCTGCCGGTGACCCAGGCAGCATCGTCGGAGGCGAGGTAGAGGCAGCCCGCCGCGATGTCGTCAGGCGTCCCGAAGCGGCCGAGCGGCGTCGCTTCGAGGCGCTGGCGCGCGACGTCGGGATTGGAATGGCCCGGCACGGTCATCGGCGTGTCGACGAAGCCCGGATGCACCGAGTTCACGCGGATCTTGTCCCGCGCGTACTGGATCGCCGCGGCCTTGGAGAAGATCCGCACCGCGCCCTTGGAGGCGTGATAGGCGGCATTGGCGTGCGAACCGACGATGCCGCAGATCGACGAGATGTTGATGATCGAGCCGCCGCCGGCCCGCAGCATGGCCGGCACCGCGGCCTTGGTGCCGAGGAAGACGCCGGTGGCGTTGATCTCCATGACCCAGTTCCACTGCTCCAGCGTCTGGTCGGCAAGGCGCGGTCCGGCCGTCAGGCTGGTCTGGATGTTGAGCTTTGGATCGCGGCCCGAGATACCGGCGATGTTGCACAGGATGTCGAGGCGGCCATAGGCCTTCTCGGCGTCGGCCACGATCTCGGCCCACCGTGCCTCGTGGCGCACGTCCTGGGTCGCGAAGGTCGCCGTTCCGCCTGTGTCGACGATCTCCTTTTCCACCGCCTTGCCAAGCATGGCGTTGCTGTCGGTGAGGACGACGGAAGCGCCGTGCAGGGCGAACAGCCTGGCCGTCGCCGCACCGATGCCCGACGCGCCGCCCGTCACGAGCGCCACCTTGCCGATCAGTCTCTTCCCCGGTTGCATGCCTGTCCTCCTCGCTTCCCCGACATTGTTTTCAGCCGCGATCGTGGCGTGGGATCGTGACACGGCGGCCAGCGAAACGACAGGCGGTGGTCTGATTGACTCCCCCGGCCGGGCCCGCACAATCCTCACAACCAAGAAGAGATTGCGAGGAAGCCATACGCTTCGTGACCGAGGCGGCGTTGATCACCGCAGCCGAACTGGGCCCCGAGGGCATCGACGTCACGGGCAGCGTCTGACAGCCAGCAAGAGACGAGGGAGAGGAACATGGCCGGCAAGGTCGGATTCATCGGACTCGGCGCCATGGGCGGACCAATGGCGCTCAATCTCGTGAAAGCGGGCTTCGCGCTCGTGGTGCACGACATCGATCAGACCAGGACCGCGCCGCTCCGGGCCAAGGGCGCCGAACTCGCCGGTACGGCGGAAGGCGTGGCGGCGGCGGCGGAGCGGACCATCGTCATCGTCGAAACCACGGAGCAGGCGGAATCGGTCATCGCCGGCGAGCGCGGCATCATCAAGAGCGCCAGGCCGGGCCACATCGTGCTCTGCATGGCGACCATCGATCCCTTCGCCGCCCGTGCCCTCGCCGACACATTGGCGGCGCAGGGTATCGCCATGCTCGATGCGCCGGTGAGCGGCGGCACGGGCCGGGCGCAGTCGGGCGAGCTGTCGGTGATCGTGGGCGGCGCCGCCGACGTGGTTGCCAAGTGCGAGGACCTCTTCTCGGCCATGGGCAACCGCACGTTTCATGTCGGCCCGCTGGGCAATGGGCTTGCCATGAAGCTGGTCAACAACATGCTGGTCCAGGTCAACACCGTGGCGGTGGCCGAGGCCCTGGTGCTGGGCGTCAAGGCGGGGCTCGATCCGCAGATGATCTATGACGTGGTGCGCGTCTCGACCGGCGCCAGTGCCGCGTGGGAACTGCGCGTGCCGCGAATTCTGAACGACGATTTCGAGCCGGGCGGCACGATCGACATTTCCTACAAGGATCAGGAACTGGAGACTGCCTTCGCAAAGCGGCTGGGCGTGCCGCTGCTGCTCGCGAACGTCACGCAGCAGGTCTACCAGATGGCGCGTGCCCGTGGCCTCAACAAGCAGGACGGGGCGGCGATCGTCAAAGTCTTCGAGCAGATGGCGGGCGTCACCGTGAAGAAGGGGACAGGGCAATGACCACATTCGTGCTGATCCACGGCGCCTACCAGGGCGGCTGGATCTGGAAGACGACCGCCGAGCACTTGCGTACCAGGGGCCATCTGGTGCTGACGCCGACGCTCGACGGGTGCGCCGAGCGCAAGGGCGGGCTTCGCGCCGGCATCGACACCGAGAGCCACGCGGCCGAAATCGCCGAGCTGCTGTTCTACCAGGACCTGCAGGATGTCGTGCTGGCCGGCACCAGCACCGGCGGCATGGTGATGGCGCGTGCGGCCGAACTTGCACGCGAGCGTGTGGCGCGGGTGGTGTTCGCCGATGCGCTGGCGCTGCGCGACGGCGAGGCGTTGCCCGATATCGTGAAGCGTCCGACCGCCGTGAACACCGAATTCGGCACCGGCCCGTCGCGCCAGGATTTCGAGACGCGCCTGTTCGTCGATCTCGAGCCCACAGTGCGAGCCTGGGCGCTGGAGCGCTGCACGCCGCATCCGATCGCCGCCATGCAGGCGCCGGTCAAGCTGGACCGCTTCTGGGACCAGGCGTGGAACGCCTCGGTGATCTGGTGCAAGCGCAGCTCGAACCCGCCCGTCGCGCACCAGCGCCGCGCCGCCGAGCGGCTGAAGGCACGATGGCACGAGCTCGATACCGGCCATTACCCGATGTTGAGCGAGCCGGCCGCCCTGGCGCGGCTGATCGCGGAAGGATGACGGACGTGACGGAGACGAAGGGCGCCTCGTCGCTCGGCTCGATGCTGGCCAGCCACAAGCCCGGCGAGCCGACGCGGTTTGGCCGCATCTTCAAGCCCGATGACGCGTGGCTCGCCAAGGCGCCCCAGGAGCCGGTCCTCGAACCCGACCTGGCGATCGTCGACACCCACCATCACCTGTGGGACTTCCCGGGCTATCGCTATCTACTGGACGAACTGCTGATCGACATTGGATGCGGCCACAATGTCGTGGCGACGGTGTTCGAGGAATGCCGCTCGATGTACCGCGCCCACGGGCCCGAGGAGATGAAGCCGGTGGGCGAAGTCGAGTTCGTGGCCGGCGTGGCGGCCATGAGCGCGAGCGGTCGCTACGGGTCGACGAAGGTCGGCGCCGGCATCGTCGGTTTTGCCGACCTGACGCTGGGCGAGCGGGTCGCTTCAGTCCTGGAGGCCGAGATCGCGGCGGGCGGCGGCCGCTTCCGCGGCGTTCGCCATTCCGCGGCCTGGGATGCCGACCCGATCATCGGCAACAGTCACCACTTCGATGGGCCGGGCCTCTACGGCACCTCGAACTTTCGTGCCGGCATGAAGCAGCTGGCGAGACTAGGGCTGTCGCTCGATGCCTGGGTTTTCCACCCGCAACTCGCCGAGGTGGTCGACCTCGCCCGTGCGTTCCCGTCGGCCAACATCGTCATGTGTCACATGGGCGGGCCGCTGGGCTACGGCCCCTATGCTGGCCGGAAGGACGAGGTATTCGCGACCTGGAAGGCGGGGATGAAGGAGCTGGCGGCCTGCCCCAACGTTTCGGTGAAGCTGGGCGGCGTGATGATGCGGCTGGCCGCCTTCGACTATATGCAGGCGCCGTCGCCGCCATCGTCAGAAGGGCTCGCTGGCTACTGGGGGCCTTACGTAAAGACCTGCCTGGAACTGTTCGGCGCCGACCGCTGCATGGTCGAGAGCAATTATCCCGTCGACAAGATGGGCATCGGCCCGTGCGCCCTCTGGAACGCCTTCAAGCGCATGACATCGGGCGCGTCCGCCGACGAGAAGAAGGCGATTTTCAGCGGCACCGCGAACCGCGTCTATCGCCTCGGTCTCGCGGACGTCTAGCCCGGATATCTCACCGATGTGAGCGGACGTCATCGGAGTGAGCATGTGCACGCCTCATTCGGATGAATGGTGATCCCGGCGACAGCCACCCGGCGGCTCTCGGGATGGATGAAGAACAGCACTTAGCAGGTCACGAGCCCGCGTAGCGTCAGCACCTCGGCGCTGAAGAAGTCGCTCCACCCTGCCAGCAGCGCCACGTGGGTCCGACCGAAGGTTGCCCAAGTCGTCGTGCGCTTGCGCTCCGGCGCCGGCGGCAGCCCGTGGCGCCGCAAGCCGACCATCAGTTGCTCCATGCAAATGCGGTCCTCGATCGCAAGGTATTCGTTCCGCGCCAGCAGCTCCTGGTCCACCGTCTCCGCCACGTACGTCACGCCAGCAAGCTTGATCGTGTCACCATCGGTCACGGTCTGGGCGCCAGCACTGAAGGAAAGCGCCAACAGTACTCCGTCCCATGCAAGCCTCTTGAGGCACGTTACGTGTCACGCCGTTCCCGGCGCATGAAGGCGGCGAGTGGCATCGCCGCGAGGGCGACGAAGGCCATCAGGTGGAAAGCATCCAGGTAGCCGATCATCGCGGCCTGTCGCAGGATCTCGTTGGACAGGCTCTGCAGGCCGCCGAGGCTTTCCAGGCTCCACTGCGGCGGCAGGCCCGGCATCGACAGGGACTTGTTGTAGGGCGTGATGAACTCCGTCATCCGCGAATAGTTGGATGCCGTCGAGCGACTGACGGTCAGCACAGCGATGGAAATGAACAGGCTGGAGCCGAAGTTTCGCATCAGGGTGAAGACGGCGGACCCTTCCGTGACCTGGCGCGGCGGCAGGGTCGAGAAGGCCATCACCGTCATCGGCGTGAAGGCGATCGACTGGCCGAGACCCAGCAGGAAGTTGGCCCACAACACGTCTGAATCGGTGAGGTTGATGTCGAACTGGGCCATCCAGAATCCCGCCCCGGCCTGCAGCGCCATGCCGCAGACGATGGCGAATCGCGGGGCGACCCGCGTGAGCTGGGCGATGAACAGGAACGCTGTCCAGTTGCCCACGCCGCGCGCGGCGATCAGCCAGGCGATGGCATTGTCGGGGTAGCCGCGCAGGTCGTGGAACAGGGTCGGAAACAGCACGATGCTGACGAAGTTCAGCATGCCCATCACAAAGGCGAGCAGGATCCCGATGGAGAAGTTGCGGTCGAGCAGCAGGCGCGGATTGAGGAATGGCGCCGGCACCGTCAGGCAGTGCATGACGAAAATCCAGAGTGCCAGCGCGCCCGTGAAGGCCAACAGCATGATCTCCGTCGATTCGAACCAGTCCAGCCGGTGGCCGCGGTCGAGGATCAGCTGCGCGGCCGCCATCGCCACGGAGAGGGCGATGAAGCCGATCCAGTCAAATTTCACGGTCGCGCGCGCCGTGTGGTCGCGGAGCGCGAACCATATGCAGATCAGCGCGCAGATCCCGGGCGGGACGATCATGAAGAAGGCTGCGCGCCAGTCGTAGGCTTCCGTCACGATGCTGCCCAGGATGGGGCCGGCCACGGGACCGAACACCGCGCCGATGCCCCACATCACGAGAGCGGCGGGCTGAAGATGCTTCGGGAAGGTCGCCAACAGGATGGCCTGGCCGAGCGGCATGATTGGCGCGCCGAACGCCCCCTGCGCCACACGGGCCAGAATCAGGCTCTCCAGGCTGTTGGCCACGCCGCACAGCACGGAGGTGGTCGTGAAACCGAGCACCGTAAAGAACATCAGGTTGCGCCAGCCCAGCCGGCTCGACAGCCAGCCCGTCATCGGCGTGGCGATGGCGGTCGCGACCAAGTTGAGCGTGATGACCCAGGAGATCTCTTCCTGCGTCGCCGACAGGTTGCCGCGCATCTGCGGCAGCACCAGATTGGCCAGCGTTATAGTCATGCCGAACAGCAGGTTGGCGAGTTGGACCATCAGCAGGATGAGCCACTGCCGTCCGCTGATCGTGAAGAGGCCGCCCTTCTCAGCGATGGATTCATCCCGGGATGACGTTCTTACTGCTCCTTATGGCATTGTCTCGGCGATCGGAGTGTAGCGGCCTCCCTGGTGTCCGTCGTCAGATAGATTGATGCGGATCGGGTCTACTTGGCCGACATTCCCCAGATTGACCCAAGGGACGGTGCGAACGCCAGCATCCGCCGGGTTTCGAGGAAACCGTCAGCGGCCGAGACAGTTTCCACCACCGCTTCCGCCATGCGCGCGCCCAGAACGACCTTTGATCCATCGATTTGGCCCTTTGCCTCGTCATTCGGACGCACTCCTCCCGTGGTGACGACGCATTGGTGCGGTCTTACGCTGGAGCCGGTCGTCGTCGCAGCCCGTCGATCAGCCGCAATGTTTTCTCGAACAGTTCTCCCGGCACCGCGACTTCGGCCATCTGGAAGACGGCGTAGCGGGCGTGCCGCACGCCCTTGGCACCGATCTTGATCAGCTTCTCTCGCAGGCTGGTCAGCGCCCCCCTGCGCAACCGCCTCGGGCAGGTGTGCCTACCCAAGGCTCCAAAAAGCCAGGAAAGCATGGAGTTTTCGGCGCCCCAACCATACCGTCTTTGGCACGCTCACGCTTCTGTCCGCCCTCGGTTCCCGGCTCGCGTTCCGGGTTCGCAGTCGCCTCACCTTGGAACTCGAACTCGTCGCCTTGCGACATCAGGTGACCGTCCTGCACCGGCAACGCCCTGGCCGGCCTCGGCCACGAGCGAAGAAAAGTCATCCGCTTCGATGTCATCCCGAATCCCACTCAGGCCTGACTAGCGCGCCAGATCACCGAGGCCTTCCCCTGCGACACCGCCCCTCGGTTTCTGCTGCGCGACCGCGACGCTTCATATGGGCCCACCTTCTGCGATCGTGTCGAGGCGATGGCTATCGAGCAGGTCGTCACCGCGCCGCGATCGCCGTGGCAGAACGCCTGAGTCCGCATCGCAAGAGAGCGGCGCGCGCTCTGATCACCGAACATCACCGACCGTGGCCTTCATCGGCACACCGACGTCAGGGCCGCATCGATTTTTGGGCAAGGACAGGCAGCTGCCTTCCAAATAGACTTGATTCGTAACAGCTCACTGGACAGCAGGCACTTATGGGCGATCTAAGCGGCAAGATTGCGTTGATCACCGGCGCGAGCCGTGGACTGGGGGAAAGCACAGCCCGCACCATGGCTGCGCAAGGCGCCGGCGTGATGTTGCTGGCACGCGATGGCGCTGCCGTTGCAGGCGTCGCGAAAGATATCGTCCGTGCCGGCGGGCGCGCGGAGTCGCTTGCTTGCGATGTCGGCGATTACGCAGCGGTAGAACGTGCCGTCGCTGTGACCCGCCAGAGCTTGGGCGGCCTCGACTTGCTGGTGAACAATGCCGGCATCATCGAGCCGATTGCTGAGATTGCAACGTCTGACCCCACCATCTGGGCCGACAACATTCGGATCAACCTGGTCGGCGCGTACCATGTCGTGCGCGCCGTGCTGGGCGGTATGCTCGCCGGCCGCGGCGGCACAATCGTCAACGTCTCTTCTGGCGCTGCACACCGCCCGCTCGAGGGCTGGAGTGCGTATTGCTCGGGCAAGGCCGGACTTGCCATGCTCACCCGCGCCATCGCGCTCGAAACGGCGGGCCGCAATCTACGCGTTTACGGATTCTCGCCGGGTACGATCGATACCGAGATGCAGGTCAGGATTCGCGCCTCCGGTATCAACGCGATCAGCAGAATCCCGCGCTCCGAACTCTCGCCGGTCGACCATGCGGTGCGTGGCCTGGTCTATCTCTGCGCCGGCAATTGCGATGATCTGATTGGCCAGGACGTCTCGATGCGCGACGAATCCTTTCGTCAACGTATCGGGCTCGCCTGACCATGACATCCTCTTCTCTGCAAGCCTGCCAACTGATCGTCCGCGCCACCCTGGTCGACATTGTTGATCGCAACAAGTTCGACCATTGGTACGAGACCGAGCATCTTCCCGATGCACTGAAGGCCTTCAAGGCACAGCGGGCATGGCGCGGCTGGAGCCAAACCAACCCGCTCGTCCACTTTGCGTTCTACGAGTTCACGAACCTGGCCGAGGCCGACGCCATCCAATCTTCACCTGCACTCGCCGCCCTGATCGCGGAGTTCGACCGTATGTGGGGCAAGAGAGTGGTCCGCACCCGCGAAGTGATCGAAATCGCCGGCACACTGAAGACCACATGAGCCACCACCGCATCGGAGTCACGCCTATGCGCCGACTGACCTCTGGGTAGACCCACGCCGTCAGATGCGATGGGCCGAACAGACGACCGCTGCTACCGGCCTTTCCAGTCCGGCTTACGCTTCTCGGCGAAGGCGCGCGGACCTTCGACCGTGTCCTCGCTCTTAGTCATCGCGACGAAGGCCGGATAGTCGAGATTGTGCATCGCGGTCTCAAGGGCGGGGACGTCCAGCGAGCGCATCACGACCTGCTTGGTCGCACGCACCGACATCGGGGAGCACGCGAGGATATCGCGGGCCCACCGCCTGGCCGCATTCATCAACTCATGATGCGGGACCACTTCGGTGACGAAGCCCAACTCGAAGCCTTCCTGCGCCGAGACGTGGCGTCCAGTTAGAAGCATGCCCATTGCCTTCTTGAGCGGGATCATCCGCGAGAGCCGTTGCATACCTCCCGAACCGGCAGCCAGACCAACTTTCGGCTCCGGCAGCGCGAAGGTGGCTTTGTCGGAAGCGACGATGATGTCGCAGGCAAGCGCAATCTCGAAGCCGCCGCCCATGGCGACGCCGTTCACCGCCGCAATCACCGGCTTTTCGAGATCGAAGCGGCTGGCCAAGCCGCCCATCCTGCGAGGCGGATGAACCGGTAACTTGCCTGTCTTCTTCCTGTAGTCGGCATGGTACTTCAGATCGTTGCCGGCGCTGAACGCTTTGTCGGCCGCGCCGGTGATGATTGCGACCCAGAGATCGGGGTTCTCGCGAAAGCCGTCGAAGATGTCGGACAGCTCCTGATTCGCCATGGGGTGAAGGGCGTTATAGACCTCCGGCCGATTGATGGTGACGATCAATAGGCGGCCTTCGGCTTCGGTCTTGCTGTATTCACCCATTGCTCTTCCCTCCAGTTCAATGAACCGATGATCTCACCGAATGAGGTGGAAGGCACGGGTCTCTCGCAATGGATAAATCGGTGCCTGTGCCTGCCAAGTACTACATCCGACAGTATTCATGATGAAGGCCGCCGGGAATCGGCCGCGCGGCAAGCTGGCCGTACCGCTGGACCGGTCGGCGGTCTGGCGAATCCTTGTCCATGAACAGATGCGCCCGGACTTCATTGTAATAGTCGGCGTAGGCGAAAAGGATCCGGCGCAGATGGCCATCGCCGAAGACGACGATGTGATCGAGATTCCTGGTCGCATTGGGCAGACTCTCATGTCCGCCCCGCCCAGGGAATCCTCTGCGGGACTCAAATGTTGGACGGTGTCCGCCAGGCACAGGGAAGTGCTAACGTCATCACAAACAAGAGGAGGAGACATAAGGATGAAAAATCTGATGTTGCCGCTGGTCGCAGCCATACTGGCCCTCACCGCGGCCCCGGCCGCCTGGGCGCAGAAATCCGGCGGCACGCTTCGCGTCACTCATCGCGACAATCCTCCCAGTGCCTCGATCCATGAAGAAGCGACGATCTCGGCCGTCATGCCGTTCATGTCGGTCTACAACAATCTTGTGGTCTTCGATCCCAAGACCAAGCAGAACGCCCCGGACCATATCGTTGCCGATCTCGCGACGTCCTGGAAGTGGAACGACGACGGCACTAAGCTCACCTTTCAGCTTCGCGACGGGGTCAAGTGGCACGACGGCAAGCCCTTCTCCAGCGGCGACGTGAAGTGCACTTGGGACATGTTGATCTCGACGGACTCCAAGCTCCGCAAGAACCCGCGCAGGACCTGGTATTTCAATCTGAAGGAAATCACAGTCAACGGCGACAAAGAGGTCACCTTCCATCTCGGACGGCCGCAACCGTCGCTGCTCACCATGCTGGCGGGCGCCTTCTCACCGGTCTATCCGTGCCATACCTCGGCGCAGCAGATGCGGACCAAACCGATCGGCACTGGACCATTTAAGTTCGTCGAACTGAAGCAGAACGAGGGCATCAAGCTCGTCAAGAACCAGGATTACTGGAAGCCGGGCAGGCCCTACCTCGACGCCATAGAATTTTCAATTATTCCCAGCCGCGCGACCTCGTCTCTGGCCTTCGTCGCGGGCAAGTTCGACCTCACTTTCACGGCCCAGATCGCGGCACCCGCGCTGAAGGATCTCATGCTCCAGGCGCCGTGGGCCGTCTGCGAGATGCTGCCGACAAACACCCAGGCAAATCTTCTGGTCAATCGCGACAAGCCACCCTTCGACGATCCCCGCATCCGCAAGGCCATGGTGCTATCGATTGACCGCGATTCCTTCACCCACATCATCGGCCAAGGGACCAACCGGCAAGGCGGCTCGATGCTGCCACCTCCCGAGGGCTTGTGGGGCATGCCTGCCGACTTCCTCGCTACTGTTCCAGGCTACGGCGCGGATCACGAGAAAGCGCGCGCGGAAGGCCGCAAGATCATGAGCGAGCTGGGCTACAGTGCCGAGAATCCGCTCAAGATCAAGGTCTCGACCCGCAACATCCCGACCTATCGCGACCAAGCAGTCATCCTGATCGACCATCTGAAGCAGGTGAACATCCAGGGCGAGCTTGAGCCGCTCGACACATCGGTCTGGTACAATCGCATGGCCCGCAAGGACTTCACCGTCGGCATGAACGTCCAGGGCGTCGGCATCGACGATCCCGACGTGGTCTTCTACGAAACCTTCAGCTGCGGCTCGGAACGAAACTACACCAACTACTGCAACCCGGAGATCGAGAAGCTCTTTGAGCAGCAGTCGCGCATGATGGACATCGAGGCGCGCAAGAAGCTGGTGTGGGAGATCGACAAGAAGCTGCAGGAAGACGGTGCCCGCCCGGTGATCCAGCACGACTGGGCCGCCACTTGCTGGCGGCCTGAGGTCAAGGGCCTGAACCTCGCCGTCAACACGATCTACAACCACTGGCGTTTCGAGGACGTCTGGATCGACCGCTGAGAAGAGCCTTGTCCCGGAACAGATGCGTTCGGAGTTGTTGTCGCCGGCGCAGGCCGCAAGGATCCGGCGCAGATGGGTGTGCTTGCTCAAAACTCCAGAAAGCGGAGAAGCATGGAGTTTTCGGCGCCGCAGTCATACCGTCATAGGCATGCTCATGCGCTTGTGCGCTGTCGGCTCCCTGCTCTCGTTCCGGCTGCGCAATCGCTACGAGCGTCGCGCGGCTTGAACCCCTTGCGGTGACCGCACTTGTACCGCCGTTGCATCGCCGGGCGTCGTCGCGATCGGCAATGGCATCACTCGGTTGCTGGCGCGCCCAGATCCCATGCAGGGAGGCTCCGTCGCATGAGAACGACGCTCTCTTCAATCACCGAACATCGGCAACCGTCGCCTTCAGCGGCTTACCCATTCCATGGCCGGACGGAATATTGAGCAAGGACACCCAGTCCCGGTTCTCGCTGGCCATCCGAATGATCAGTTCCTCGACCTCCCGCTTGATCCGGGGCCTGCCCGGATATTGCCTGGCCTTCGAGCCATCGAACTTGTGGCCCGCGAGCTTGCGATACCAACCAAGGATCGTGTCCGGCCGAGCGACGGTGGCGACGGGCCAGCAGCAGCCCCGACAGCCCCGCGCCGATGATCCCGACCTGCGTGCTTTGTTGTCTGACGATTGGCCTCGCTCCCCTGCCGCTGGCATGCGCGTCGTTCCGCGGGCCACCAGGCCCGTCAGGGACGCCGGCGCAGCGCCGTCACCATGACCAGCGCCGCGACCGCCTGCAGCGCCACCGTCATGCCCAGCGCCCAGCTGTAGCCGTCAGGATCCCAGCCGCCCGAATCTGTGCGCGGCCAGAGGTCGAGGACCCAGCCGACCGCCGCCTGGACCGCGAAGGCCAGGCCCAGCGCCACCGTGTTGGTCGCCGTCGAGACCCGGCCGGTCAGGTCGGGCGGGAACATCTGGTTGACCACCACGTAGCCCACCGAGCCGGCGGCGCTGAACAGCGCCATCGCGAGAAACAGCGCCAGCACGACCGCGAACTCGCGCGGCTGCAGCATCAGCCCGACCTGCACCGCGACCACGGCGACCAGCGCGACGATGGGCACGATCACGGCCGGCAGGCCGAGCCGTTCCGCGCGGCTGGCGGCGCTGCCGGTCAGCACGCTGCCCGCGATCATCGCCAGCGTGTAGAGGAACAGCACGCCGGCCCGGGTCGCCCCGTCCATGCCGGCAACGTCGCGCAGCCACGGTCCGGCCCATAGGCCGAGGTAGGCGAAGTTGAAGGTCGAGATGGTCGCGACCGCCGGGCCGAAGCGCCAGAAGGTCGGCGAGGCCAGGATGCGCGCGCTCGAGGCGAGGTAGCCCCGGAGCGTCGGCGCCGGTCCCGGCCCGCGCGGCTTTTCGGGCACCGACAGGAAGATCCAGAGTGCGACCGCGAGCGTGATGGCGCACAGGACCCAGAAGACGCCGCGCCAGCCGAGCGTCGGCAGCAGGGCCTGCACCGGCACGGTTGTGACCATGCTGCCGACCGCGGCGATCGCCGTCGAGATGCCGATCACCTGGGCGACGCGGCGGCGCTCGAACCAGTCGGCATTGCCCTTGAGCACCGCCATCAACCCGGCCGAGATGCCGACGCCCAGCAGGACGCGCCCCAGAGCCAGCCCGGTAAATCCCGGCGACAGCGCAAAGATCGCGAATCCGAGCGCCGCCAGCGCCATCAGCGCGACCTGGACGCGCCGCGCACCGAAGGCGTCGAGCGCGACGCCCAGCGGCAGCTGCGTCACGGCATAGGCGGCGAACATGCAGGCGGCCAGCGTCCCCAACTCGACCGCCGACAGGCCAAGCTCCACGGCCAGCACCGGCCCGACGATCGCCATCACCGTGCGCGCGGCCTGGTTCACGAAGTGCGCCGCGGCGAACGGGAGCGTCACTCTCAGCAACATCGGCAAACAGTATGACAGGCATTCCAGTCGGGCGTCGCCTGGGGAACAGTCGCTGGGACCCGGTGCCCTCCAAGGGCGCCGAGACCGGTCAACAGATCGTCGGCGAAATGCCTGCCGCCATTGGGCTTCTTCGGGCTCAGTCCGCTCACCGGAGGCCGACGTCCCGTGCGGCACTGGCGGAGGAAGCATGTCTCAGTTCCAACGCTCTCCGCTTCCGTTCCAACGTTTTCAACGACTGGAGATTCGTGGCGACGCCGCCGCGCTACGCGCCGCTGCGTAACCGCATCCGAACGAGAGCCCAGGCAATGAGCGCAACGACAAGCTTGTCGGCGACACCCATCAGCAACCCACCGATCATCATGTCTTTCCAGATGTTTTGCCCGGAGGCGATTGGAACGGCATCGATGGCCGTCGACGCCGGCTCCGTTACGCCTCCGAACACCAAAACCGTCCCCGATGCTGAAACCATTGCTGCCACTACCGCGACTGACGCTCCAAGGATGATGGCATTCCACAGTCGATCAAAGCCGATGAGTCGCATGACCGCGAGCGCGGCAATTACAACCGAAATCTGAGTGACAATACAATGCGAATACACCGGACTGATGACCGCCCAGCCGAGAACGGCCGTGATATCGCCGACCGCGATGGCAAACGCGGGGGGAAGGAGTGCCGCTCCGGTCAAGCTGCCAATCGTATCCAGAAGTAGTGGCAAGGAGGGCAGGCTGGCAATCTTGCCTACAGCCACGTTGAGGGCGACACAGGCGGCGGTGATGGCCAACTGGTGCGGCGGGAGGATTTGCAACATCGATCGCGTCCTTCTTTGACCGACATTCACCGAATGACCGCCCTGTTGAAGTCAGCTTGCCGCGCTGGGCGGTGGCCTGATGCCTGTATCGGCGGGTGCAGATACAGGTTCGGCCCGGACGTCTCATTGTGGGCTGTGTTCGGTGGAGAATGTACCGGCACCTCGCAAACCTACACAAAGAATGGCGTGATCGTTCGTCATGGCCAGCGCGTCGAGCGGTCAGAACATCTGATTGAGCCACGTCATCGTCCACAGCCAGTCGAGAATGTGGGCACCGAACAGGATCAGGATCGCGGTCCAGACGAGCGCCACGATGCTCACGCCGAGTGCCACCAGAATCGCCAGCCCGTCGCGCTCCATGAAGCCTATGGCAAACACCGTGAGTGCAATCGCCGGCAGGGCGTTGCCGAGAGGTATCGGGAGCGAAAGCGCCAGAGCCAGCAGCAGCAAGGGACCGCCGAGCGCGACACGGGCGACCCGCCCGGTCAGCGGCAGCAGCCGGCGTGGCCGCGAGAGCCTTTCGGCCCAGCGCAACGGGACGGTGAAGCGCCGGATGGCGATCGCGACAGGCCCGGCTGGGAGCTTGCGCTCACGCAGGAATCGCGGCAGGCCGAGCCGTGTCCGGCCGGACAGGACCTGCAGCGCGATGACCCCGATGACCGCGCCGAAGGCGATGCCGAAGGGTCCGGGCAATGGGATCAGCGCCAGCAGCGCCGGCACCATCAGACCGACCCCCAGCGCCGAACGTCCCAGTCCATCGTGAAGGTCGCCGACGCTGACCCGGCCTAACCGACTTGCCAGCCGCTCGCTCAAGGCCAGGAGGCGCGCCGACGCGCCGTCGGGCCTGTACCCGGATGGTATTGCCATGCGCGGGCTCACTCGTCGGAGGGCAAGGCCGGCGGGCGGACCGGTCGGGCCGCTCGGGTTCGCCACAGGCTATAACCGATGCCACCGGCCAGAAGCGCTACCGTCACGGCCAGGGATAAGCTCGCCGGAAACTTCTCCCAGCCGAACAGGTCGGCGACGAAGATCTTGGCGCCAATGAACACCAGGATCAGCGCCAGTGCCGTCTTGAGATATCTGAAGCGACCGATGATTGCCGCCAGGGCAAAATAGAGGGCACGCAACCCGAGGATTGCGAAGATGTTGGACGTGTAGACGATGAACGGATCGGTCGTGATGGCGAAGATCGCGGGAATGCTGTCGACGGCGAAGATCAAGTCCACAACTTCGATCAGGATGAGCGCGATGAACAGCGGTGTAACCCACAACGCCGGTCGGCCGGTGACGGCATCGGGCTGCCGCACGAAAAAGCGTTCCCGGTGCAGTTCGGGCGTGATGCGCAGCGTCCGCCGCAACAGACGCAGAATCGGGTTGCTTTCGAGGTCCGGTGCCTTGTCGCCGAGCAGCAGCATTTTCACGCCGGTGGCCACGAGGAACAGCGCGAACAGGTAGAGCACCCAGCCGAACTCTGCGACCAGGACCGCGCCCAGGCCGATCATGATCGCACGCAACACGATCACGCCCAGAATGCCCCAGAACAGGGCACGATGCTGGTAAACCGGCGGTATGGCAAAATAGGTGAAGATCAGCGAGATCAGGAAGACATTGTCCATCGCCAGCGTCTTCTCGACCAGGAAGCCCGTCAGATACTCCTTTCCGCTACGTTCACCGAGCGCGTACCAGACCCAGGCACCAAATATCAGCGCGATGGTCAGATAGAATCCGCTCATCCACAGGCTCTCACCCGCGCTGATCTCGCGTGCTTTGCGATTGAGAACGCCGAGGTCGAGCGCCAGCAGGATGACGACGACGGCGACGAAGACAGCCCACATCCAGATCGGCTTGCCCATCACGGTATCGCCAAGCAGGTCCATGATCTGCACCCCTCTCCTAAGATCCAGCGGGCAGCATCAGGACAACTTCGTCCGGCGAGTCTTCCACAGCGAGACCAGGACACCGGCTGCGATGATCACGACCGTCACGCCGAGCGAGATCGCGGGATCAAGCTTGCCGACCATCTGGTTCCAGAAAATCTTGGCGCCGATGAACACCAGCACGACCGCCAGCGCGTACTTCAGGTATTCGAAGCGGTGCACCATGGCGGCGAGCGCAAAATATAGCGCCCGCAGGCCGAGAATGGCCATGATATTGGCAGTGAAGACTATGTAGGTGTCGGTCGTGATGGCGAAGATCGCCGGCACCGAATCGACGGCGAAGACGAAATCGGCGATGTTGATCACGACAAGCGCCAGGAAGAGCGGTGTCGCAAACAGGGCAAGCTGGCCGGTCTGAGGATCCGCCTTGCGCACAAAGAACCGCGAGCCATGCAGTTCGGACGACACACGCATCCGCTTCGAGAGAATGCGTACCAGAGGGTTCCTGGAAACGTCCGGCTCGCTCTCGCCGATAACCAGCATCTTGACGCCGGTGGCGATCAGGAAGACGCCGAAGAGGTAAAGCACCCATTCGTAGCGGTCCACGAGGGCCGCACCGACAGCTATCATGATGCCGCGCAGGACCAGAACAGCGAGAATTCCCCAGAGGAGGGCCCGGTACTGATAGCGTGCGGGGATTGCGAAGTAGCTGAAGATCAGCGAGATAACGAAGACGTTGTCGATCGACAGCGCCTTCTCGATGGCATAGCCGGTAAGGTATTCGATGGCCGAATTGGCGCCCATCGACCACCACACCCAGGCCCCGAACGTCAGCGCCACAGCGATGTAGAACACGGAGAGCCTCAGGCTCTCGCCGACGCCGAGTTCCCTGTTCTGCTTGTTCAGCACGCCCAGGTCGAAGGCGAGCAACAGTGCGACGATTGCCAGGAAGGCGATCCAGAACCACGCCGGCGTGCCGAGAAAGTCGACAGCCAGAAAGTCTGCGAGCACGTCCATTGTCAGTTTCCAATTTCAAATATTCGGCCAGGCGCGATGCACGCGACTCGGTTGACGGGTCGCGCGACCGCGCGAACCGTCTTCTTAGTGGGAAAGCAACACCGGTAGCGGCGGGTCGGCGACGATGGCCTTCGTCGCGCCCCCCAGGATGAAATCGCGTGCCCGCGAGTGACCGAAGGCCCCCATTACGAGCAGGTCGAGGTTACGCGCGAGCGCAAAGTCCTCAATTGCCTGCCCTATGGAACGACCACCCACCGCCTCCGCCTCGAAAAGCGTATCGATACCGTGGCACGCGAGATGTCGCGCCAGTTCGGCGCCTGAGCGTGCGGTGTCGATAGTCTTCTCCTGAGCAATTGTGACCGCATGCACTGTGCGGGCGCGCCGCAAAATCGGCAGCGCGTCTGCCACTGCCCGCGCCGCAGGCCGGCTGAAGTCCCACGCGATGCCCACGACGTCGACAGAGAGTGGACCGGCGCGCTTGGGTGTCTCGGGGAAGATGATCGTCGGCCGGCCGGAGCCGAAGATTACGTACTCGGCAATGTACTGCTGCAGTCCAGCTTCCTTGCTCACCGGGATCATTGTGACATCGTGCGACCTTGCACGCTCGGCCACGATTGCGGCCAGCTCGGAAGTTGTGCACGACTCAACGGATTGCCGGTGTGTGACGTTCTGCCGTCTCGCCGCGCTCTCGAACAAGTCGACCAACGTGCGGACGTTGGTTTCGCTTTTCTGGCGTTCGCTGGCAACGATTTCCGGAATATCGAGCATCAGGTTCACCAGCGTGCTGCCGGCATTCGGAATCTCGATCCTGAAGGTCAGCGCTGAAAGGGTCGCCCCCACCATTGCAGCGAAGCCGACCGCCTGCTCGATCGCGGCGGGTGACGTCGGGTCGGGATAGCTGCGCAACTGGAGAAGGATGTCCTTGAAGGCCATGGCAATTCTCAGCCCGTTGTCATCGGGGCGCGGCAGACGCCTCCGCGCGTCCGCATGTACCCGTGAAGGAGCACCCGCATGCGGTCGTTCAGGCGCAGGCGCAGCACCTTGAGGCGCAGCACCATATTCCAGTCCGGCACGCGGCGAGCACGTTCTCGGTCAATCCGCAATTGAACATAGGACGTCGTCATAAGTAGGAAATGAAGCTTGCGGGACATACGGAAACCCCCAGTGACGAAGTTGGAGGTATGCCTGGGTTCGAAGATGTGGAGCACCGGGCACACCCGATGCGGTCCGACATCGCAACTTTTCAGTCGCCAGAGGGGCCCGTTCCGCTATCTGGCAAATTAACTGGGAGGGGCAACCGGTTCCGTCAAGGGCGAGGCCGGCGTTTCTTTGCACCTCGGGCATCGCAACGAGAAAGTCATCAACTTCAGCCTTGATGACGCCGCCGGCCTTCCCCAACTAGTGGGCACCCCTGGTCCGGGCCCCTCTGGCGAGTGCCTCCGGCGCTCTCGCGATGTCGGACCCTCCTCGACATTGGCTCGCCGGTTTTCAGGAGGTCTCCTTGTTGGACAACGCCCTTGCCGCTTTAGTGTCCTTTTTCCTGATCGACCCGCTGCAAGCGGGTATTTCCGACAGGCTGGCAGCGGCCGGCGTGCCACCCGAGATCGCCGCCAACGTTGCGTCATGTGCGCGGACGGCAACACCAGTCATCGTCGACCGCGCCACGGGCGATATCTGGTGGACTACCTCCACGGCCCTCGCGCTGTGGACCGGGTCGACCACGCCCGACGCCATTCTGGTCGCGGCCGCCCCCGTCTGCGCGCCGGCCGTCGACGCAGCGCGTCCTTTCCTGGAAGGGCGGCCGGCTTAGCAGGCCTCCCGGACTGGCAAGACTACGGAGCGCCGATCAACGGAACGCCCGATCATCAACGAAGAACCGCTTCGTCCATGTCGCAACAACGAGAAGAAGCGGGCGAGCATCTTCAACGACTCCGACTGACAACTGAACAGGCGCCTCATCACATTCGATCGAAAGGTTGCATATGCCATATCGTCGTTCGCTAAGCCGTTTCTCGAAGAAGTCCTGGGAGGATTTCAATCATGAAGTTTATCGGGCTCAAAATGCGCACCTCATGGACGGCATTGTCGCGGGTTGCGCTCTTGTCGCCTACGCCGATGGATGGGTGACCGAAGAAGAGCACGTTCGTATGCTCGGTCGGATTCGAGGCTTTGAGCCTATCGCCGCCTTTGGGCTCGATGATGTCGCTGCAACGTTTGCATCGATGACCGCGCAGTTTGCCTCTGACCAGAGCGCGGGCGAACAGGCCGCTCTCGAAGCGGTTGCCCGGCTCAAGGGCGCGGGACGTCATCCAGAACTACTCGTCGAAGCATGCTGCGCGATCGCGGCTGCAGATGGTGGCTTTGACGCGGAAGAGCGTCTGGCCGCAATCCGCATTTGCGAGGTGCTGGGACTCGATCCTGCGAAGTTCGGATTGGCGGAAGCCGGGTAGCATGGCGCGCACGGAATTCATTCCATGCTGAGCGCACTGATACACCCGCAGGATGGTGGCGTCCGGTGGAACGGTATCAAGATGTTGCGCGGCGCCAGACCACCCGGCCTTCGAGACCGGCGACGTCATGATCGCCGGGGACGAGGTCGCCAAACGGGTCCTCTTTCCAATCGCCCCGGGAGCGGCGCCGAGTAGCCGGTTTGCCAACTGGGGTGATCTGCGCCCAGGTTAGATTAGGCAGGACCGGCGGCGGCCAGCTCAGACAGCATCTGACTGGCATGACTGCCCTCTGTGTCGTCTGGTACAATTTTGCCCGTATCAACAGCGCCGTCAGGGTGTCACCCGCCATGGCCGTCAACGTCATCCGCAAGCTCTGGAATACGTCCGATATCGTCGCGATAATCGACCGGGCTACGCCGGCGCCGCAAGGCGCGGCCCCTGCGAAAAGCGGACATCGGCTGATGTCCGCTCGTTACATTGTCCATGTCATGGCCGTCATCGGCTGGCTGTTTGCCGCCGTGTTCGCCTATGCACTCATCACGTTGTTCGGCTACTTGTGTGTCGGGTTCTATTCGATCCGATATTCGTGCAGCACGAAGAACTTGTGGATCTCGAGTTCGATGAAGCACAGCAACCGATAGAAGGACAGTCTCGCAAAATCCTTGAGCTTGTCGACCAATCCAAAGGACCTAGGATCTAAAGGTCTCTGCGCAGCGGTGCCCCGCGTCGACAGCACGCTGGTCAAGGCGATCGCCCGCACGTTCCGGTATCGAACAGCGCGCTTTCCCCGGCGGGGATACGGCCCTTGGACAGGGAGGCGGCCGCCAATCGCTCGCCTCAGTGCTCAGCCGTAGAAGCGAACCCCGCCCAGGGCGAGGTCGGCCATGAAGGCTCGTCCGATAGCCACTATTCCCAGCCGGCGCAGACGCGACAGATCGAGCGGCGCCTCCGTGCGATGGGGCACAAAATCCGCGAAGGGCAGCCGCAAACTCTGCCATACGTGCCGCGCCGGAAAGTCCAGCCGGTACGACTGCCATGGCCGATCGAGGTCGGTGGTTCGCAGGTGCAGGCTGTAGGATTGCCGCGCGCCGTGAACATCAATCTCGAGCCCCTGCCAGTTCCGAGCATCGAGCGTGCCGTTCCCCGGTGCCTCCGGGCGGGCGAGATCGAGTGCCATCTGGATGAAGCCGCCGTTGTTCTCCAGCCGCACGTCGCCGCGCATCACCAGCGCCGGACGTCCGGCTACCGTCTCTCGGGTCAGCGTGCCCCGCGACACACCGCCCATCACCTGGTCGGTAACGAGCTGCCAGCGTGTGCCCAGCGCCGAGAGGCCGGCAGGATCGGAGAGATCGTCGATGATCGGGGAAGGCAAGGTTGGGGTCTCGCTCCAGGCCATGGGGAGGGGCGCCACGAGCGCCCCCGGCAGGAACAGGAGAAAGCGCTGGACGGTGCGACGCCGGATCACGTGTCGCTCATGGAGGCGGCACCGCATAGCCATTGCGGCGCAGGAGGTCCTCCATGGTGCGAATGCCCGCTTCGGTCCGCCCTGCCGCGCAGTCAGAGATGGCGGACTTGCGCGGCATGTCCATGCTGCCCCCACCCTCGCCCCTGCTGGCGTTGTAGCGATCCCAGTATTCGACCAACTGCGCGCAGCGGGCTCGCGCGGCGGCGGAATCTACCGCGGGCGGCTGCTGCCCATGGGCCTGACCGCCCGCCACCGACAGAAGGAGCACGCAGGCGAGGAAGGGGAATCGTGACATGGCTGGCTCCGCGAATATGTTTTCTACGTCGGAACGGCCGACCCGGATGTCGGCTGCCTGGATTGCCACGACGATGGCGACTGATCGCGCAGCAGCCGATGAGCGCCTCGCCGGCGTCGTGACCATCAAGGTGCCTCACAGTCCGCAAGTGTGGCGGGCGTAAGCTGCTCATCGCCCTTGACGGCGCGCCTATACCGCCGGTGGCACCCCACATGGACAGCACGCTGGTCAAAGCCACCGCCCGGGCATTCCGCTGGGAGAAGATGCTTGTGACGGCTCGGTACGTGACCATGGGGGAGATCGCCACGGCCGAGAGGATCAACCCATCCTACGTCTCACCCGTGCTCCGGTGTCATGGACTTATGACCCATACTCTTAACCGTTGCCGCCAGTTACTCTGTATTCGGCTGCCTGCATGACGAAGTCCCACAAGATCGATGCGCGGCTGGCTACCGAGGTAGTCGATGACCTGCGCAAGCACGGCTTGAATGCCGGACAGCCTCATCAAGGAAGTCGGCCTGAGACGCACGGACGTCGCGAATCCCGACGCCCGCACTCCATATGCCGCGGTGCTTGGCTTGATCGAGCGAGCTGCCTCTACGCACGTCCGGCGCTGAGGCCGATCAACAGGCCCAACAGAGAATGCCAGCGGATATTGGGCTCCAAGAGCCCCGCCGATACGAGAGAGACTGTCAGATCGGCGGCCAATGGCGGAGGGGGTGGGATTCGAACCCACGGTACGCTTGCACGCACAACAGTTTTCGAGACTGTCCTAATCGACCACTCTAGCACCCCTCCGGGCGCGGGTTTATAGGCGGGCGTCTTTGGAGGAGCAACAGCTTCCCGCAGGCATCGGCGCGAAGTCTCAAAAGGCCTCGAATCGCTCGCCGGGCACCGCCCGAGTGGGCGGTTCGGACGGCAACAGTGTCTCCCGCGAGGCCCTGTCCCGGCTCAGGGCCTTGAAAAGACTGCCTTTTCGGCACAGGGAGCGTCCAATTCGTGGCGTCCGCCAGACCCGCCTCCGGCGTTGACTCACGAGCGGGCATGCGTATATTCCGCGCTTCTTCGGCGGGCCCTGCGGGTCCGCCGCGTTCTTTCGTGTTTTTCGGCGTTTTCAGGCCGGGGAACCTCAAGCCGGGTGTCATCATGATCGCCGTTATCCGCACGGGTGGAAAGCAATACACGGTCGCCGCCGACGACCAGCTCACGGTCGAGAAGATCGACGGCGAGGCCGGCGCGAAGGTCGAATTCACCGACGTGCTGATGGTCGGCGACAAGATCGGCGCACCGACCGTGGCCGGTGCCAAGGTGGTGGGCTCGATCGTCAAGCAGGCCCGCGGCGAGCACGTGATCATCTTCAAGAAGCGCCGTCGCCAGAATTCGCGGCGCAAGAACGGTCACCGTCAGGACCTGACGGTGGTCAAGATCGAACAGATCGTCGCCTGAGCAGAGCGACCGGAGTAGTACGATGGCACATAAGAAAGCAGGCGGCTCCTCGCGTAACGGCCGCGATTCCGACGGCAAGCGCCTCGGCGTGAAGCGCTTCGGCGGACAGAAGGTCCTGTCGGGCAACATCCTGGTCCGCCAGCGCGGCACCAAGATGAACCCGGGTGAGAATGTCGGCCTCGGTCGCGACCACACCCTGTTCGCCACCATCGACGGTGTCGTGTCCTTCCGCACCCGTGCGGGCGGCAAGGTCGAGGTGAACGTTCTCCCGGCGCCGGCACTGGCCGCCGAATAGCCGTTCCCATCCCATCGGATTGAGAAGGGGGAGCGGCTCGCCGTTCCCCCTTTTCGTTTCTGGACCCCATCCCATGAAGTTCCTCGACCAGGCCAAGATCTACGTCCGCTCCGGCAACGGCGGCGCCGGATGCGCGGGCTTTCGCCGCGAGAAATTCATCGAGTTCGGCGGACCGGACGGCGGCGACGGCGGGCGCGGCGGCGACGTGATCGCCGAATGCGTCGACGGCCTCAACACGCTGATCGACTATCGCTACGCCCAGCATTTCAAGGCCGAGACCGGCCATCACGGCATGGGCAGCCAGCGCACCGGCGGCAAGGGCAAGGACATCGTGCTGCGCCTGCCGCGCGGCACGCAGATATTCGCCGAGGACAACGAGACGCTGCTGGTCGACATGACCGAGATCGGCCAGCGCGTGATCATCGCCAAGGGCGGCGACGGCGGCTACGGCAACCTGCACTACAAGACCTCGACCAACCGCGCGCCGCGCCGCGCCGATGCGGGCTGGCCCGGCCAGGAAATGGCGCTCTGGCTGCGCCTCAAGCTGATCGCCGACATCGGCCTGGTCGGGTTGCCCAACGCCGGCAAATCGACCTTCCTCTCAACCAACACCAACGCGCGCCCCAAGATCGCGGACTATCCGTTCACGACGCTGCACCCCGGCCTCGGCGTCGTGAAGGTGGGCGACGGCTCCGACGCGCGCGAGTTCGTCATGGCCGACATTCCCGGCCTCATCGAAGGCGCGCATGAAGGCGCCGGCCTCGGCACGCGCTTCCTCGGCCATGTCGAGCGCTGCCGCGCGCTTCTGCACCTCGTCGACGGCACGCAGGACGACGTGGTCGACGCCTATCGAACGGTGCGCCGCGAGCTGAAGGCCTATGGCGGCAATCTCGCGCGCAAGAAGGAAATCCTCGCGCTCAACAAGACCGACGCCATGACGCCGGAGGATATCGAGGCCAAGCGCGCCGCGCTCGCGAAGACCAGCCGCAAGACCGTGCATGTCATCTCCGCGGTCTCCCGTCAGGGTGTGCAGCCCCTGCTGCACGAGCTGATGAAGCTGGTCGAGAAGCAGCGGGCGCCCTCCCGGGAAGCGGCATGACACCCCTCGCGGGCGCCCGTCGGCTGGTCGTCAAGATCGGCTCCTCGATCCTGGTGGACGAGACGAAGGGCGAGGTCCGGCGGGATTGGCTCGAAGCGCTGACCAACGACGTCGCGCGCCTGCACAAAGGCGGCTGCGAGGTCGTGCTGGTCTCGTCCGGCGCCATTCGTCTCGGCCGCACCCACCTCAAGCTGCCGAACGGCCCGCTGCGTCTCGAAGAGAGCCAGGCCGCCGCCGCGACCGGCCAGATCCAGCTCGCGCAGGCCTACCAGGAGGCGCTGGCGCGTCACGGCATCACCGTCGCGCAGATCCTGCTGACGCTGAACGATTCGGAGGAGCGCCGCCGCTACCTCAACGCGCGCCAGACCATGGCGACGCTGCTGGGCCTCGGCGCCATTCCCGTCATCAACGAGAACGACACGGTCGCCACCGACGAGATCCGCTTCGGCGACAACGATCGCCTGGGCGCGCGCGTCGCCGAGATGATCACCGCCGACACGCTGGTGCTGCTGTCCGACATCGACGGTCTCTACACCGGCGACCCGCGCAGCGACGCTTCGGCGACGTTCATTCCCGAGATCCGCGAGATCACGCCCGAGATCGAGGCGATGGCGGGCGTCGCGGCGTCCGAGATGTCGAACGGCGGCATGGTGACCAAGCTGATGGCCGGCCGCATCGCGATGGCCGCAGGCTGCCGCATGGCCATCGCCGACGGACGCACTGTCGGCGCACTGGGCGCGCTGATCGACGGCACCGCGCGTTGCAGCTGGTTCCTGCCCGAGGCCTCGCCTCTGTCGGCCCGCAAGAAGTGGATAAAGGGCTCGCTCAAGCCGACCGGCACGCTGGTCGTCGACGACGGCGCGGTGCGCGCGCTCTCGACGGGCAAGAGCCTGCTGCCGGCTGGCGTCACCTCGGTCGCCGGCGAATTCCGCCGTGGCGACGTCGTCGACGTGAAGGATCGCGGCGGGCGCGTGCTGGCGCGCGGATTGGTCGCCTATGCCGCCGACGACGCGCGACGCATCGCCGGCCGCAAGAGTGCCGAGATCGAACGGCTGCTGGGTTTCCGCGGCCGCGACGAGATCGTCCATCGCGACGACCTCGTGGTCGAGTGACGAGACGGAGCGTCCCATGAACGTTCAGACCAACCCCGCCGCGGAAGACGCCGTGGCCATCGTGGCCGAACTCGGCCGCCGCGCGAAGGCCGCCGCCGCCGCGCTGCGCAATGCGCCGACCGACGCCAAGAACAAGGCGCTCGCGGATGCCGCGCGCCTGATCCGCGACGAGAAGCCGGCCATCCTTGCCGCCAACGCGCGCGACATCGAAGCCGCCAGGGCCGCGGGCATGACCACTGCCCTGCAGGACCGGCTGCTGCTGAACGACGCGCGAGTCGAAGCAATGGCAAAGGGCCTCGACGAAATCGCCGCGCTCCCGGATCCGGTCGGCGCGATCATCGAGCAGTGGCAGCGTCCCAGCGGCCTGGCCTTCAGCCGCGTGCGCGTGCCCATCGGCATCATCGGCGTGATCTACGAGGCGCGCCCCAACGTCACCGCCGACGCCGGCGCGCTCTGCATCAAGTCGGGCAACGTCGTCGTGCTGCGCGGCGGCTCGGACAGCTTCCATTCCTCGCGCACCATCGTGGAACTACTGCGTCGCGCGCTGGCCGGCGCCGGCCTGCCCGAGGATTGCGTGGCGCTGGTGCCCACCACCGACCGCGCCGCCGTGGGCGAGATGCTGCGCGCCATGGACTGGCTCGACCTCATCGTGCCGCGCGGCGGGCGTTCGCTGATCGACCGCGTGACGCAGGAAAGCCGCGTGCCGGTGCTGCGCCACTATGACGGCATCTGCCACGTCTATGTCGACCGCGACGCCGACGTCGCGATGGCGCGCGACCTCGTGGCCAACGCCAAGATGCGCCGCGTCAGCGTCTGCGGCGCCGCCGAGACGCTGCTGATCGACCGCGCCGCGCTCGACACGCACCTGAAGCCGGTACTCGACAGGCTGCACGAGCTGGGCTGCGAGGTGCGCGGGGACGCCGAGGTACAGAAGCGCGACCCGAAGGCGCTGGCCGCCACCGAGAAGGACTGGCGCACCGAATATCTCGAGCCGATCATCTCGGTCGCCGCCGTCGACGGCGTCGACGGTGCCATCGCGCATATCGCGCGCTACGGCAGCCAGCACACCGAATCGATCGTCACCGACAACGACGCGACGGCACAGCGTTTCCTGGGCGAGGTCGACAGCGCCATCGTGATGCACAATGCCAGCACGCAATTTGCAGACGGCGGCGAGTTTGGCCTCGGCGCCGAGATCGGCATCTCGACCAACCGCATGCACGCGCGCGGGCCCGTAGGCCTGGTCGAGCTCACGACCTACAAGAACATCGTGCGCGGCAAGGGTACGCTGCGCCCGTGAGAGTTCGGCCGTGACCCTGCACCCCATGCCGGGCGTGTCGCGCGCCACGACGCGGCGCATCGGCCTGCTGGGCGGCTCGTTCAACCCTGCCCATGCCGGCCACCGGCACATCAGCCTGGAGGCGTTGAAGCGCCTCGGTCTCGACGAGGTGTGGTGGCTGGTCTCGCCGCAGAACCCGCTGAAGAGCGGCGACGGGATGGAGCCGCTGCCGACCCGCGTGGCCCGTGCCCGCCAGCTCGCCCGCCATCCGAGGATCCGCGTCGAGGCGCCCGAGCTGGTACTCGGCACGCGCTACACGCTCGACACGGTGCGGGCGCTGAAGCGGGTCTATCCGCGCGCAAAATTCGTCTGGCTGATGGGCGCCGACATCCTGCCCCAGCTCGTGGACTGGGCCGGCTGGCGCGACCTGTTCGGCAGCATCCCCATCGCCGCCTTCGCCCGCCCGGGCTGGGGCCATGCCGCCCTCGCCGCCCCGGCGCCGCGCACCTTCGAGCGTTTCCGGCTGCAAGCCGCCGAGGCCCGCCAGCTCGCCACTTGCGAGCCGCCGGCCTGGTGCTTTATCCCGAGCAGGCTGGATACCCATTCGGCCACGGCGATCCGCGCCGTGCGCCCGCCCCGAACCAGAGCGAAAGGAAAGACCATCCCCGACCAGACCCGCCAGCTTCCCGACCGAAGCAAAGCCTCCGACGCGCTCCTGAAACTGGTGCGCGACTCCCTGGACGACAACAAGGCCGAGGACGTCGTCGTCATCGACCTCAAGGGCAAGTCGGCCTTTGCCGACTACATGGTGATCGCCTCCGGCCGCTCGAACCGCCAGGTCGTCGCCATCGCCGAGAATCTCGCCGACAAGCTGAAGCAGACCGGCCACGGCTACACGCCGGTCGAGGGCAAGCAGACCGGCGACTGGGTGCTTGTCGATGCCGGCGACGTGGTCGTGCACGTCTTCCGCCCCGAACCGCGCGCCTTCTACGCGCTCGAGAAGATGTGGGCGCTCGAGAACGAGGCCGCCGACAAGCCCGTCAAGAAGGCGGCCGCCAAGCGCGCCGCGCCCAAGACGGCGAAGAAGCCCGCGGCCCGGCGCAAGCGCGCCTCCTGAGCGTGGCTTGAAGATCACCATCGCCGCCATCGGCCGCGCGACGCGGGGGCCGGAGCGCGATCTCTACGACCACTATGCCGGCCGCATCCGCTGGCCGCTGACGCTGCGGGAACTCGAGGAAAAGCGGAAACTCCCCGCCCCGCAGCTCATGCAGCGCGAGGGCGAATTGCTGCTGGAGGCGGCGCCGGCCGGCGCGACGCTGATCATGCTGGACCGGCGCGGCAAGGTGCTGGACAGCGCGGCCTTCGCGGCCCGCCTGGGGAGCTGGCGCGACACGTCGGTGTCGGACGTGGCCTTCCTGATCGGCGGCGCCGACGGGCACACCGAGGCGATGCTCAGGAGAGCCAGCCTGGTCCTGTCTTTTGGAGCCATGACCTGGCCCCATCTGCTGGCTCGCGGCATGCTGGCCGAGCAGATCTACCGGGCGCAGCAACTTCTTGCCGGGCATCCCTATCACCGGGCGTGAAATACCGGCAATTTTGCCTCTGTTCTGACGAAAAACCGGGGCTACATTGGCGGTCATGCACGCAATTTCCCGGTGGCTCGCGGCCGCCTCCTCCGCCCTCCTCCTGGCTGCCGTTCCCGGCGCCGCCATGGCCCAGTCGACGACGCCGGCCAAGCCCCCTGCCGCCAATCCCGCCGAGAAGCCGGCCCTGAAGGGTGTGCGCAGCATCCCGTACGTGTCGATCACGGGCGAGGACGGCAAGCAGCGCCACTACGAGACCAACGCCATCCCTCTGCTGTTCCATCGCGCCTGCTTCGGCTGGCGCATGTATCTCGGCGGCCCCAACCGCGTCGTGTCGCTGCGCGAGGTCCTCACCACCTCGCAGCCGGCCGAGCAGGTGATCGCCGGCCCCGAGACGGAAGTCAGCGCCGACAAGACCAAGGCAACGACCCGCATGCTCGAGACCGTGCAGGACGGCGTCCTGCAGCGGTCGTGGTGCATCATTCCGGGCGACCCGCCCGGCACCTACACCTACGACGTGAGCATCGATGGCGAGCCGCGCGGCGAGTTCGTGTTCTGCGCCATCGAGGTGCCCGACCAGAATCCCAACACCGATCCGCGCGAGCTGAGCTGCCCTAACAAGTTCAACGCCGTGGAGCGCGCCGAGCCGCAGCCGCGGAAGGCCTCGTAATGACCGACAAGGCTTCGCGTCCTGTCCTGCTCTGCATCCTCGACGGGTGGGGCCATCGTCCCGAGCGCGCGAACAACGCCATCCTGGGCGCCCGCACCCCTAACTTCGACCGGCTGGTCGCCACCTGTCCGCAGGGGCTGATCGACGCCTCGGAAACCTTCGTCGGTCTGCCCAAGGGGCAGATGGGCAATTCCGAGGTCGGCCACATGAACCTCGGCGCCGGCCGCGTCGCCGTGCCCGACCTGCCGCGCATCGACAATGCGATCGAGGATGGCTCGCTCGCCAGGAACCCGATCCTCGCCGAGACGATCGCCACGCTGAGGAAGAGCGGCGCGGCATTGCACCTGATCGGCCTCGCCTCGCCGGGCGGCGTGCACGCTCATCAGGACCATCTCGTTTTCCTCGCCAACCTGTTCGCAGGGCAAGGCGTGCCGGTCTGGATTCACGCTTTCCTCGACGGAAGGGACATGCCGCCGCGCAGCGCGCTGGAGTGCCTCGACCATATCCAGGCGGGCCTGAAACCCGGCCTGCCGATCCGCTTCGCCACCGTGTCCGGCCGCTTTTATCCGATGGACCGCGACAAGCGCTGGGAGCGCGTGACTCTCGCCTACGACGCGATGGTCGATGCAAGGGGTGAGCATGCGACGACGCCGAAGCAAGCCGTCGACAAGGGCTATGCCGCCAACCTCGACGACGAGTTCGTGCTGCCCACCGTGATCGACGGCTATGCCGGCATGAAGGACGGCGACGGCCTCCTGATGTTCAACTACCGCTCGGACCGCGCGCGCCAGATCCTGACGGCGCTGCTTGATCCGCGCTTCGACGGCTTCAATCGCAACCGGGTCGTCAACTTCGCGACGAAGGTCGGCATGGTCGACTATTCGGCGGCGCTCAATCCGTTCCTGAAGACGCTGTTCCCGCCGGAAATCATCAGGATGGGCCTCGGCGAGACCGTATCGAAGGCGGGCCTGAAGCAGTTGCGCATCGCCGAGACGGAGAAATACGCGCACGTCACATTCTTCTTCAACGGCGGCGAGGAGCGTGTGTTCGACGGCGAGGAGCGCATCCTCGTGCCCTCGCCCAAGGTCAAGACCTATGACCTGAAGCCGGAGATGAGCGCGCCTGAGGTGACCGACAGGCTGGTCGAGGCGATCGGCTCGGGCAGGTTCGACCTCATCGTCGTCAATTACGCGAATACCGACATGGTCGGCCATACCGGCGATCTCGGCGCCGCCACCCGGGCGGTGGAGGCGGTCGACGGCTGCCTCGGGCGGCTGATGCAGGCCATCCAGGCGGCCGGCGGCGCGATGTTCGTCACCGCCGACCATGGCAATGCCGAACAGATGTTCGACGAGCAATCGCACCAGAAGCACACCCAGCACACGTTGAATCGCGTACCGGCCCTGCTCTTCAACGCGCCGGCCGCCGTCCATTCGCTGGCCGACGGCAAGCTGGCCGACGTGGCACCCACGCTGCTCGCCCTGATGGGAGTCGCGCAGCCTGCGGAAATGACGGGCAAGTCGATGCTTTCGACCGCCTCGCGGCCGGCCATCCTGGCCACTCCGCGCCCAGCGGCCGCAGCCTCTGCCTGATTTGTGAAGTGGTGCAGGAGCCCGACGCCTTGATCCTGCCAAAGACGCCCCTGTATCCTCCCTCCCACGCTGAAACTCCGGATCGCCGGGCGTCAAAGCCCCTGGCGACTTCCCTCCTGAAGGCACCCAAATGACCTTTCTGCGCTTAGCCTCACTTGCCACGGCCGTGGCTTTCCTGGCCGCTCCTGCCCTGGCGCAGAACAAGCCGGCCGATCCGAAGGCCGCCGGCGGCGACAAGAGCGAGCTCTATCAGCAGCTCAATCTGTTCGGAGACGTGTTGGAGCGCATCCGCCGCGACTATGTCGAGCCGGTGGAAGAGAAGCAGCTCATCGAGAATGCCATCAACGGCATGCTGAGCGCGCTCGACCCGCATTCCAGCTACATGAACCCGAAGTCGTACAAGGACATGCAGGTCCAGACGAAGGGTGAGTTCGGCGGGCTCGGCATCGAAGTCACGATGGAGAACGGCGTCATCAAGGTCGTGTCGCCGATCGACGACACGCCCGCCTCCAAGGCCGGCATCATGCCGGGCGACCTGATCTTCGCGCTGGACGGCGAGCCGGTGCAGGGCCTCACCCTGCAGGAAGCCGTCGAGAGGATGCGCGGCAAGGTCGGCACGCCGATCAAGGTCTCGATCCGCCGCGGAACCAAGGATCCCTTCGACGTGTCGCTGACGCGTGAGACGATCAAGGTGAAGCCGGTCAAATACCGCCTCGAGGGCGGCGACATCGGCTACATCCGCGTCACCTCCTTCACCGAGCAGACGACGCCGGGCGTGCTCGACGCCGTCGAAAAGCTGAAGAAGGAAGCGGGCAACAAGCTCAAGGGCTACATCATCGACCTGCGCAACAATCCGGGCGGCCTGCTCGACCAGGCGATCGCGATGTCCGACGCCTTCCTCGACAAGGGCGAGATCGTCTCGGTCAAGGCGCGCAAGAACGACGAGGTCCAGCGCTGGAACGCCAAGCCGGGCGACGTCGCCAACGGCCTGCCGATCGTCGTGCTGATGAACGGCGGCTCGGCCTCGGCGTCGGAGATCGTGGCCGGCGCGCTGCAGGATCACCGCCGCGCCATCGTTCTCGGCACGCGCTCGTTCGGCAAGGGCTCGGTCCAGACCATCATGCAGGTGACCGGCGGCGGCGCGATCCGCCTGACCACGGCGCTCTACTTCACGCCGTCGGGCCGCTCCATCCAGAAGGAAGGCATCAAGCCTGACATCGAGGTCGAGCCCGCGAAGATCGAGAACATCCAGCAGCGTTCGAGCTTCCGCGAGGAAAACCTGCGCCGCTCGATCACCAACCCGAACGACAAGCCCGTCGCCCCGCCGCCGCCGGCGAAGCCGGAAGCCGGCAAGCCGGGCGACAAGACCGACGACAAGGCCGCCGGCCAGAAGGCTCCCCAGGCGACGCCCCAGACAACGCCGTCGGGCGATCCGGACGAGCCGCCGAAGGAGCAGGCTGCCGACTACCAGCTGCTGCGCGCTGCCGACCTTATCCGCGGCATCTCGCTCTACAGCGGCAAGGCCAACTGAAAGCCCTTCCGGGAATGACGCCGTGGCCCGCACCGGCCGAAGCGGCGACGTAACGGCAAAGCGGCGACCGACCCACAGGGGGCTGGTCGCCGCTTACCTTTTCGTGTTCGCCCTGATCGCCGGTTCTGCCGGTGTCGTCTTCGGGTACCTGCTGGACGGCGAGGCGACGCGAGCGATGGACAGCGCGGTGGCGGCTTCACCCGTCAGCCCCGCGTCCGCGGCCGCCGTGCCGCCCGAACCTGCCCCCATCCAGGCCCTGCCCCTGCCGGTCCGGCCAGCACCGTCCCTTGGGTTCCGCAAGCTGCCGCCCGAGGAATCGGCCGGCATGATCGAGATCACCACCGACGGGCTGCGGCTGCCGCGCATCTCGCCCTCGGGCTGGATGCCCTGGATCGCCAATGCCCGGCGCTTCGATCCGTCGGTCGGCGCACCGGCACGGCTCGGCCTGCTGATGATCAATGTCGGCCTCAACGAGCCGGCCATGCGCAAGGCGATCGAGGAACTCCCACCCGAAGTCAGCCTGGCGTTCCTGCCCGGCACGCCCGATCTGTCGCGCTGGCTCCAGCAGGCGCGGGCCTTCGGCCATGAAACCTACCTCATGCTTCCGATGGACGACCCGGCCGTGGGCGAACGTGGCCTCCGCCCGATCGAGGCGGCAGCCGATACCGCGGAGAATCTGAAGCGGCTGCGGGCTATCCTCGCGCGCGGCGAGGGCTATGTGGGCCTTGTCGTCGCGGCGCCCGGCCGCCCCGCCCTGGCGGAGGCGGTGCTGCGCCCGCTGGTGAAGGAGATCGCCGATCGTGGCCTCGCGCTGATCGAGATCAGCCCGATGCCCGGCCCGGCCTCGATCCAGCGGCTGACCGAGGAACTGGGCGTGGGCTACGCCCGCAGCACCGACGTACTCGACTACAAGCTGGCCGGCGAGGGCGTCGTCGGCAATCTCGACCGACTGGCAGCCTGGGTCGCCGAGGCGGCCCCGGACCGCGCGCCCCGCCATGCATTCGGCGTCGCGCAGCCGGACGAGGAAGCCATCACGGCCCTGCGCGGCTGGTACAAGGGGCAGGAAGCGCGCAAGGACGTGTCGATGGTGCCGATCATCGGCCATTTCGAATGCCGCGATGCCTGCATGAACCGGATGCGTATCCAGCCCGCCCAGCTCCGCCCATGACGAACATGAAGACCACGATAATGATGACCGGCCGTCCCGAGGAATACCGCCGCAACGTCGGCATGATGCTGATCGCACAGGACCGGCGCGTCTTCGTCGGCTGCCGCGCCAACCAGCCGGATGCATGGCAGATGCCCCAGGGCGGCATCGACAAGGGCGAGACGCCCGTGGAAGCCGCCTGCCGCGAGCTGCAGGAGGAGGTCGGCACGTCCAAGGCGCTGCTGCTGCGGGAAAGCGCCAGGTGGATCGCCTACGAGGTGCCGGAGGACCGGCGGCCCGCCTACTGGAAGGGACGCTGGCGCGGGCAGGCACAGAAGTGGTTCGCGCTGGCCTTCACGGGAACGGATGCCGACATCGACATCCATGCGCACGACCAGGAATTCGTCGCGTGGCGCTGGATCGCCCCGGGTGAACTATCGTCCGTGATCGTGCCCTTCAAGCGAGCCGTCTACGACGCGGTGTTCACGGAATTCGCCGACCTGATCTAAGCGCCTTCTCTAGAGCGTTTCACGTTTTGACGAGAGCATATCCGGCGCTGTGAATGTAGTTGCAGCATTCGGATTGTCGGATGGTCTTGAGAAGGTCTCCGATGTACCGCGAGAGGCCTTCGGGGGTGCGC